>Ga0210040_10001978_pt1 | contig 29776 bp, 27 predicted proteins | sample CryGeyCG12114_NA_FD_185462 | JGI IMG/M metagenome (GOLD analysis project Ga0210040, IMG submission 185462) | Groundwater microbial communities from aquifer - Crystal Geyser CG19_WC_8/21/14_NA (SPAdes) (version 2) | ecosystem: Environmental > Aquatic > Deep subsurface > Groundwater | place: USA...
GGGCGGGGCCGCCCGCCTGCAACGGGAGCGCGCCCTTGCCGTGCCGGCTGGAGACCACGCCGTAGGGCACTCGCGGTCGGGCCGACAGGGTCTGGACCTTGAGGACGTCTCCCTTGCGGGCGCCCTTGACGTAGATCGGGCCGATCACCACGTGGGGGCCGTCGACGTCGAAGTTCCGGCGTGTCCGGTCATAGCCTCTGGCCACCGCTACGGCGTCGTCGAGCACCTCGCTGCGTCCGACGCCCTTCCCGCCGAAGTACGCCTCCGGGTCGCGTCCCTGGTCCTCGAGGATGCCCTCGTGCGACAGGGCGTCGATCGTCACCGTCTCCCCGGACCGCATCTCCAGCACCGGCGTCGCTCCGAGTGCGGGGACGTAGCCCCACAGCACCTCGTCCGGCTTGGCGAACAGGTAGTGGTCACCGGTGATGCGACCGGTGCCAGGTTGCAGGATCTCCAACGGGTCATGATGTGGACGCCGGGGGCGCGGCGCCGCGGACGCGCCGACCGGGATGCTGGCGACACTTGCGGCGCCACCGAGGACGGCGGCCGTCCGGAGCAGGTCTCGTCGACCGATCCCGCTCTCCACGATCTCTGCGGCTTCCTGGCCCTCCGGTGTCGCCATGACGTCCCCTCCCGATTCCGGTGTTGACGAGGGAGGTTACGGAGGCCCCGTTCCATGCCTGTGTCACTTTCGCGTCGACCACATGACGTCCGCAGACAGCTGTGGAACCGCCAGGTGCCCAACCCGACAATCGGCCTCGCGTGGGTCGATCATCCTCATGGGCGCGACTCCAGGAAGCCGCGCTCTGTCGCTCATGCTCGGGTGTCAGCGGGCCGCGTCGGGCTGGTGGTGCGTGGTCTGAACCACTCGCACGGGGTCCGCCGGGAACAGCGAGTGGCGGACGTCATAGCGATACAGACGTGCGCTCTACGGGGCGGGTGGGGCCGGATGGGAGCGCCAGCCAGGAGGTCGTCTGCCCTTGTTGCCCGCACGTTGCCCAGGACTAAAGCAAAGTGCCCCTGACCAGCATGTCTGCTGGACAGGGGCACTTCTACTTGTAGCGGGGACAGGATTTGAACCTGTGACCTCTGGGTTATGAGCCCAGCGAGCTACCGAGCTGCTCCACCCCGCGCCGCTGAAGACAACAGTAGGTGAACGGCGGGGAGAAGCCAAATCGCGCCCGACTGACCTGCGCCACGTCCGCCGGCCAGGAGGGGCGGGGGAGGGCGAGGGGTCAGTCGACGTCGGGGACGAGGTCGCGCGCCTCGCTGGGTTCCAGGCCGGTGAGCTCCAGCAGGTCGACGACGATCGAGCGGGTCTGGGCCAGGATCGCCACCGCGGAGAGCGCGTGCGGCAGCTCCAGGTGCGCGCTGGTGCGCCCGGCCGCCACCAGCTCGTCGCGGGCCTGGACGGGGAGGCGTCCCTCGTCGAGGTCGACCGACATGGCGCGCGCAGCGCCGGCCACCCGGTCGATCAGCTCCAGGTAGCCCGAGGGCACGTGCTGGCCGCGCCAGACCAGCGTCACGGTCCGGCGGGCGAGGACGCGCAGGTTGCGGCTGGCCCGGTCCAGCGGGTCGATCAGGTCCGCGTAGCGCTGCACCTCGCTGAGCTGGCGGCGGCGGAAGGGGGACTGCCGCACCAGGGCGAGGCCCTCGCTGCTCGCCTCGGACAACCGGCCCAGCTCGCCCTCGGTCGCCCGCGCCCGCTCCAGGACGCGGTCGGCCGCCCCCTCGTCGTGCAGCCGCAGGGCCTCCACGGTCGCGTCCAGGGTGGCGGCGAGCTCGCGGAGCATCTGGGCGGCCAGCCGGGCGGGCTTGCGCAGCGGCGAGCTGGGCGCCACCGTGGCCAGCACCAGCGCGACGGCGCAGCCGACGACGGCGTCCCCCCAGCGCGCGAAGCCCTGGGAGGGCACGGGCAGCAGCACCGTGACCACGATGGACTGCACCGCGGCCTGGGTGGTCATCAGCTGGCCGGCGCCGAGCAGGGTGGCCACCGACATCGCCACCACCACGACGAGGACGACCTGCCAGGTGCCGGCGCCGAAGGCCCGGACGAACAGCTCACCCACCCCGATGCCCACCGCGACCCCGAGGGCGATCTCGACGCCGCGGCGCAACCGGTTCCCGTACGTCCCCCCCAGGCAGATGATCGCCGCGATCGGGGCGAAGAACGGCTGCTGGGCGGGGAACACCAGGCCCGCCACCAGCCAGGCCAGGCCGGCGGTCACCGCGGTGTGGGCGATCAGGAAGGTGCGGCTGCGCAGCCGGCCGACCCGCTCGACCGCCGACCGACGGCCCAGCCGGGTGGTGCGCTCGCTGAGGTCGAACGCGCGCAGCTTCATCTGCTGCAGGGGGGAGCTCGGCACGGCCATGGGGCCATGATCGCGCCCCCCGTGCCCGTCCGGCCTGCTGGGGCGGGCAGACTCAGACCTCGTGAACTCACCGATCCGCGTCACCGTATGGGGCGAGAACCACCACGAGAACAGCGAGCGGGACCGCGCCGGCATGGCCGAGCGCTACCCGGAGGGGATGCACGGGGCGATCGCGTCCGGGCTGCGGTCCCTCCTGGGCGACCAGGTCGAGGTGCGCACCGCCACCCTCGACCAGCCCGAGCACGGCCTCACCGAGGAGGTGCTGGGCAGCACCGACGTCCTGACCTGGTGGGGCCACGCCCGGCACGCCGACGTCGACGACGCGGTCGTGGCCCGGGTGCACCAGCGGGTGCTGGGCGGGATGGGCCTGCTGGCCCTGCACTCGGCGCACTTCTCCAAGATCTTCAAGGTGCTCATGGGCACCGGCTGCACGCTGGCCTGGCGCAACTCCGCCGACACCGAGCTGGTCTGGAACGTCTCGCCAGGGCACCCGATCACCCAGGGCGTGCCCCAGCCGATCGTCATCGACGAGCAGGAGATGTACGGGGAGTTCTTCGACATCCCGGCCCCCGACGAGCAGGTGTTCCTCTCCACCTTCACCGGCGGTGAGGTGTTCCGCTCCGGCTGCACCTGGCGCCGCGGTCTCGGCAAGGTCTTCTACTTCTCCCCGGGCGACCAGGAGTACCCCGTCTACCACCACCCCGACATCCAGCGGGTGCTCGCCAACGCGGTGGTCTGGGCCCGTCCGGAGGTCTCGGAGTTCGTGCCGCCGCCGGTGGTCAACATGGCGCCGCCCGTCCTCGTCGGTGGCACCCTGGCCGCCACCCAGCCGCCGGCGGACGCCCGATGAGCGCCGCGCAGCCGCTGCGGGCCGGGGTCGTCGGCCTCGGCTGGGCCGGTCAGCAGCACATGGCCGCCTACGCCGGTGACCCCGGCGTGGAGCTGGTCGCGCTGGCCGGCATGGAGGTCGGTCCGCTGGACGAGCTGGGCGAGCACTACGGCGTCGCGGCCGAGCAGCGCCACCAGGACTGGCGGGAGCTGCTGGCCCACGGCGAGCTGGACGTGGTCAGCATCGCCACCCCGACCACCCTGCACGCCCCCGTGGCCACCGCCGCCCTCGACGCCGGCGTGCACGTGCTGTCGGAGAAGCCGATGGCCGAGAACGGCACCGCCGCCCGCACCATGGTCGAGGCCGCGCAGCGCAACGACCGCGTCCTCGACGTCTCGTTCAACCACCGTCGCCGCGGTGACGTCGCGGCGCTGAAGAGCGTCGTCGACGCCGGCCTGCTGGGCGAGATCTACTACGCCAAGGCCGGCTGGCTGCGCCGCCAGGGCATCCCGACCCTGGGCAGCTGGTTCACCCGACGCGCCTCCGCCGGCGGCGGTCCGCTGATGGACATCGGGGTGCACATGCTCGACATGGCCCTGCACCTGATGGGGGAGCCGCAGGTGAGCACCGCGTCGGCGGCCACCTACGCGGAGTTCGGCCCGCGCGGGCGCGGCGGCTCGACGAGCATGGCCAAGACGGGCGTGCAGGGCGGCGGCACCTTCGACGTCGAGGACCTGTCGACGGCGTTCCTCCGGCTGACCGGCGGGGCCACGCTGCTGCTGGAGTCCAGCTGGGCGCAGTGGATCCCGCGCGACCTGTGCTACGTCACCCTGTACGGCTCCGAGGGCGGGGCGAGCCTGGAGTGGGGTGGCAGCCCGCAGGACCCGCACCGCTCGCTCCAGGTCTGGACCGAGATCCAGGGCGTGCCGGCCGAGCTGTCACCGGCCATCCCGGCCGACGGCATGCACGCGGCCGCCGTGCTCGACTTCCTGGCCAAGGTGCGCTCGGGGGACTTCGCGGCTCACCGCGGCGAGGAGGCCCTCGTCCGCGCCCTGGTGGTCGACGCCTGCTACGACTCCGCGGCGAAGGGTGCCGAGGTCACCCTCTGAGGTCGCACCGGTGGCGGGGGAGGCCGCAGCGGTGGGACTTCAGTCCCCAGTTCCACGCCCAGGGCGATACTGCACTCCTGCCCCTGGCGTGTCGCGCTTGACATGGGGCACGCTGTGGCCCTCCCCCACCGAACGGATGACATGTCCTCGTCGACCCTCCTCGCTCCCGCGTCCCCCTCCCGGCTCCGCCACCTCCTCGGCGGGGTGGTCACCCTCGGGATGACCGCCACCCTCGCCCTGGTCTCCGCGCCGACGGCCGCTGCGGACACCGCCGTCGCCCCGCACGACGGCGGCTTCACCATCAAGGGGGCCGGCTGGGGCCACGGCCACGGGATGTCGCAGTACGGCGCCTACGGGGCGGCGACCAAGGGCAAGCGCTACGACCAGATCCTCAGCTTCTACTACCCCGGCACCCACCTCGACCCCACGCCGGCGGGCACGAAGCTCCGTGTGCTGGTCAGCGCGGACGACGACGGCAGCCTGCGGGTGAAGCCGGCGGCCGGGCTCACGGTGCGCGACACCAGTGGGCACAGCGCGACGCTGCCCACCGGCTCGGCCTACGTGTCCTGGCGGATCAGCCGGTCCGGCTCGGGCTACCGGCTCAGCTACCGCACGAAGGCGGGCACGTACAAGACCCGGAGCACGAACCTGACCAGCTCCACCTGGTCGTTCTCCAGCTCCAGCAAGGTCCTCCGGCTGATCCTGCCCGGCGCCCGGGTGAAGCCGTACCGCGGCTCGATGGCGCTGGTGAAGCGGGGCAGCAGCGGCCGGACGGTCAACACCGTCGCGCTGGAGGACTACGTGCGCTCTGTCGTGCCTGCGGAGATGCCCACCTCCTGGGCGATCGCCGCCGTGCAGGCCCAGGCGGTCGCCGCCCGCTCCTACGCGGTGCGGCTGCGCGACTTCGGCTCCTACGCCGGCTACGACATCTGCGACACCACGTCCTGCCAGGTCTACGGCGGACAGGCCACCGAGAGCGCCCGGGGTGACGCCGCGGTCAAGGCCACGGCCCGCAAGATCGTCACCTACGGCGGCAAGGTGGCGCTCACCCAGTTCGCCTCCTCCAACGGCGGGGCGACGGCCGCGAGCAACCTGCCCTACCTGACGGCGCGCACCGACCCCTACGACGGGGTCGTGCAGTCCCAGGCCTGGAGCCTGCGGGTCAGCGCCGCCAGCGTCCAGAGGCAGTGGCCCTCGGTCGGCACCGTGCGCAAGCTGCAGGTGACCGCGCGCGACGGCTCCGGCCGCTGGGGCGGCCGGGTCACCACGATCAAGGTCATCGGCTCGTCGGGCACCGTCTCGGTCGCCGGCAGCACGTTCCAGTCCCGCTTCGGTATGAAGTCCACGCTCTTCGACGTCGGCTGAGCCTGACCGGGTGATCAGCGGCTTCGAGATCGGCCACCACACCGCGGACGGGGACGGCTGGCTGACGGGCACCACCGTGGTGCTGGCCCGCGACGGCGCAGTCGGCGGGGTCGACGTGCGCGGCGGCGGCCCGGGCACCCGCGAGACCGACCTGCTCGACCCGAGCACGCTGGTCGAGCAGGTGCAGGCCGTGGTCCTGACCGGGGGCAGCGCGTACGGGCTGGCCGCCGCGGACGGGGTCGTGCTCGGCCTGGAGGCGCTCGGCCTCGGCTTCCCCGTGGGACCCCAGCCGGAGCAGGTCGTGCCGATCGTCCCGGCCGCGGTGATCTTCGACCTCGGTCGCGGCGGCCACTTCCAGCACCGTCCGACCGCGGCGTTCGGGGCGGCGGCGCTCGCTGCCGCCGGTCCGGGGCGCCCGGCCAGCGGCTGCGTCGGAGGCGGGACCGGCGCCGGGGCCGGCGGCCTCAAGGCCGGTTTCGGCTACGCCGACTCGCAGCTGGGCGACGGCACCTCGCTCGCCGCCGCCGTGGTGGTCAACGCGGCCGGCTCCACGGTCGACCCGCGGACGGGGCGGCTGTGGGCCGACGCCGGGCACCGGCTGCCTCGGCCGACGTCGGCGGAGCGCGAGGCGCTGCTCGACGCCGAGGGGGCCGCGGGTCCGTCGCTGGCCACCACCATCGGGGTGGTCATGACCGACGCCACCCTGAGCGGGGCGCAGGCCCGCAAGGTCGCGGCCGTGGCCCACGACGGGCTGGCCCGGGCCGTCCGCCCGGTCCACTCCATGACCGACGGCGACACCGTCTTCTGCCTCGCCTCCGGCCGCCGGTCGGCCACGGCCGACCCTGGGGCGGCGCTGCCCGCGTTCAACGCCCTGCTGGCCGGTGCGGCGGACGTCTTCGCGGCCGCCGTGCTGGACGCGGTGCTCTCGGCCACCGGCCGCGGGCCCTGGCCGGCCTACACCGAGCTGGCGCCCTCGGTGCTCGGCGGCGTGCGACCCTGACCTGATCGCCGGTCGGTCGGGGGAAGGTGCACGACCTACCACCAGGACCGTGAGACCGGCGGGGCCGCGGAGCCGCGGCTTCCTAGACTGGGCCGGCCCACCGCGCGCACCGCAGGACTGACGAGGGACCGATGAAGGCACTGCTGCTCGAGAACATCCACCCCGAGGCCGTCCGGGTGCTGACCGCACGCGGGATCGAGGTCGCGACCGCCAAGGGCGCGCTCGACGAGGCCGAGCTGACGGCGGCGGTGCAGGACGTCCAGCTGCTCGGCATCCGGTCCAAGACCACCGTCACCCAGCGGGTGCTGGACAGCGCCCCGTCGCTGCTCGGGATCGGCGCCTTCTGCATCGGCACCAACCAGGTCGACCTGGCCGCGGCGGCGGCCCGGGGCACCGCCGTGTTCAACGCCCCCTTCTCCAACACCCGCAGCGTGGTCGAGCTGGTGATCGGCGAGATCATCGCCATGGCCCGGCACCTCACCGACAAGAACGCGCTGATGCACGCCGGGGTCTGGGACAAGTCGGCGAAGGGCGCCCACGAGGTGCGCGGCCGCACGCTGGGGATCGTCGGCTACGGCAACATCGGCAGCCAGCTCTCCGTGGTCGCGGAGGCGCTCGGCATGCGGGTGCTGTTCTACGACGTCGCCGACAAGCTCGCGCTGGGCAACGCCCGCCGCTGCGACTCGCTGGACGAGCTGCTCGAGGAGGCCGAGACGGTCACCCTGCACGTGGACGGCCGGGCGGGCAACGCCGGGCTGTTCGGGGCGGAGCAGTTCGCGCGGATGCGTCCCCGGAGCCTGTTCCTGAACCTGTGCCGCGGCATCGTCGTCGACCACGAGGCGCTGCGCGAGCACCTGGTCAACGGCCACCTCGCCGGGGCCGCCCTGGACGTGTTCGCCGAGGAGCCCAAGACCGCGGGCGACCCGTTCGTGTCCTCGCTGCAGGGCCTGCCCAACGTGATCCTCACCCCGCACGTCGGCGGCTCCACCGAGGAGGCGCAGGAGGACATCGGGCGCTACGTGGCCGGCAAGCTGGGCGACTTCGCCGGCACCGGCACCACGACGATGTCGGTCAACCTGCCCCACGTGCAGGCCGACGATCTCCCGGGCCGGAGCCGGATCCTGCACGTCCACCACAACGTGCCCGGGGTGCTGGCCACGGTGAACGGCGTGCTCGCCGACTTCGGGGTCAACATCGAGAGCCAGACGCTCTCCACCCGGGCCCAGCTCGGCTACGTGGTCACCGACATCGCCGGCCCCTCCAGCGAGGCGCTGATGGACAAGCTGGGCAGCCTGCCGGAGACCGTCCGGCTGCGCGTCATCAGCTGACCACCGGCTGGACGGCGGGCGCCGGGAGCAGACCCGGCACCCACGGGCCGGCGGCGGGCAGAGGACGCGCTAGCGGCGGCGGAGCAGCCCGACGGCGACCGCGGCGACCCCGGCCACGACGACCGCTGCCGGGAGGTAGCGCCGGACCGCGGTCGTCCGGGGGACCGGCAGCTGCGCGCGCCGCGGGCTGACCGCACCGGACCGTGACGAGCGCTCGACCCGGTCCCCGACCAGGGCCGCCCGACCGGAGCCCGCCACCCGGGGCGGCACCACGGCGGTCCCGGCCGGGGCGCCCGGGTCGAGGGCCGGTGCGGCCACCTCGGCGGGGACGGCGGCGCCCACCGAGCCGTTCGTGATCTTGGCACCCGGAGACGTGTCCGGGCGGTCCGTCTCCTCGGCCGGGCCCTGCACCGGCTCGAGCGGGCCCGCCGCCAGCCGGGCGGCGAGGGCGGCCGCGAACTGGTCGAGGAGCTTGTCCGCGGCCTGGGCGACGAGCGGGTCACCGTACTGCGTCGGGCGGCCGGACAGGTCGAGGTCGGTGCTCAGCTCCACCTCGGTCTCCCGGCCACGGGCGCTCAGGTGCACCGTCCAGCGCACCTCCGCGCCGCCCAGGCCGCGCTCGTCCTCGCCGTGCGCCTGCACGACCAGCCGGTGGCGAGCGGCGCTCCGCTCGCGGTAGCTGCCCGTCCCGGTGTAGGTGAGCGGGACGGGACCGATCTTGAGGCTCACCGAGCCCCGGAAGGTGTCCGCGCCGGTGCTGGTCGCGACGGCGCCGGGGAAGCAGGGCGCGAGCCGCTCCAGGTGGCTGAACGCCTCCCACGTCTCGGCGACGGGGGTGGGGACGCGGAAGCGGTGGGTGAGCTCCATGGCGCCATTGTGTCGCGCGGCCCACGGCGGCTGCGCCGAGCCCAGGACTCGGGGAGCCCGGTCGGGCCGCGGCCACCGGTCAGGAGCCGCGGTGGGTCGCCCGGAGTGCTCCCGGAGCGGCCCGGCAGGCGCCGCCCAGCACGACTTCCCCGTGGTCGCACCCGTCCGTCCGGAGCACCCGCCCGCCCACCAGCGGCCACGGGCGTTCGCCGGAGCCGGTGAGGGCGGGCTCAGTCCTGCCCGGGGCGCAGCTGGCTCAGCACGGCCTCGTGCAGGTGGCCGTTGGTGGCGTAGGCGCCGGCCCCCAGCGGGCCCGGTCGGCCGTCCAGGTCGGTGAACCGGCCGCCTGCCTCGGTCACCACGACCGAGCAGGCGGCCATGTCGTACAGCTCCAGCTCGGGCTCGCAGGCGATGTCCACCGCACCCTCGGCCAGCAGCATGTAGGACCAGAAGTCGCCGTACGCCCGGGTGCGCCAGCAGGTGCGCAGCAGGTCCACGAAGCCCTGGCCCTGGCCGGTGGCCACCCACTCGCTGAGCTCGGCGTAGCTGAGGGATGCGTCCGCCACGTCCGCCACCTCGGAGACGTGCAGCTGCGTGGGCGACATCAGCGACCTGCCGGCATACGCGCCACCGCCCAGCGAGGCCCACCAGCGCCGTCCGAGGGCGGGCGCGCTGACCACCCCGAGCACCACCTCGTCGTCCACCATCAGCGAGACCAGGGTCGCCCAGACGGGGACGCCGCGGACGAAGTTCTTGGTGCCGTCGATCGGGTCCACCACCCAGCGCCGGGGCCCCCAGCCGGTGTCGGCCATCTCCTCCCCGTGCACCGCATCGCGGGGGCGGGCCCGGCCCAGCGTGCGCCGGATCGACTCCTCGACCGCGGTGTCGGCGTCGGAGACCGGGGAGAGGTCGGGCTTGGCGCTGACCCGCAGGTCCAGCGCCTTGAACCGGCTCATGGTGATCGAGTCGGCGTCGTCGGCCAGCAGGTGGGCCAGCCGGAGGTCGTCGGTCAGGTTCTTGTGCAGCTCCGGACGGGCGGGACGGGTCCGGTCCGCGGGCGGGGCCGTGCCGGTCGAGGGGTCGGACGGGGACATGGCTCGTACGCTACTGGCCGGAGTCGAGCATCCGCCGGAACGACTCCAGCCGCGGACCGCTGAGCTCGCCCCTGGTCACCGCCGCGTCCAGGGCGCACTCGGGGGCGCTGGTCTCGTGGCTGCAGCCGCGCGGGCAGTCCTGGGTGATCGCGGACAGGTCGGCGAACGCCGCGATCAGCGACTCGCGGGTGACGTGGGAGAGCCCGAACGAGCGCACACCCGGGGTGTCGATCACCCAGCTGCCCTCCTCCTCGGCCGCGCCGGCGTCGGTCGGGAACGGCGGCAGCCGCAGCGCGATCGCCGAGGTCGAGGTGTGCCGACCGCGCCCGGTCACCTCGTTGACCGAGCCGATGGCCCGGTGGGCGTCCGGGATCAGGGCGTTGACCAGGGTGGACTTGCCCACCCCGGAGTGCCCGACGAAGACGCTGCGGTGCGAGGCCAGGGCCGCCCGCAGCTCGTCGAGGTCCGAGCCCGGCTGCACCGTCTGCACCGGCACCCCGAGCGGGCGGTACTGGGCCACCAGCTCCTCGGGCCCGGCCAGGTCGGCCTTGGTCAGGCAGAGCAGCGGGGCCAGGCCCGCGTCGAAGCCCGCGACCAGGATCCGGTCGATCATCCCGGTCCGCGGCGGCGGGTCGGCCAGCGCCGTGACGATCACCAGCTGGTCGGCGTTGGCCACGATCGGGCGCTCGTACGGGTCGTCGTCGTCGGCGGTCCGGCGCAGCACGGTGACCCGGTCCTCGACCTCGACGATCCGGGCCAGGGTGCCCTCCTCGCCGCTGGTGTCGCCGACCAGGCGCACCCGGTCGCCGACGATCACCCCGGTGCGGCCGAGCTGCCGGGCCTTGGTCGCGGTGATCTCGGAGCCGTCCAGCAGCACCCGGAACCGGCCGCGGTCCACCGTCACCACCATGCCGACCTCGGCGCGTGAATAGTCGGGGCGGTCCTTGGTGCGGGGCCGGGTGCGGCGCCGCGGCCGCTCGAACGCGGCGTTCTCGTCGGTCCGGAAGCCGCGGGAGGTCACCGAGCACCCCCGGTCCGCGCGACGAGGGGTGTCGACCTGGTGGGCGGGGACGCGAGACGCAGCGTTCGGGCGGCCATCAGCGGCCGGCGCTCATGCGGTCGCCCCGGCGGTGGCGTCCCCGGCAGGGCCACCCTCGCGGAGCATCTGCTCCCACAGGTCGACGAACTCGGGCATGGTCTTGGTCGTGCAGGTCACGTCGTCGAGCTCGACGCCGGCCACGACCAGGCCGAGCAGGGCGCCGGCCTGGGCCATCCGGTGGTCGGCGTAGGTGTGCCAGAGCGCGCCGCCCAGGGGCCCGGGGTGGATCGCCAGGCCGTCGGCGGTCTGGCTGACCGTGCAGCCCAGAGCGCGGAGCTCGGCCTCCAGCGCGGCCAGCCGGTCCGTCTCGTGCCCGCGGATGTGGCCGACGCCGTGGATGGTGGTGGTGCCCTCGGCCAGGGCGGCGACGGCGGCGACCACCGGGGTGAGCTCGCTCGCGGCCCGCAGGTCCAGCTCGACCCCGTGCAGGTGGTCGGTGCCGCGGACGGTCAGGGCCCCGTCGGCCCAGGTGACCTCCGCCCCGAACGCCTGCAGGACGCCCCGGACCAGGTCGCCGGGCTGCACCGTCGAGGCCGGCCAGTGCGGCACGGTGACGGCGCCGCCGGTGACCGCGGCGGCGGCCAGGAAGGGGGCGGCGCTGGAGAGGTCCGGCTCCACCACCACGTCGCGGGCCGCGATCGCCCCGGGCGCCACGGCCCAGCGGTCGGGCTCGCTGTCGTCCACGCTCACGCCGCGCTCCCGCAGCATGGCCACGGTCATCGCGATGTGGGGGAGCGAGGGCACCGGCGGGCCGTCGTGCACCACCTCGAGCCCGTCGGGGAACCGCGCCCCGACCAGCAGCAGGGCCGAGACGTACTGGCTGGAGGTCGACGCGTCCAGGGTGACCCGCCCCCCGCGCACCCCGGCGGACCCGTCCACCGTGAACGGCAGCACCGGTCCGCCCTCGGTGCTCACCGTGGCGCCGAGGCCGGTCAGCGCGTCCAGCAGCGGGGCCATCGGCCGGACGGCCGCCTGTTCGTCACCGACGAACCGGACCGGTCCCCCGGCCAGCACCGCGAGCGCGGGCACGAAGCGCATCACCGTCCCGGCCAGACCGCAGTCCACGGTCGCGCCGGGGGAGAACCGCGGCGGCGGGGTGACCCGCCACCGGTCGCCCTCCTCGGTCACGACGACGCCCAGCGCCCGTAGCGCGTCCCGCATCAGCGCGGTGTCGCGGGAGTGCAGCCCGTGGGTGATCACCGACGGCCCGTCCGACAGCGCGGCCAGCACCAGCGCCCGGTTGGTCTCGGACTTGGAGCCGGGCACCGCCACCGTGGCGAGCACGGGGGCGGACGCGGACGGCGCCGGCCAGGACGGGCCGGACGGGTCGGCGAGCGTCGGCGAGGAGCTGGTCACGGCGCCGATCCTACGGGCGGGCCTGCCCGGTCAGTTCTCCCCGACCGTGATGTGGCGCTCAGCCTTGGCCGCCTTCTTCTCCTGCGCCAGGTGCTGCGCGACCAGCTGCTTCTCGGCGACGAGGTCGCGGCGGGCCTGCTCCTTCTCGGCCGCCTGGTGCTGCTTCTGCAGGCGCTTGGTGTCGACCTTGGCCGTCTTGGCCTGCTCCTTGGCCTGCTGACGGGCGTCCACCACGGCCTGCTTGGCCTGCTGCGCGGCAGCCGCCGCGGCCTGCTTGGCCTGCTCGCGCCCGGCGGCCACCGCCTGCTGCGCCTGCGCCTTCTGCTCGAGCAGGCTCTTCTTCTGCTGGGAGCGGTCGGACGACCGGTCGGCCTTGGTGCCGTTCTTCTTCGCCTTCTTGGCCCGCTTGGCGGCCCGCTTCTGCGCGGCCGCGGCCTGCTTGGCCGCCGCCTCCTGGGCCGCCTTCAGCTGCGCCGCGGCCTGCTTCTTCGCCTTGCGGGAGGAGGCCACGGCCGCGCCCACCAGGGCGGCGCCGCCGGCGTAGGCGTTGTCGGTGAGGGAGCTGGTGCTCTTGCCGACCGAGCCGGCCAGGTCGCTGACCGACTCGGCGAGGTCGCTGGCGTTCTTGGTCAGCACGCCGGTGGCGATCCCGGTCGTGCGGCCCAGCCGCTTCGCGGTGCGCCGGGTGTCCTGGGCCAGCAGCTGGCCGCCCTTCTGGGCGCGCCAGACCAGGCTCGGCCGGCCCTCGGTGTCCACGGCGGCCAGCAGCACGCCGCCGAGCAGGCTCAGGTTCTTGGTGAAGTGGGTGCGGGCCAGCGCCTTCTCGTCCGCGCCGGTGATGCTCCAGAACGGGTACTTGGCGATGGTGCTGGGGACCAGCGAGCCGGCCAGCAGCAGGGCGCCGGTGCGGCGCCCCTTCCCGCTGGCCAGGGCCAGGCCACCGAGGACCTGCAGGGCGCCGTTGACCCGGACGAGCGTCCGGGTGTCCTCGGGGACGATCCCGGCCACCTGGGCGGGGGCGTAGCGCTTCACGAAGGGGACCAGCGCGTCGGCCACGGGCTGGGCGGCGGGCACCAGCTCGTCGGGCCGTCGCAGGGCCCCGACGCCGGAGGAGACGAAGTAGGAGGCGAGCAGGGTACGGGCGGCGGTGCGCAGCAACGTCATGCCCCATTACTACCGTGCCGCCCGCCTCAGGTGAAGAGCGGGTTGGCGGTAACGTCGTCAGGCATGTGCGGGCGCTACGCATCCACGGCCTCTCCGGCGCAGCTGGCCGAGGAGTTCGAGGTGGACGACATCCTCGACGCCCTGCCCGGGCCCGACTACAACGTCGCGCCCACCGTGGCCGTCCCGGCCGTCTTCGAGCGGCGGGTCCGGGAGTCCGGTGAGGTGCGCCGCCGCCTGGCCCCGCTGGTCTGGGGGCTGGTGCCCTCCTGGGCCGAGGACGCCGGGATCGGCTCCCGGATGATCAACGCGCGGCTGGAGACGGTGGCCGAGAAGTCGGCGTACGCCAAGGCGTTCCGGGCCCGCCGCTGCCTGCTGCCCGCCGTCGGCTTCTACGAGTGGTACACCCCGGAGACGGGGTCGGTCGCCGGCCCGGGCCGGTCGCGCAAGCCCGCCAAGCAGCCGTTCTTCCTGCACCGCACCGACGGCGGGCTGCTGGTGATGGCCGGCATCTACGAGATCTGGCGCGACCCGGCCAAGGACCGCGACGACGAGACGGCCTGGCTGCGCACCTGCTCGGTGATCACCACCCAGGCCACCGACGCGGCCGGCCACATCCACGACCGGATGCCCGTGGTGGTGCGCCGCGACGCCGTCGACGGCTGGCTCGACCCCGCTCTCACCGACCCGGAGCAGGCACTGGCCCTGCTGGGGGTGCCCGAGGCTGATGCCCTCGAGGCCTACGCCGTCTCCACGAGGGTCAACAGCGTCCAGAACAACGACCCGACGCTGCTCGACCCGCTGGCGGAGACCCCCGAGGACGAGACCGCGGGGAACGCCGGGGCCGGGGCGCCCGGGGGTGGTCGGGGCGGGGGTGCGGTGCGGGAGGAGCCGGCCACGCCGCCCGGTCAGGACCGGCTGCTCTGAGCGACCCCGGCCCACCCGCCCGACCGACCACGGTGACCGAGCTGGTGCCCACCCCGCAGGGTCCGGGACGCCTCCTGGTCGACGCCGCCGCCCAGCCGCACGCTCTCCTGCTGCTCGGGCACGGGGCGGGTGGGGGGCCGGACGCCCCCGACCTGGCCGCGCTGGCCCGGTGGCTGCCGGTGCTCGGGGTCACCGTGCTGCGCTTCGAGCAGCCGTGGCGCCTCGCCGGTCGCCGGGTGGCGGTCGCCCCGCCCCGGCTCGACGAGGCCTGGCTGGTCGCGGCGGACCAGCTGGCGGCGGGGGGCTGGGCCGGACCGCCGCTGTGGACCGGCGGCCGCAGCGCCGGCGCCCGGGTGGCCTGCCGGACCGCCACCCGGCTCGGCGCGGCGGGCGTGGTCTGCCTGGCCTTCCCGCTGCACCCACCCGGCCGGCCGGACAGGTCGCGGGCCGCGGAGCTGCTGGCACCCCTCGTCCCCCGGCTCGTGCTGCAGGGGGAGCGCGACGCCTTCGGCCCCGGCGAGGAGGTCCGGGCCGCGGTGGGCCAGGACCAGGGGGTCACGGTGGTGGACCTGCCCGGAGCCGACCACGCCTTCGCCACCCCGGCCCGCGCCGTCCCCGGGGCGGCCGCGCTGCGGGAGCGGGTCGTGGCGGAGGTGGCCCGCTTCCTGGCACCGGGCACCGCCGACGGGGCCCGGGAATAGCGTCGGGGCTGCGCTGTTGTCCCGGACATGGCGATCTCCCCGACTCTGGCGCAGCGGTCCGCGGCCTCCCGGTCGCCGGTACTCTCGTACGTGATGAGCATCCCGACGAGTTCCACCGCCGCCGGTCCTGATCTCCGCGAGACCGAGACCGAGGCCGAGCGCGACCTCCGGTTCTCCACCGACGCGATGCAGTACCTCGACCAGCTCTACGCCGCGGCCATGCGGATGACCCGCAACCCGGCCGACGCCGAGGACGTGGTGCAGGAGACGTTCGCCAAGGCCTACGCGTCCTTCCACCAGTTCACCCCGGGCACCAACCTCAAGGCGTGGCTGTACCGGATCCTCACCAACACCTACATCAACTCCTACCGCAAGAAGCAGCGCCAGCCGCTGATCTCCGACAGCGAGAACGTCGAGGACTGGCAGCTCGCCCGGGCCGAGTCGCACACCTCCAGCGGGCTGAAGTCCGCCGAGACGGTGGCGCTGGAGAACCTGCCGGACTCCGACGTCAAGGACGCGCTGCAGAAGCTGGCCCCGGACTTCCGGCTCGCGGTGTTCCTGGCCGACGTGGAGGGCTTCTCCTACAAGGAGATCGCCGAGATCATGGGCACACCGATCGGGACGGTGATGTCGCGCTTGAACCGGGGTCGCAACCAGCTGCGCACCCTGCTGAGTGACTACGCCCGCGACCGTGGGCTCGTGCGTCAGGGGGGACGGAAGTGAGCGACCAGAACACCACGAAGCCTGCTGACGACTGCGAGCACATGCTCGAGCGCGTCTACCAGTTCCTGGACCACGAGCTCGACACCGCCAGCAGCGACGAGATCCGCCAGCACCTGGTGGCCTGCGAGCCCTGCCTGGACCGCTACGACGTCGAGCAGGCGGTGAAGACCCTGGTCAACCGCAGCTGCGGGGGCGACGTCGCTCCGGACCACCTGCGCAGCAAGGTCCTCGGTCGGCTCAAGGTCGCCCAGCAGGCGGCGCACGACCACGCCGAGGGCTGACAGCCCGAGCAGCACGCCCGGTCAGCTCCCGGGCCCGGACGCAGACGAACCCCCGCGGATCCCGCGGGGGTTCGTCTACGTCCAGCGCTCGGTTGGAGCGACGGCCGCGCCTCAGGCGTTGGGGCGCTTGCCGTGGTTCGCGCCCTTCTTCTTGCGGGCGCGACGCTTGCGGCCGGTCTTGCCCATGCGTCCCTCCTTCTCTCGCGGTCGGTCAGATCAGTCGGCACCGGCTTCGTCAGCCAGTGCCGTCGGCTCCGGTCAGCGCCGTCGACTCCCGCCGGCGCCGCGCCGGGCACAGCGGCTCATCATGCCACACGACGACGGCCCGGCCACCGCCGTCCGGCTCAGCGGACCGGCTCGGTGGCGGAGAGCACCGGCTGCACGCCCGGGTCGTCGACGTCGGCGAAGTAGTCGAACTGGGTGGTGACGTCGGTGCCGTTGGACACCTTCAGCGCCTTCAGCACCACGGTGCCGACCACCAGCACGACGATGTTCAGAGCCAGCGCCGTCAGCCCGATGTAGCCCGCGTCGCCGAGCCCCGGCACGATGGCCAGCGAGTTCCCGAACGGCCGGGTGGTGCAGGCCGTGCAGCCCCCGTACGCGGTGACCGTGCCGTAGACCATGCCGGCCGCCCAGCCCGCCAGCAGCGCCCAGCGGTGGAACCAGCGGGTGAACAGCCCGAACACCAGCGCGGGCAGCGTCTGCAGGATCCACACCCCGCCGAGCAGCTGGAAGTTCAGCGCGTTCTGCTTGTCCAGCAGCAGCACGAACAGCAGCGCACCGACCTTGGTGATCAGCGAGACGATCTTGGAGACCTTCGCCTCCTGGGCGTCGGTCGAGCCCGGCTTCAGGTAGGCCTTGTAGATGTTGCGGGTGAACAGGTTCGCCGCGGCGATCGACATGATCGCCGCCGGGACCAGGGCCCCGACCGCGATGGCGCCGAAGGCGACCCCGGTGAACCAGCTGGGGAAGTGGTCCTCGAACAGCTGGGGGATGACCAGCTGCGGGTTGACCTTGCCGTCCAGGCCGACCGGCTTGGTGCCCGCCTTGATGGCCACGTAGCCGAGCAGGGCCAGCAGGCCGAGCAGCAGCGAGTAGGCCGGCAGGATGGCGGCGTTGCGCCGACCGGTGCTGCGGTCCTTGGAGCTGAGCGCGGCGGTGACCGAGTGCGGGTACATGAACAGCGCCATCGCCGAGCCCAGGGCCAGCGACGCGTAGGCCCAGTGCTGGGCCGGGCCGGGGACGAACACCCCGGTGGGCACCTTCGGGTTGGCCGCCGACGGTGCCGCCATCTTGGTCTGGGCCGCGTCGAAGATGGCGCTCCAGCCGCCGAACAGGCCGGGCAGGTGGATGATCGCGACCGCGATCACGATGTAGATCAGCAGGTCCTTGACCACCGCGATCATCGCCGGCGCGCGCAGGCCCGAGGAGTAGGTGTACGCGGCGAGCACCGCGAAGGCGATGAGCAGCGGCAGGTCGCGGGCCAGCAGGCTCGTGCCGCCCACGCCGAGCACCTCGAGGATGGCCTGGATGCCCACCAGCTGCAGGGCGATGTAGGGCATCGTGGCCAGGATGCCGGTGACGGCCACGGCCAGGCTGAGGCTGCGGGTGCCGTAGCGGCCCTGCACGATGTCGGCGGTGGTGATGTAGCCGTGCCGGTGGGCGACCGACCACATGCGGCCGAGGAAGAAGAAGATCACCGGGTAGAGCACGATCGTGTACGGCACGGCGAAGAAGCCGGAGACCGCACCGGTGGCCCACATGGCCGCGGGGACGGCGATGAAGGTGTACGCGGTGTAGAGGTCCCCGCCCAGCAGGAACCAGGTGGTGACCGTGCCGAAGCTCTTGCCGCCCAGACCCCACTCGTGCAGCGACTCCAGGTTGGCCGGCCGCCGCCAGCGGGCGGCCATGAAGCCCATCACCGTCACCGCGGCGAAGAGCACGACGACCACCACGAGGGCGACCCAGTTGACGTTCATCGGCGAGCACTCCGGTCGGCGTAGCCCGGGTCCGTCTCGGACCGGGTGCGGGTGTAGGCGTCGCGCTCGCGCTTGAGCAGCCAGAAGCTGAGCCCGCAGAGGCCGGCGGCGAGGAACACCCAGAGCAGCTGGTACCAGTAGAAGAAGGGGAACCCGAGGAGCCGCGGCTCCACCCGGTCGTAGGTCGAGACCAGCAGCGGGGCGACGATCCCGACGACCAGGATCACCGCCACGGCGATCTTGGTGGGCGTCAACCGCCAGCGCGGATCGCTCGGGCCGGTGTCGGGCGCACTGCTCATGTCGTTCTCCTCAGCCGCGGTCACCCCTGCGGGACCGCACAGCACAGTACTGTCCGGCTCCCGCACTGTCTCCCCGGCGCGCCCCGGCGCGTCGTCGTCCGCGCACCGGTCGTGAGGGGAGGGCGGTGCGGCGCCGATAGGGTTGACCCCATGCCGTCGATGTCCGAGATCATCGCTGAGCACACCGAGCTCTCCGACGCCGACCAGCGGTGGCTCCGGCTGCTCGTCTCCGAGTGGCAGCTGCTCGCCGACCTGTCGTTCTCCGACCTCGTCCTGTGGGTGCCCGACCGGGACGCCAACGTCTTCTGGGCGGTGGCCCAGATCCGCCCGAACACCGGTCCCACGGCCCTGGTCGACGACGTGGTGGGCGACCTGATCGCCTACTCCCCGGAGCACCTGGTCTCGGGCGCGTTCAGCTCCGGGCACACCACCCAGACCAGCGAGGCGAAGCTGCAGGCCGGGATGCCGGTGGACACCCACGCCATCCCGGTCAAGCTGGCCGACCGGGTGATCGGGGTGGTCGAGCAGCACACCAGCCAGCTCGGCGTCCGGTCGCCGAGCTCGCTGGAGACCGCCTACTCCGACACCGGCGCGGTGCTGGCCCGGATGGTCACCGTCGGCGCCTTCCCGATGCCCGCCGACACCAGCAACCTCGCCTTCTCCCCGCGGGTGGGCGACGGCTTCATCCGCGTGGACCCCGACGGCGACGTCCAGTACGCCAGCCCCAACGCGCTCAGCGCGTACCGCCGGCTCGGTCTGATCGGCGACCTCGTCGACGAGCACCTGCCCAGCCTGACCGCCGGGCTGGTGCCGGCCGGACCCGGACCGGTCGACGAGTCGGTGACGTCGGTGCTCGGCGGGCGCATCGCCCGGCGCACCGAGGTGGTGTCCGGCCACGCGCACCTGATGATCCGGGTGCTGCCCCTGCTCGACGGGCGCGACCGGGTGGGGGCGATCGTGCTCTGCCGCGACGTCAGCGACCTGCGCAGCAAGGAGCGCCAGCTCGTCACCAAGGACGCCACCATCCGCGAGATCCACCACCGGGTGAAGAACAACCTGCAGACGGTGGCCGCGCTGCTGCGCATGCAGGCCCGGCGGATGGAGTCCACCGAGGCCAAGATCGCCCTGACCGACGCGATGTCGCGGGTGGCCTCGATCGCCATCGTGCACGAGACCCTGTCGCAGGCCTTCGACGAGGCGGTGGAGTTCGACCGCGTGGCCGACGGCCTGCTGCGGATGGTCGGCGACCTGTCCGCCACCTCCGGCAGCGTCTCGGCGGTGCGCCGGGGCAGCTTCGGCGTCGTCTCCGCCGACATGGCCACCGGCCTCTCGATGGTGGTCACCGAGCTGTGCCAGAACGCGGTCGAGCACGGGCTGGCCGACAGCACGGGGGAGGTGCAGGTGGTGCCGAGCCGCCACGACGGCCGCCTGCGGGTGGAGATCCTCGACGACGGCCAGGGCCTGCCCGCGGACTTCGACTGGCGCCAGTCCCGCAGCCTCGGGCTCTCCATCGTCAACACGCTGATCGAGGAGATGGAGGGCACCTTCGCCATCGGCCCCCGCGACGACGGGCCGGGGACCTGCGCGGTCTTCGAGATCACCCTCTGAGCGGTCGGCCGGACGGGAACGCTGGCGCCGAGCCGTCGCCGAGGGCTGCGGGCATCACCCCTCAGCGGTCCGCGGCACGGGCGGCGAGAGGGCCCGGGTACGGAAGAACGCCGGGGACGAGGTCCCCGGCGTCCTGTGCTGGATGGTGCTCTGGTGCTTCGTGCCTGGTCAGGCGGTCCGGATGCGAGCCCGAGCTGCGCGACGCTTCAACGCTCTCCGCTCGTCCTCGCTGAGACCGCCCCAGACACCGTGGTCCTGACCTGCTTCCAGCGCCCACTGCAGGCAGGCGTCGCGGACGTCGCACCGCCGGCAGACTTGTTTGGCCTCTTCGATCTGGAGGAGGGCCGGCCCAGTGTTCCCGATGGGGAAGAACAGCTCCGGGTCCTCGTCCAGACAGGCGGCCTTGTGGCGCCAATCCATCGACTAACTCGCTCCTTCTTCAGTTGCTCAGGGTGTGGTACCCCGCGGCGTGGGTGCCCCCGCACCGCTCTGCTGTGAGCGCGTGCCCGACACCGCGCTCTACCCTCGCAACAATCCCCGTCGGGCACAAGAGTGTCCCCACGTCAGGTGCCTCACACGAGGATCAGGACACCAGGCCCCGACCGTAGGCTAGAGGGGTGACCGACCGCGCTCGACCGCGTCCCCCGCTGCTCGTGGCCGCCGGTCTGCTGGCTCTGGAAGCGGTCGGCGCTCTCGTCTTCGCCGTCCTGGAGATCAGCCACGTGGACGCCCGCCGCCCGGTGGTGGGGATCGGCGTCAGCCTGATCATGGCGGCGCTGGCCGTCCTGCTCGGGGTGCTCAGCCGGGCCGTCGTCCGGGCCCGCCGGTGGAGCCGCAGCCTCTCGGTGATGATGCAGCTGATCCTGCTGCTGCTCGGCTGGAGCTTCCGCGAGCCCCCGACCTCCGCGGTGGGTGTGCTGCTGGCGGTCGTCGGTGTGGTCGCCCTGGTCTGCCTGCTGCTGCCGAGCTCCACCGCGGCCTTCCTCGGCGAGGACCCGCCCGCCGCCTGAGCCCAGTCCGTGGCCACCGCCCGGACGCCGCCCGAAGCTCAGCGGGCGGGGTCCGGGGAGCGGGGTCAGGGCGTCGCGGTCTCCGACAGGGTCCGGGCGAGCTCGGCCTCCCGCTGGGCGTCGGCCTCGGCGTCGGCCTTGACCCGCTGCAGGAAGGTGCGGGTCCGCTCCTCGCGCGGGGCGAGCAGCACCTGGTCGGGGTGGCCCTCCTCGACGACCACCCCGGCGTCCATGAACACCACCCGGTCGGCCACCCCGCGGGCGAAGCTCATCTCGTGGGTGACCACGATCATCGTCGTCCCCTCCTCGGCCAGGGTCCGCATCACCGCGAGCACCTCGCCGACCAGCTCGGGGTCCAGCGCCGAGGTGGGCTCGTCGAACAGCATCAGCTCGGGCTTCATCGCCAGCGCACGGGCGATCGCGACGCGCTGCTGCTGGCCGCCGGAGAGCTGGCTGGGGTAGTAGCGGGCCCGCTCGGCCAGCCCGACCATGTCCAGCAGCCGCTCGGCCTCCTGCCGCACCGCCGCCCTGGGCAGGCGCTTCACCTGGACGGGCGCCTCCATCACGTTCTCCAGCGCCGTCATGTGCGGGAACAGGTTGAAGCGCTGGAAGACCATGCCGACCCGCGAGCGCTGCCGGGCGATGTCCTTGTCGGGGCGGGTGTGCAGGCGCCCGTCGCGCTCCTCCACGCCGACCAGCTCGCCGCCGACCCAGATGCGGCCGCCGGTCAGGCTCTCCATCTGGTTGATCAGCCGCAGGAAGGTGGTCTTGCCCGACCCGCTGGGACCGAGCAGGCAGACGACCTCGCCCGGGTCGACGGTCAGGTCGACGCCCTTGAGCACCTCGTTGGTGCCGAAGGACTTGGTGACGTTGACCGCGCGGACCAGGTGCTCCGCGGTCGCGGCCGGGCCGACGGCGGGGCTGCCGATGGCCGCGCTCACTTCGCGCTCCCGGCGGCCAGGCCCTTGGCAGCCTTGTCGGCGTCCGAGCTCACCTGCGTCCCGAACCCGCGGCCGAAGCGCCGCTCCAGGTAGGCCTGGCCGACCATCAGCACGCTGGAGGCGATCAGGTAGTACAGCGTGGCCGCGACCAGCACGGGGAAGGTCTCGTACGTGCGGGTGCCGATGGCCTGCAGCTGGAAGAACAGCTCGGTGCCCACCGGGATGGCCAGCAGCAGGGACGTGTCCTTGAGCATCGCGATGGTCTCGTTCCCGGTCGGCGGCACGATCACCCGCATGGCCTGCGGCAGCACCACCCGCCGCATGGCTCGGCTGCGGCTCATGCCCAGGGCCTGGGCGGCCTCCATCTGGCCCTTGTCGACGCTGAGGATCCCGGCGCGGGCGATCTCGGCCATGTACGCGGCCTCGGAGGCGGCCAGCCCGATCACCCCGCCGGTCAGCCCGACGAACACCGTGTTGGCGTCGAAGGTGGCGAAGCGCCAGTCCCCGCTGAGGCCGAGAGCGCGGATGATCACCCAGTCGAAGGGCACGCCGAGGGCGATCCCCTGCTGGAACAGGATCCCCAGCGCGCCCATGATCGTCAGCAGCACGTAGCGCGGGATGGCGCGGAAGAACCAGGTGTAGACCCAGGAGACCCCGCGCAGCACCGGGTTGTCCGACAGCCGCATCACCGCCAGCAGCACCCCGAGCGCGACGCCGAGCACCATGGCCAGGACCGTGACCAGGATGGTGCCCTTCCAGAACCCCTCGATCACCGGGCTCTGGTTCATCGCCTGCAGCACGAACGACCAGTGGAAGGCCGGGTTGCCGATCAGCAGGTTGACCAGCATCGCTACGAGGACGGCGATCACCGCGATGGCGAGCCAGCGCCAGGGGTGCCGGACCGGCCGCGCGTCGATCAGCCCCGGCCGCTCCTCGGCGACCGCGGCCGGCGCCGGCGCGGTGGTGGTCATGACGGGTTGACGGCGAACTTCTCGATGGCGCCCTGCTGGACGCCCCACTTCTCCAGGGCAGCCTGGTAGCTGCCGTCGGTCTCGACCGCGGCCAGGGCGGAGGCGATCGCGTCGGCGAAGTCCGTCTGGTCCTTCGGCAGCACGTACCCGTAGGGGGCCGCCTCGTAGATGTCGCCGAGGGTGGCGAGCTTGCCGTTCGACTGCTTGACCGCGTAGGCGACGACGGGGGAGTCGGCGAGCATCGCGTCGGCCTTGCCCGTCACCACCGCGCTGGTCGCCTGGTCCTGGCCCTTGAAGGAGAGCACCTTGATCTTGTCGGCGCCGCACTTCTTCTGCCGCACCGGCAGGTCGTCGGTCTCCTGGACGGTGCCGGTCTGCACTGCGACGGTCTTGCCGCAGGCGCTGGCGGCGTCGATGCCCTTGGGGTTGCCGGCGGCGGTCGCCCACTGGGTGCCGGCGGAGAAGTAGCTCACCATCGTCACCTGCTCGAGCCGGTCGGGGTTGATGGTGAAGGAGGAGACCCCGATGTCGTACTTCTTGCCCTGGACGCCGGTGATGATGGAGGAGAAGTCGGCGGGCTGGAACTCGGCCTTGACGCCCAGCTTCGCCGCCACCGCGTTGAACACGTCGACGTCGACCCCCTGGACCGTCTTGCCGTCACCGGCCAGGAACTCGTTCGGGGCGTAGCTCGCGTCGGTGCCGACCTTGATCACCCCGGCGTCGCGGATGCTCTGCGGCACCTTCGCGGCCAGCCCGGTGTCGGAGCTGACCGAGACCGACGGGGCGCTGCCGGCCGGCTCGCCGCTGAGCGAGTCCGACCCGCAGGCGCTGAGCGCCAGGGCGGCGACGCAGGCGCTGGCCAGGCCGACCCGGCTCCGCATCGTTGTTCTCTTGGCGTTCACGACTGTCCTCCTCCGACCCCCGACGGGTGCGCCCGGGGTCTGGTCGCGCGGGGCGCGAGCTCGACGGGTGCGCCGGCGTCCCGCCCTGGCGGGGTGCACCGGAGATGAGCTGCCTCATCTGGCTGCATCCTGCCACGCGGCCCGGGGTGGTCCCCGGCGTCACCCGCCTTCGGAACGTGATTGGAACGCGCGATCCGGCCCGGCCGCGGCCGGCCGCCGGGGAGGGGAGGGCCCGCTCAGCGGAGCCGGCCGGCTCCTGCCGAGGGCAGCCCGACGAAGTGGGTCGGCGCGCCGTGCCCGGCCCCGGCGAAGGCGGTCGCCACCCGTGCCGCCACCGCGTCGGCCGTGCCCGCCGCCACCAGGGCGATGACGCAGCCGCCGAACCCGCCCCCGGTCATCCGCGCCCCCAGCGCGCCCGCCTCCTTGGCCGTGGCCACGGCCAGGTCGACGCTCGGCACGGTGATCTCGAAGTCGTCGCGCATCGAGGCGTGCGAGGCGTCCAGCAGCGGAGCGAGCTCGGCGACGCGGTCCCGGGCGAGGAGGTCGGCGGCGGCCAGCACGCGCGCGTCCTCGGTCACCACGTGCCGCACCCGGCGGCGCATGACGTCGTCCGGCAGGGCCGCCAGGGCCGCGTCCAGGTCGGTCACGTCCCGCAGTGCGGGCACGCCGAGGATCCCGGCCGCCTCCTCGCAGGTCCGGCGCCGGTCGGCGTACTCGCCGTCGACGTGGGTGTGCGGGGTGCGGGTGTCGAGCACGAGCAGCTCCAGCCCCGCCTCGTCGAGGGCGAGGTGCACCTGGCGGGCCTCGAAGGTCCGGCAGTCGAAGAAGAGGGCGTGGCCGACCGTGCAGAGCGTGGAGGCGGCCTGGTCCATCAGGCCGGTGGGCGCGCCGACGAACTCGTTCTCGCAGCGCCGGGCCAGCTTGGCCCGTTCCAGCGGCTCGATCTCCAGCTCGTCGAGGCCGGCCAGCGCGGCCAGGGCGGCGCACTCCAGGGCGGCCGAGGAGGACAGCCCCGCCCCCAGCGGCACGTCGGAGGTGAGCACCAGGTCGGCCCCGCGGACCTGGTGGCCGGCCTCGCGCAGCGCCCAGACCACCCCCGCCACGTAGGCCTGCCAACCGGTCATCCCGGGCTGCAGGTCGTCGGGACCGAACTCCTCGGTCTCACCGCCCTGCCCCTCGCCCCGGTTCAAGGAGGTGACGCTCCACCGGCCGTCCTCGCGGGGGGCGGCCGCCATGGTGACGGCCTGGGCCAGCGCGAACGGCATCACGAAGCCGTCGTTGTAGTCGGTGTGCTCCCCGATCAGGTTGACCCTGCCGGGGGCGCTCCACACGCCCGCGGGCTCGCGGCCGAAGCGGGCGGAGAAGTCCTGGGTCACGGTGTCGACGTCGGCGGGGCTCACCCGCGGCACTCTAGTGGCGTCGGCGGACAGCGTCGGGGCACGCCGTCACCTCGTGCCCGGGACCGTACCCGGGGACTGCCGCTGACCCGCTCTAGGCTGCGGTCATGCTCGCCGCCTACGCCGCTGCCGCCTTCGCCGACGACCCGCTGAGCGCTCTGCGGGTGGGCGAGCTGGAGCCGCCGCCCACCCCGGAGGGCTGGGTCGAGGTGACCGTCCGCGCCAGCGCCCTCAACCACCACGACGTGTGGGCGCTGCGCGGGGTGGGGCTGCCCGCCGACCGGCTGCCGATGGTCCTGGGCTGCGACGCGGCCGGGGTCACCGCCGAGGGGCGGGCGGTCGTGGTGCACGCCGTGCTCACCGACCCGGGCTTCACCGGCGCGGACGCGACCTTCGACCCGCGGCGCTCGCTGCTCTCGGAGCGCCACCCCGGCACCCACGCCAGCACCGTGCGGGTGCCCGCCGCGAACCTGGTCGACCTGCCGGCCGGGCTCAGCTTCGTCGAGGCGGCCTGCCTGCCCACGGCCTGGCTGACCGCCTACCGGATGCTCTTCACCTCGGCCGGCGTCCGGCCCGGGGACACCGTCCTGGTCCAGGGTGCGGGCGGCGGGGTGGCGACGGCTCTGGTCCTGCTGGGGGCGCACGCCGGGCTGCGGATATGGGTGACCTCGCGCACCCCCGAGAAGGGCGAGCGGGCGGTGGCGCTGGGCGCCGACCGGGCCTTCGCGCTGGGGGAGCGGCTGCCCGAGCGCGTCGACGCGGTGATGGAGACCGTGGGCGCCGCGACCTGGTCGCACTCGGTGAACGCGCTGCGGCCCGGCGGCACCGTGGTGATCTCGGGCGCCACCTCGGGTGCCGAGCCGTCCAGCGCCGAGCTGACCAAGATCTTCTTCAAGCCGCTGCGGGTGGTCGGCTCCACCATGGGGACGCGCGACGAGCTGGCCGCGCTGACCCGGATGCTGGTCCACACGGGGGTGCGACCGGTGGTGGACCGGACGCTGCCGCTGGCCGAGGCCGCCGACGGGTTCGCGGCGATGCTGGCGGGTGAGCTGTTCGGCAAGGTCGTGTTCGAGCCGTGACCGCAGCGGCGGAGGTGCTGGTCCGGCCGGCCGAGCAGGCCGACGCCGACGCGCTCGGCCGGTGCCACGTCGCCTGCTGGCGGGAGGCCTACACCGGCCGGGTCGACGCCGGGCAGCTGGCGGTCCTGGTGGGTGACGTGGCCGGCCGCACCGAGTCCTGGCGGCGCATCCTGGCCCGGCGACCGCGGACGCTGCTCGCCGTCGCCGGTGCCGAGGTGGTCGGCTTCGCCTCGGTCGGCCCGCAGCGCGACCCCGACCTCGACGTGCCCACCGAGCTGTACGCGCTGTACCTGCGGGAGGCCCGCTGGGGGACGGGTCTGGGGTCCCGGCTGCTGCGGACCGCCCTGGGCGAGGTGGCCGCCTCGCTGTGGGTGCTCGCCGACAACCCGCGGGCCGAGCGCTGCTACCTCCGGCACGGCTTCGTGCGCGACGGCGCGCTGAAGCACGACCCCCGCTTCGGGGCGGACGAGGTGCGGATGGTGCGAGCGGGCGGCTCGGCCGGCTGACGTCCGGCGCCGCCGGGCCCCACCCTCAGGCGCGCAGCTGGGGGGTCCCGGCCCGCTCAGTCGTCCTCGTCGTCCAGCCGCGCCAGCCAGGTGGCCAGCCGCTCGACGGGCACCTCGAACTCGGGGTTCAGGTCGACGAAGGCCTGCAGCTGCTCGGCGAGCCAGGACAGGGTGACCTGCTCCCCGCCCCGGCGACGCTCCAGCTCCTCCAGACCGCGATCGGTGAAGTACATCCCCTCATCATGGCGGGCCGGCCCCGTCCCGATCTCGCCCCCGTCCCGTCCCGCCCCGTCCCTCGACGGACCTCAGGCGAAGGCGGCGTCGACCAGGTCGCGCTGCTGGGACTCGTGCACCTTGCCAGAGCCCACCGAGGGCGCCGACGACGCCGCCCGGGTGACCGGCCGCACCTGCCACGGGTTCCCCGGTGCCTCCTGCTCCAGCGCCGTGGGCAGGTTGAGGGCCATGAACGGCCACGCGCCCTGGTTCGCTGGCTCGTCCTGCACCCAGCGCACGTCGGTCACGCCGCTGAACCGCTGCAGCTCGGCCACGATCTCGGCGGCGGGCAGCGGGTAGAGCCGCTCCACGGGCACGATCGCCACCTGGCCCTCCAGGCCGGCCTTCTGCCGCTTGCCGACCAGGTCCCAGCGGACCTTGCCCGAGCACAGCAGCACCGACCGCACCGCGCCCGGGTCGGTGATGGTCGGGTCGGCCAGCACCGGCCGCCAGGCGCCCGAGGTGAACTCCGACGGGTCGGACACGGCCAGCTTGTTGCGCAGCATCGACTTCGGCGTGGCCACGATCAGCGGCCGGTGCAGCTCACCGAGCGCCTGGGCGCGCAGCAGGTGGAAGTGGCTGGCCGGCGTCGACGGCTGGGCCACGGCGAACGCGTTCTCCGCGGCCAGGGTGAGGAACCGCTCGATCCGGGCGGAGGAGTGGTCGGGACCCTGGCCCTCGTAGCCGTGCGGCAGCAGCAGCACGACGCCCGACTTCTGGGTCCACTTGGCCTGGCCGGAGGTGATGAACTCGTCGATGATGATCTGTGCGCCGTTGGCGAAGTCCCCGAACTGGGCCTCCCACAGCACCAGCGCCTCGGGGCGGGCCACCGAGTAGCCGTACTCGAAGCCCATCGCCGCGTACTCGCTGAGGAGCGAGTCGAAGACGTGGAACCTGGCCTGGTCGTCGTCGAGGTGGTTGAGCGGCACCCAGGTCTCCCCGGTCCGCCGGTCCACCACGGCGGCGAAGCGCTGCACGAACGTGCCGCGCCGCGTGTCCTGACCGGTGAGCCGGACCGGACGCCCCTCCAGCAGCAGCGAGCCGAGGGCCATGATCTCCCCGGTCGCCCAGTCGATGGGCCCCTGGGTGATCGCGGCGGCCCGGCGCTGCAGCTGCGGCATCACCTTCGGGTGCACGGTGAACCCGGCCGGGAAGGTGGTGTGGGCGTCGGAGATCTTCTTCAGCGTCTCCATCGACACCGCGGTGCCGTGCTTGGCCCCGGACTTGCTCGGGTACGCCGGGACCCGGCTGTAGTGCGGCTCCCGCGGCGGCAGCTCGGGGTCACGCACCTCCTTGAAGACGCTCTCCAGGCGCTGCTGGAACCTGCTCAGCACCTCCTCGGCGTCCTCGACGGTGATGTCACCGCGACCGATCAGCGCCTCGGTGTAGAGCTTGCGCGTCGAGCGCTTGCGCTCGATCAGGTCGTACATCTTCGGCTGGGTGAAGCTCGGGTCGTCGCCCTCGTTGTGGCCGCGACGGCGGTAGCAGATGATGTCGATCACCACGTCCTTGTGGAACTGCTGGCGGAACTCGAACGCCAGCCGCGCCACCCGGATGCAGGCCTCGGGGTCGTCGCCGTTGACGTGGAAGATCGGCGCCGCGACCATCCGGGCCACGTCGGTGCAGTAGACCGACGAGCGCGACTCGGTCGGGGAGGTGGTGAACCCGACCTGGTTGTTCACGATGATGTGGATCGTGCCGCCGGTGCGGTAGCCGCGCAGCTGCGAGAGGTTGAGCGTCTCCGCCACCACGCCCTGACCGGCGAAGGCGGCGTCGCCGTGCATCAGCACCGGCAGCACCGGGAACTCCAGGCCGCGGTCGAGGATGTCCTGCTTGGCCCGGGCGATGCCCTCGAGCACCGGGTTGACGGCCTCGAGGTGGCTCGGGTTGGCGGCCACGGAGGTCTTGATCGTCGCGCCGCTGAGCGCGGTGAACTGGCCTTCCGAACCCAGGTGGTACTTGACGTCACCGGAGCCCTGGACGGTCCGCGGGTCGATGTTGCCCTCGAACTCGCGGAAGATCTGGGCGTAGGACTTGCCGACGATGTTGGCCAGCACGTTGAGCCGACCGCGGTGCGGCATCCCCATGCAGACCTCTTCGAGACCGGCCTCGGCGGCCTGCTCGCAGACCTCGTCGAGCAGCGCGATGGCCGACTCGCCGCCCTCCAGGCTGAAGCGCTTCTGGCCGACGAACTTGGTCTGCAGGAAGGTCTCGAAGATCTCCGCCTCGTTCAGCTTGTCGAGGATCCGCAGGTGCTCCTCGCGCGGCAGCGACTCGTGCGGCCGCTCCACCCGGTCCTGGATCCAGCGGCGCTGCGCGGGCTCGGAGATGTGCATGTACTCGATGCCGGTGGTGCGGCAGTAGGAGTCGCGGAGGATGCCCAGGATCTTGCGCATCTTCATCACCCCCTGCCCGCCGGCGAAGGCGCCGGTGGCGAAGGAGCGGTCCAGGTCCCACAGGGTGAGCCCGTGGGTCTGCACGTCGAGGTCGGCGTGCTCGCGCTGGCGGTACTCCAGCGGGTCGGTGTCGGCCATCAGGTGACCGCGGACCCGGTAGGCGTTGATCATCTCCATGATCCGGGCCTGCTTGGGGATCTGGT
>Ga0210040_10001979_pt1 | contig 29767 bp, 34 predicted proteins | sample CryGeyCG12114_NA_FD_185462 | JGI IMG/M metagenome (GOLD analysis project Ga0210040, IMG submission 185462) | Groundwater microbial communities from aquifer - Crystal Geyser CG19_WC_8/21/14_NA (SPAdes) (version 2) | ecosystem: Environmental > Aquatic > Deep subsurface > Groundwater | place: USA...
GGTAGCACGCGAGTCGCGCGTCGGCGGCGTGCTGCGCGGGGTCGGCGGGGCGGGTGCCGGTGGTCCGGGCGACGGCGTCGGCGTAGCCGGCACCGACGGTGCGGTCGGCCTCGCGGATGACCAGGGCGTCCAGCGGGGGGAGGTCGTTGGACGGGTCGGCGCAGATGTCGGCGACGCGGGCGAGGACGTCGCCGATCCAGGTGTGCAGCAGGGAGCGGGTGGCGATGCCCGAGCGGGCGAACAGGGCGCGGGCGAGGTCGCCGTAGCCGATGGTCGCCCCGTAGGTGCGGGCGCGATCGGTGAGGATCTTGGGCGCGGCGCGGGCCCAGGCGTCGACGGCGTCGGGGAAGGCGACGGCGGAGCTGTCGGAGATCCGGTAGGTGCCGGGTGTCGTGGTCACGACGGCGGCGGACGGTGATGCGTTCGGCTGGTGGCCATGTCGCCGACGATAGAGGGGTGTCAGGCCGCCCCCGCACACGCCGTCAGGCGGTGGCGCTGGGGGAGCGCACGAGCTCGTCGACCCGGACGGACGCCGGGCTGGCGAGGAGGAAGCCGACGGCGCGGGCGGCGTCGGCCGGGGTGACGGCCGCCACGGTCGAGCGGCGGTCGCCGACCGGTGGCGCGAGTCCCCTCGACCGGCAGGTCGTCGTGAAGGGCGGCGAGGTGCCAGCGGCGCTCGTGCCGTGCTCGGGCCACTGGTGCACGCCCTCGTCGTTGGTCGCGCTGCGTCGACGGCGAGGCCGCTCGCGGCGGACCGGTCTTGTGACCGCCGCATCTACTCGTGTAGAACCGTCTACACGAGTAGATGAGTTCGCCTATGCCTCGCCTGACATCGACGTCGTGACTGCTGAGGAGACCGCCCGTGGAACGCATGATCTTGGACACCGACCTGGCCATGGGAGCGCCGGGCAGCGACATCGACGACGGCTTCGCCTTGGCGCTCTGCCTGGCAGACCCCCAGCTCGGCCTCGAGCTGGTCACGACCGTCGGGGGCAACACCGACGTCGACACGGCGACGACGCTGACGATGGAGCTGCTCGACCGCCTGGGGCGTCCGGAGGTCCCCGTGCGCCAGGGCGCGCGTGACCCCTTGGTGCGTCCCCGTGCCCGGCAGGGCAGCCTCCCCGAGGGGATGGCCCGCAGGGAGCCGCGGCCGGAGCCGGCCGCGATGGCCCTGGTGGACGCTGTCCGGGCCAGTCCGGGGGAGCTGACGCTGGTCGCCATCGGTCCGCTCACCAACGTGGCGCTGGCGATGCGGCTCGACCCGAGCTTCGCCGGCAACCTCAAGCGGCTGGTGATCATGGGCGGGGTCTTCCTGCAGCACACCAACGAGGCCAGCATGCCGGGCGAGTTCAACGTCTGGTGCGACCCGGAGGCCGCGCACGCCGTGCTCACCAGCGGCGTCCAGGCCGACTTCGTCGGCCTCGACGTGACGCTCCGCGTCCGCGTCAGCCGCGCGCAGGCGGAGTCCATGGCCGGGAGCCCGCGGCCCTTCACCGCCTTCGCCGGGCAGTACACCCAGGCGTGGATCGATCACCTCGGGCAGCGCGGCGGCCAGGGCGACGTCGACTCCTGCGCCATGCACGACCCGCTGGCCGTCGCCGCCCTCAGCCGGCCGGAGCTGCTCACGTGGCGGGAGGCGCACGTGGCCGTCGAGCTCGGCGACCGGATGCGCGGGGCGATGCTCGCGGACTTCCACCCGGACAGGGGGCGCCACGGCCAGGAGACGGGTCTCCAGGTCAACGCCCGTGTCGCCGTCGACGTCGACGCGAGCTCCTTCAACGACTACTTCACGACGACGATGGGTGGCATCTGATGAGCGCGAGGACTGTTCGGGCCGTCGGCGCACTGGCGGTCGGGGCCCTGCTGCTGAGCGGCTGCGGCGGGAGCGGTCAGGACGGAGCCGCTCAGGGCTCCACCGGCGACGACTGGACCATCCCCTCCAGCGACCCGGAGGCCTCGATCACCGTGGTCGGGCACCTGGACCCGGTGGAGGAGCAGCTGAACGACGTCGTCGCGGCCTTCGAGGCCGAGCACCCGAGCATCGACGTCACCTACCAGCAGGTCCCGTTCGACGACCTCAACAGCGTGCTCGACTCCCGGATCACGGCCAAGACCGGTGACCCGGACGTCTTCTGGGTCGACCAGCCGCGAGTCTCGGCCCTGGCCACCCGGGGCTACCTGGAGAACCTCACGAGCCAGTTCGGGGACCTGACTGACGGCCTGCAGGCCTCGACGGTGGAGAACAGCTCCTACGACGGCGAGCTGTGGAGCCTGCCCATCGCCGACTCCACGCAGATCCTCTACTACAACAAGACGCTCCTGGCCCAGGCCGGCCTCACACCGCCGTCGACGGACCCGGACCAGCGCATCACCTGGCAGCAGCTCAAGGAGGACGCCGCAGCGGCGAAGGCCGCCGGTGCGACGTACGGGCTGCTGCTCGGGCAGCCGGACCGCTACTACCAGCTGGAGCCGCTGCCGGTCTCGGCCGGCGGTGGTGTCGGAGCGGAGGGCGAGGACAACCTCACACCTGCTGTCGACGACGAGGGCTGGGTCGAGGCGATGACCTACTACGGGTCCCTTTACGCGGACGGGGTCTCGCCGCGAGGCATCACTTCCGAGCAGACCGACGCCACCTTCCTGCAGGGGGGCACGGCCTACATGGTCCAGGGCAACTGGCTCGTGCCCCAGCTGGCCGACTCCGACGTGGACTGGGGGGCGGCCCTCAACCCGGTGTGGGAGGGCGGTGAGCCGGCCACCCCCAACGGCTCCTGGTCGGTGGGCATGAATCCCTTCTCCAAGAACAAGGAAGCAGCCGCGGTCTTCATGAAGTGGCTGGCCATCGACGGCGAGAGCGGCTACGCCACCAACCGCTCCTTCTCCGAGCTGCCCGCCAACACCGCCGGGCTGCAGTCCTACCTGACGAGCGAGGCGTTCACCAGCAGCGAGGCCGGGCAGCAGGCCGCGGACGTCGTCGAGTACGAATCGACCAACACCGGCGTCGGCCGCGTCGCGACCGTGGGCTACGTCGAGTTCGAGGACATCATGGGTCGCGCCTTCTCCGACATCGCCAACGGCAGCGATCCCGCCGAGTCGCTGGAGAGCGCCCAGAGCCAGCTCGAGACGGCGTGGCAGCAGTACCGGTGACGCCGGCGACGCCGCGGGAGGCACTGCCATGAGCGCAGCGGCGCACGACCGGAGCCAGAGGACCGCCCTGCGCGGGCGTCCGAGCGCGCCCCCGCAGCCCGCCGCGCCCCCGCAGCCCGCCGCGCCATCGGCCCTCCCGCGCCGTCGGCCCGGAAGAGGGCGGGACCTGCGCACCGCCGTGCTGTTCCTGGGTCCGGCGCTCGCCGCGATCGTGCTGCTCCGTCTGATCCCGTTCGCCGGCGCCGCCTACTCGACGCTCTTCGAGCGGGTCGGTGTCGGGCTGCTCGCCGAGCAGCGCTTCGCGTGGTTCGCCAACTACGAGCGGCTGCTCAGCGACCCGCTCTTCCTCGGCACGCTGTGGAGGACAATCGCCTTCAACCTCGTCATCAACCCGGTGCAGATCGCCCTGGCCATGGCGGTCTCGGTGCTCCTGGTCCAGCACCTGCCCGGGCGCGGCCTGTGGCGCGTGTTCGTCTTCGTCCCCTGCACCGTCCCCCTCGTCGGGTCCTCGGTCGCCTGGGGGGTGGCCCTGCGCCAGGACGGTCCCGTCAACGGCGTCCTCGCCGCCCTCGGCCTGGCTCCCCAGCCCTTCTTCACCTCACCGCAGCAGGCGCTCTTCAGCATCGCGGTCGTCGCCTCGTGGATCGGCATCGGCTACTGGATGCTCTTCCTCATCGGCGGCCTCAACGAGGTCAGCCAGGAGCTGTACGAGGCGGCGAGCCTCGACGGCGCGGGGCGGTGGCGCTCCTTCTGGTCCGTGACCGTTCCCATGATGAAGCGGCCGCTGCTCTTCGTGCTGGTGGCGGACACCGTCGCCAACTTCGTCCTCTTCGTGCCCATGCAGCTGCTGACCAACGGCGGGCCGAACGAGTCCACGACGATGCTGATGTTCGACGCCTACCGCCGCACCTACACCTATTCCCAGCCCAATCTCGGTGCGACGGCGATCCTCATCCTGACGCTGATCATGCTGGCGATCGTCGCGGTCCAGTTCCGACTGCTCAAGGAGGAGGACTGACGTGGCGGTCCAGCAGACCACCCGCTCCACGGGTGCTCTCCCCGAGTCCCGACGGCGCTCCCCGGGGCGCTGGGTCGGCACGGCCCTGCTTACGGTGCTGGCCGCGGCGATCGGCGTGGCCTTCCTGCTCCCCGCCGTCTGGATGCTGCTGGGCTCGCTGCGCCCGGGCAGCGAGGTCATCGGCAGCGTCAGCCCGCTGAGCTGGCGGACGCTTGTCCCCGACACGTGGACCCTGGACAACTACGTCGCCCTCTTCGCCGACCTGGGCTTCGGCCGCAGCCTCGTGAACTCGCTGCTCGTGGCGCTCGTGTCCGTCCTGCTCGGCCTGGCCCTGTCGGTGCCGGCGGCCTACGCCCTGACGGTGCTGCGCTTCCCGGGGCGGGAGGGAGTCTTCGCACTCCTCGTCGTGGGGTTCATGGTGCCCTTCGAGGCCATCGCCATCCCCATGGCGCAGCTGTTCACGCAGTGGCAGCTGGACAACACCTACCTCGGGCTCATCCTGCCCGGCATCGGGAACGGCCTGGCGATCTTCAACCTGCGGCAGTTCTTCCGCGGCGTGCCGGCGTCGCTGCGCGAGGCGGCGATCGTCGACGGGGCGGGCGACTTCCGGATCATGACGCGCATCTACGTGCCCCTGAGCGTCACGGCGCTCATCAACTCCGCCCTGCTGATCTTCCTCGGCCAGTGGTCGGCGTACCTGTGGCCGCTCCTGCTCGTCTCCGACCAGGAGAAGCAGGTGGCCGCGATCGCGATCGCCCGCACGTTCTCCGACACGGAGTTCAACTTCGGGCAGATGTTCGGCGGAGCCCTGCTCATCTCCGTCGTCCCGGCGATCCTGCTCCTGCTCCTGCAGCGGCACTTCGCCACCTCGGTCGCCAGCAGCGGGGAGAAGGGGTGAGCGGCGCTGCGGCGCGCCCGCCCTCCGATGCGGCGACGGTCGCCGTCGTGGGCTCGGTCCACCACGACCTGCACCTGCACGTGGCGCACCTGCCCCGTCCCGGCGAGACGCTCTTGGCGCGCCAGTGGGAGAGGGCGCCGGGGGGCAAGGGCGCCAACCAGGCGGTCGCCTGCGCGGCCACCGGCACCAGCACCGCGATGGTCGGTGCCGTCGGTGACGACGCGGCTGCCGAGACGGTCGTGTCCGCGCTGGACGCCGCCGGCGTCGACGTGACCATGGTGCAGCGGCTGACCGCTCGCGCTACCAGCACCGCTGTGGTCATCGTCGCCGCGGACGGGGCGAACAGCATCGTGGTGGCGGCCGACGCCAGCAGCGCCCTGGACCCGTCGACCGTGGAGACGTGCCTCGCTCGCGTGCCGGCTCTGGCGGTGGTGCTCAGCCAGGCCGAGGTCCCCGACGAGGTCGTGCGCGCCGCCACCGCCGGCGCCGCCGCCGCGGGTGCGCGGACGGTGCACAACCTCGCCCCCTACCGACCCGCCAGCGCGGCGCTGCTCGCCTGCTGCGACCCCCTGGTCGTCAACGAGGTGGAGGCCGCGGCCCTGGCCCGCGACCTCGGTGTCGCCGCGCGTGGACCGGAGCTTCTGGCTGTCCGCCTGGCGGAGTCCTGCGCCTCGGTGGTCGTGACGCTCGGGGCACAGGGAGCGGTCTGGGCGCGGGGCCCCGAGAGTGGGCACGTGCGCTCACCCCAGGTGCCGGTGGTGGACACCAGCGGAGCCGGCGACGCCTTCGTCGGCGCCCTGTGCGCGTCGCTGGCCGTCGGAGCCGAGCTGCCGGAGGCCTGCGCCGCCGGCGTGCAGGCGGGCGCACGCGCCGTCCAGCACCGCGGCGCCCAGGTCGCGCGCACGTCGGTCGAGGCTCCCGTCGGACGATCCCTCCGCTGATGGCCGTGACGCGGGCGGACGTCGCACGGACGGCGGGCGTCTCGCCGGCAGTGGTGAGCTACGTGCTCAACAACGGGCCGCGGCCGGTCTCCGCGAGCGCTCGCGAGCGCGTCCAGGAGGCCGTGCAGGTGCTGGGCTACCGGCCCAACCGCCTCGCCCGAGCGCTCCGCGCCAACAGGAGCCGGTCGATCGGGATGCTCATGCCCGACCACGTCAACCCGCACTTCGCCGAGCTGGCCCAGGCCGTCGAGGACGAGGCCTTCGCCCGTGACCAGGTCTTGCTCTTCGGGACGACGAGCAACGACGCCGAGCACGAGACGACGCACCTGCGGGCGCTGCTCGACCACCAGATCGACGGGCTGCTGCTGATCTCCTCGCTGCAGCAGCCCGACACCTCGGGCCTCGAGGGCGCGGGCATGCCGACGGTGCTGCTGGACCGCGCCCCGGCGGGGTCGCGCGACAGCACCGTGGCCATCGACAACCGCGGCGCCGCGCTGACCGCTGTGCGGCACCTGCTCTCGCACCACCGGGTGAGACCGGCGGCCATCCTCGGGCCGCAGGGCATCAGCGCCGTCCTGGAGCGCCGGGCGGGGTGGGACGAGGCGTTGGTCGAGGCTCGGCTCCGCGAGGTGGTGGCGCCGGAGCACGAGCCCTTCTCGCGCGAGGGGGGCTACGCGGCGGCGTCCCGGTTGCTGCGGCGACCGGCCGGCGAGCGCCCCGACGCGCTCTTCGTCGCGAGCGACGCCCAGGCCATCGGCGCGGTGCGCGCGTGCCTCGACCTCGGGCTGCGGGTGCCCGAGGACGTCGCGCTCGTGAGCATCGACGGCTCGTCGGCGGGCCGGTTCATGGCGCCGTCCATCACCTCCGTCGTCCAGGACGTCGCCGAGATCGCGCGCGTCGCCGTGGCGACCTTGCTGGAGCGGATCGAGCACCCCGACGGGCCTGCGATCCACGAGGTGCTGGAGGCGGAACTGCGCCTCGGCGAGTCCTGCGGTTGCGGGGGCGCCGTCGCGCCGTCCTCCTGAGCGACGCGCCCCGGACCGCACCTGGGCGACCGCACCTGAGCGGCCCGTCCCCGTGGCAGCTCGTGCGCCTGAGCCGAGGCGTGGATGTCGAGGACGCGCCTCGCCGCACCAGTCCGGGCTGCTGCCTGGTGAGCCGTCCGCGACCACGACGTGCACCTGTGACTCCCCAGTGACAGGCGGGCCGACGGCTCCTACGCTGATGATCATCGGAGGGGTCGTCGACCGGGGTTGCCCGTGACAGCGGTGGGAGCCGAGGACGTGTCGCCGCTCGAGCACGTCATCGCCGACCTCGCCGGACTCGCGCCGGACGAGATGCTCTCCGTCGTCGAGGCAGCGCTGGCCCGCCAGCAGCCGGCCGTGAGCTCGGCAGCCCTCGTCACGCTCGTCCAGGCGACGCTGCACGCGGACGACCAGCTCGACAGCCTCGTCGGCGGGCCCCGGGTGGTCCACGACAGCGTCCGCGACGCCTTCGCCGACCTGGCGATCCGCGCCCAGGCTCAGCGCGCCGTCCTCGACGTCGACATGCTCACCTCCGGCGCGGTGGCGGAGGCGCTGGGCATCCGCGGGCGCAACCCCCGCGAGGCGGCGAGCCGTCTGCGTCGGGGCGGGCGGCTGCTGGGCGTGCTGGACCGCTCGTCGAGGGCGTACGTCTTCCCCGCCTTCCAGGTCGACCCCGTCCGGAACCGCGTCCACCCCGTCGTCGAGGCGGTCAACCAGTCGCTCGGGGCGGCCGAGGACCCGTGGGGCGTCGGCTCGTGGTGGGTCAGCCCGCACCCGCGGCTCGAGGACCTCGCGCCGATGGACCTCGTGGGCACGCAGGAGGAGGTGGACCTGCTCGTCCTCGTCGGCGACCGGCCGCCGTCCCAGGCCTCTGATGCGCGCGATGGTGCCCTTCGTCGGTGAGCCTCCCGCCGCCTCCGAGCCAGCAGCCCGTCGGGACGCCGGTCATCGAGACCCTCCGGGCCGGGACGCGACTGGTGCGGGTTCACGGCACGCACGCACCGGACTCCGTCAACCCGACTCCGCAGCCGTCGCGGCTGCGCGGTAGCCGCTTCGACAGCCTCGACGGCGACTACGCGTACACCTACCTCGGCCAGGACGCGCGGGCCGCGGTCGCCGAGACCCTCTGCCGTGACCTCCCGGTCGGTGGCGCAGCACGGCTGGTGCCTCGGTCGTCGCTGACCGGCCGGCGGGTCAGTGCGGTCGAGGTGGTGCGCGACCTGCCCGTCCTGGTCTTCCACGGCGCTGCGCTGACGCAGGTAGGCGCGCCGCTCGACCTCACGAAGAGCGGGGCGGGGGAGTACCTGACGACCCGCGACTGGGCGCGGGCGCTGCGCGACTGGCTGCCCGACGTCGCCGGCTTCCGCCGCTCCTGAGGAGCCGGCCGCGCCTGAGGAGACGCCCAGCGCGGCCGCCCCTGAGCCTGAGGCGGAACCGGAGCCGGTTGAAGAGGCGCCCGAGCCAGAGCCGGAGATCGGCGTCGGGATCGGCGAGCCCGCGCGTGATGGTGACTTCGAGTTCGTCGTCGCTGGCGTCGAGTGCGGTGAGACCAGCATCGGTGACGAGTACTTCTCGACCGAGGCGCAGGGGCAGTTCTGCATCGTCGACATGAGCATCACCAACATCGGTGACTCCGCCGGGACCTTCTTCGGTGACAACACCTACCTCCTCAACGAGGCCGGTCAGCAGTTCTCTGCCGACACCGAGGCGGGCATCTACCTCGGTGATGCCGACTCTCTCCTGTCGGAGATCAACCCGGGCAACACCCTCGACGGCCAGGTCGTGTTCGACGTTCCTGCCGACATGGCCCCTGCTGCCATCGAGCTGCATGACTCCGCCTTCTCGGGTGGCGTCACCGTCAATCTGCAGTAGGTCCGCGCGTGTAGCCGTCTGTCGATGTGCCTGCGCGATCGCCTCCGTCCAACAGCGACACGGGTGAGTGATGCGCGCGGAGGACGACATCTGCGGCTCAGCGTTGAGGAGGACGCTGAGGGCCCCGGACCACTCGGTCCGGGACCCTCATGCGTCCCTGCGCCGGCTCGAGGCCGGGGACGCCGACGACGACACCAGAGCACGTCGCGACGTCCGGGATCAGCCGCGCCGGCGCAGCCACCCGGCGACCTGGCGGACGAACCCGTCGAGGTCGCGCTCGGCGGCCGGCACCGCCGCGGCGACGAGGTCGAGGTCCGCCCGGGCGTACTCGTGGACGAGCAGGTTGCGCAGGCCGACAGCGGCGGCGAGCGAGCGGGCCAGCTCGGCGTCGAGGACGCCGGTGTCGGCCGCGGAGAGCACCGCCTCCCGGTAGGTCGACGGAGCCCGGCCGCCCTCGGCGACGACGACGTGGCTGCAGACGGCGACGAGCTGGTCGACGGCCTGCGTCAGTGCCCGCTCGACCGCGAGCCGGGTGAGGACGTCGGCGCGCAGCCGGTCGCCGTCGACGCCCCGGACGAGCCGCAGGGCGGCGACCAGCTCCTCGACCGACGCCAGCCTGGCGTGCACCGTGCCCGGGTCGAGGGGTGGCGGCGTCACGACGTCGCCATGCGCTGCAGGTCGAGGTCGCGCAGCCAGGCGGTCTCGTAGAACTCCAGGGCGGCCGCCATCTGCGTGCGCGCGAACAAGCCGGGCGCCGCTTCGTGCAGCGGCAGCGCCGAGACGAGGCCGGCGAAGCGGGCCGTGGGGGTGGCGCCGTCCAGGACGAGCAGGTCGACGTCGTCGCTGCGGGTCAGGTCAGCCAGGTCACCGACGAGGGCCAGCCGGTCGAGGGGGCCCGTCGTGGCGACGGCGACGTCAAGGTCGGAGGCGCCGCCGGCGTCGGGAACGGCGCTCCCGAAGACAGTCACCAGCGTCAGGCCGTGCCGTTCCGCGAGGGCGGCGAGGCGGCCGTCGTCCGCGGCGGTGCGCAGCAGCGCGAGAGCGTCGGCGACAGCCACGACCCGAGGGTAGGCGGGACGCAGCCGGCGCGCGGGTCGCCGTCAGCTGGCGCGGGAGCGGGCTCTGCCGCCAGCATCCGCAGCCGGTCCAGGGCGCGGGCGTCGGGAGTCCCTGGCGCCGCGGTCCAGACGACGACCCGCAGGTCGGTGCCGCGGGCCTCGAGAACGTCGCAGTCGACGGTGACCCGTCCCACCTGCGGGTGGGTGAAGGTCTTGCGCGAGGAGGCGTGGATGCCCGCCGGGCGCTCGTCCCAGAGCGCGGCGAAGCGGGAGGACTGCGCCTGCAGCTGCGCGATGACGTCGCGCACGGCGTCGTCGCCGGGGTGGCGCACGGCCTGGCGGTGCAGCTCGCCGACGAGGTCGCGCTCGAAGGCCTCGTCGTCCTCGGGCGCGCGGTCCACCAGGGGCGGGCCGAGGAACTGGCGGCACGCGGCGTTCTCACCGACCGGGTCGCTGCCCAGGAAGACGGCGGACAGGGGGTTGCCGGCCACGATCGTCCAGGCGGCGTCGACGACGATGAGAGGCACGTCGGCGAAGCGGTCGACCAGGCGCTGCAGCGACGGGGTGATCTCCCGGCTCGCGCGGCGGGCCGTCGGCACGGCCAGGCCGGTGACGCGGTGCAGGTGCTCGGCCTCGTCGCCGGTGAGGTCCAGCGCCCGGGCGAGGGCGGTGACGACGGACGCCGACGGCGACTGCGCGCGGCCCTGCTCCAGGCGCACCAGGTAGTTGACTGAGATCCCCGCCCGCGCGGCGACCTCCTCGCGCCGCAGCCCGCGGGTGCGCCTCGACGCGCCCCCGGTCACCTCAGTTCCCCCGGCCAGCGCCGGGTCCGCCCGCTGGCGCCAGGCGCGCAGGCTGGCGGCGAGGTCGTCGTGCACGCCGGTGATGCTGCCACCCGCGGAGCGGGTCACCGCGTGGGTGGGACTCGCGGTGGTACCCCCGACCGACCCGTTGTGCGCCTGCTCAGTGGGGCCCAGCGTGGTCCGCATGTCGACCATCCTCATCACCGGAGCACCAAGGGACTCGGCCGCGAGAGCGCCCGCCAGCTGCGTGAGCGCGGCCACGACGTGTGGGTCGGCGCTCGCGACCCCCGGCGCGGGCAGGAGACCGCCCCTCGCGCTCGGCGCCCGCTCCGTGCAGCTCGACGTGACCGACGACGCGAGCGTCGCCGCGGCCGCCGAGCAGGTCGCCGCCGCGACGGGCGGGTCCTTGGACGTGCTCGTCAACGACGCCGGCGTCCTGGGGGCGTCCAAGCCCGTGCCTGACGTCACTGCGGCCGACGTCGCGGAGGTCTACGCGGTCAACGTCCTCGGACCCGTCCGGGTCGTCCACGCCTTCCTGCCGTTGCTGCGGCGCTCGTCCGCGGGCGTGGTGGTCAACGTCTCCAGCGGGCTGGGCTCGCACGCGGTGACCTCCGAGCCCGGCCGGGTCGAGAGCTCCTTCCAGGCGCCGGCGTACACCTCGTCCAAGGCCGCGCTGAACATGCTCACCAGCCAGTGGGCCGCGGCGCTGCCGGACCTGCGGATCGACGTCGTCGACCCCGGGTGCACGGCCACGGACCTCAACGGGAACAGCGGCCCGCAGACCGTCGAAGAGGGCGTCGAGGCGATCGTCGCGATGGCGACCATCGGCGCCGACGGGCCCACCGGCACCTGCACCGACCGGCACGGGCCGCTGGGCTGGTGAGGCGCCCGGGCGTACCACGCCGGCTCATGGTTGACGAGGTTGACACCTCGAGCGCACGATGGGTCGGCGGGGGCGACCGGGAGGGCTCATGACGGACACAGTCACGACACCGGGCGGGCTGCCGCGGGCGACGCTCGAGGCGCTGGCGCGCACCACGGGGGCGCAGCGGTCCTTCGTCGAGGAGCTGCTCCGTGAGCTGGTCCTGCGCGACCCCGACGGCGCCGCGCTGTCACGGGTCGACGCCGGTGCCGCTGCGCGTGGAGCGGTCGACCACGTGCTCGACGCCTCGCAGCGGTGGACCGATCACCTCGGCGGCTTCTACGACGTCGACGGCGTGCGGCAGGTGCTGTCGCGGTCGGGGCGGCCCGTGTCCAAGCAGGCGGTGAGCAAACGGCGGGGCCTGCTGGCGCTGACGACAGGCTCCGGCCGCGTCGTCTACCCGACCTTCCAGTTCGCCGGGGGCTCGCCGCTCGTGGGGCTGGACGCCGTGCTGCGCGAGGTGCCGGAGCACCTGGTGTCACGGTGGACGCTCGCGTCCTGGCTGGTCTCCCCGCAGGCCGCCCTGGGCGGTGTCCCCCCGGTGCAGCTGCTGCGCGAGGGGGCCGCGGACGTCGTCGTCGCCGCGGCCCGCGACTGGGCGCAGGCGCTGGCGGCCTGATGCCGGCGACCCCGCCGCCGGCCTCGCTCGAGGGCTTCCCGCTCCACGCGCTCGCCACGGGCGACGTCGTCCACCGCGTCGTACGGGCCCGCGATGAGGACGGACGACCGCGCGAGCCGTTCTTCTTCTCCGGCGCAGCGGCGGGCGCCGTCGGTGCGGGGCGCTTCGACCTGCCGGCGCCGGAGGGCTCCTGCTACCTCAGCGACCGCCGCGCCGGGGCGTGGCTCGAGGTCTTCCGCGGCACGGGGCTCGTCGACCGGGTCGACGTCGAGCGCCGCCGGATGGTGACCGCCCGGCGCACGGGGCCGGCCCTCGAGCTGGCGGACCTGGCCGCCGCGGGCGCCCGCCCCTTCGGCGTGACCGCCAACCTGACCGCGGGCGAGGAGTACGCGCTGCCGCAGCGGTGGGCCCGGGCGCTGCGCGCGGCGGGCCGTCCCGGCCTGGTCGCCCCCGTCCGCCACGACCCGACGGCGCGGGCCCGCGCCGTCGTCCTCTTCGGCGCCGCGGGCCCGCGACAGCGCCTGCGGGGCTGGCGCTCGCGCGTGACGCCGCTCGTCGAGGACGACGCCCTGCTCGCTGAGCTGCGCCCGTACGGCACGGGCGTGCAGGACAGGCCGTACGACGTCCCGGTGGTGGCGCCGGCGGAGGCCGGGGGGCACCCGTGAGGCCCGGCGTCCGGACGCCTGTGGGTGCGGCCGCGAGCGGATGGACATCGCGCCGGCCCACCGAGTCCGACGAACGACATGATCAACGGGGTTCACCACCTGCCTTTCGTCAGACTCGACGTCCTCCGGTGCGTCGGGCCGTGGGGTGACCGGTGCGGGAGCGCGAGGCGGGGTGGCCGCCGCGCACATCCCGCGCGCCCACCTAGCCTGAGCCGGTGCCCGAGCTGCCCGAGGTCGAGCTGGCCCGATCCACCATCGAGGAGGCCGGGCTCGGCCGGACCATCGCCGACGTCGACGACGCCGACGACTGGGTGTGCCGCCCCCACTCGCCGGGGCAGATCCGCGACGCCCTCGTGGGGCGGCGGCTGACCGCGGCCCACCGCCGCGGCAAGACGATGTGGTGCGACACCAGTGACGACGGCCCGCGGCTCGGCCTCCACCTCGGCATGAGCGGGCGCATCATCATCCGCACCGCCGACGGCGGGACCGTCCACGGCGGGGACCCCGTCCGCGGCGTCGACGGCACCGACGAGTCGGTAGCCAAGCCCGAGTGGTACCGCTTCACCCTCGTCTTCGACGACGGCGGCAGCCTGCGGCTGTTCGACAAGCGGCGGCTCGGTCGGGTGCGCCTGGACCCCGACCTGCACGACCTCGGTCCCGACGCCGCCGAGATCGGCGTCGCGGACTTCCGGGAGCGCGTCGGGCGCGGGACGGCGCCGCTCAAGGCGCGCCTGCTCGACCAGTCGGTGCTGGCCGGGGTCGGCAACCTGCTCGCCGACGAGACGCTGTGGCAGGCACGCCAGGACCCGCACCGCCCCGCCGGTGAGCTGTCCGCCGACGAGCTGACCGCCCTGCACCGGTCCCTGCGCGCCGCGACGAGGGCCGCCGTCCGCCACGGCGGCGTGCACACCGGCGAGGTCATCGGCTCCCGCGCCAAGGGCCAGCGGTGCCCGCGCTGCGGGGCCGACATGGCGACCGGGCAGGTCGGGGGCCGGACCACCTGGTGGTGCACCGCGGAGCAGCAGCGCTGAGGCGACCGGCGCCGCACCGGTCGAGCCGGGTGGCCTCCTCTCGTCGCGCAAGAACGCGACGAGAGGCGGCCACCTCGGCTCAGGCCCCGGCGCGGGGGTCGTCCAGCACGTCGCGCCACGAGTGCTGCGGCTCGTAGCCGAGCAGTCGGCGCGCCTTGTCGATCGAGTAGAAGGTCTCGTCGCGGCCCATCTCGCGGCGGACCTCGACGCCCTCGTAGAAGCGCTCGAGAACCTCCTGGGTGGTCGCGGCGACCGACATGTCGGCGTTGGCGACGTTGAACATCTCGAAGCCGAGACCGTCGGTCTCCAGGCAGCGCAGCGTCATCTGGCCCAGGTCCCGGGTGTCGATGTAGGCGAAGATGTTGCGCCGCCGCAGCGCCGGGTCCTCCAGGAAGGGCGGGAACATCTGCTCGTACTCGTGGGGCTCGATGACGTTGTTGATGCGCAGGCCGTAGATGTCGGCGCCGGTGCGGGCGGCGAAGGAGCGCGCGACCACCTCGCCCGCCACCTTCGACATCGCGTAGGAGTCCTCCGGCACCACCGGGTGGTCCTCGTCGACGGGCACGTAGAGCGGCTTGCGCTCGCCCTGGGCGAAGCAGACGCCGTAGGTCGTCTCCGAGGAGGCGAAGATCACCTTGCGGATGCCGAGCCGGGTCGCGGCCTCGAGGACGTGGTACTGCCCCAGGATGTTGGTCGCGAAGGTCGTGGTGTCGGGGGCGGCCAGCACGCGGGGGATCGCGGCGAAGTGGACGACGGCGTCGTAGGCGGACCCGTGCGCCGCGGCCGGGTCGGGGCTCTCGAAGTCGGCCATCGTGGGGGTGCCGGCCATCGCGGAGAAGGTCTGGCCGGCGTCGGTCAGGTCGACCCGCAGGTCGGTGACGTCGGGGTGGCCCAGCGGGGTCAGGTCGGCGTTGGTGACCTGGTGCCCTTGCGAGGCCAGGTACGGGGCGACGTGGTGACCGGCCTTGCCGCTGCCGCCGGTGAAGAAGATGCGCATCTGACCACCCAACCACCGCGACGACCACTCGACACGTCCTGGGCCCGGGCGAGCACGAGCGCCGGCGGTCAGTCCGGGGTCGGGGCGGCGCGACGCACGAGCTCGCGCAGCCGCTCCCGCACGGCGTCGTCCACGTCGACGACGGCGAAGGACGTCGGCCACATCGGTCCGTCGTCGAGCGCCGCGGCTGCGCTGAAGCCGACGGTGCCGTAGCGGGTGCCGAACTTCGACGCCGGCTGGTAGAAGACGACGACCTCGCCGTCGCGGGCGTACGACGGGAAGCCGTACCAGGTCTTCGGCGCCAGGTGGGGCGCCTGCTCGGTGACGACGCGGTGCAGCTCCGTCGCCACGCGCCGGTCGGTGCCCTCGAGGGCATCGACGGCCTCCAGGCACGCCTCGAGCTCCTTGGCGAGCTTCGCCGCGCCCTTCAGCCCCTTCGTGGACCGCAGCTCCTCGGCGCGCTGCCGCACCGCTGCGCGCTCGTCGGCGCTGAAGCCCCCGGTCTCGTCCTGGTCAGCCATGCGCTCTCCTCCGTGGCGGTCCGCCGTCAGCGCTGATGGGTCCGCTGCAGGAGTAGGTGTCACCTGCTCCTGCAGCGAACCCTGCCGTAGTGCCCGGTGGCGGTGGTGCGGATGTCGCCCCGCCGACGCCGGTGGCCAGCATGACGCTGGGCGATACTGCGGGCTCCAGCACGGCCCCCGCTGATCGATGGTGGCTCAGCGCCCGATGGATCACCCGATGAGGCCCGCGGTGTGCGCGAGCAGCACCAGGCCGATCCTGTCCCGGCACTGCAGCTTCGCGAGGAGGCTGCTGACGTGGGTCATCACGCCCGTCGGGGACGCTGTCGCCGACACCGCGCTGCTCACCGCTGTGCTGGCGGCCTCGTACGTCGGCTACCTCGCCGTGCTCGTCGTCGTCGGTGAGGTCGCCGGCCTGCTCGGCTGCGTCCTGGTCGGGGCTGCGTCCAGCGTGGTCGGGGTCCTGACCGCCGAGTCCGCCCGCTGGTGGGCCAGTCCGCCTGCGTGGCAGGTGCGTCCGGCCCTGCCGCTCATCGGGACGTACGCCAACGGCATCGCCCTCGACGGGCAGGCGCTCCCCGGCACCGGGACGGCGCTGGGCCTGGCGGCGGCGCTGGCTGTCGTGGTCCTGGCCGTCGCGGCTCTGGCCGCCGCGCCGGCGGTCACCGCACGGGCTCCCGGCGTCGGGCGGGGAGCTCGTCAGCCGCGACGTCGCGCCGCGCCGCGCCCGAGGACGACGGGCGGCTGCCTGCATGGGCTGACCTGGGTCGTCGCGACGACCGTCCGCGGCCCGGCGGTCCCGTTGCTGGCTGCCCTGGCGGTCGTGGTCACCCTGGCTCTCCTGCGCTGGCGGCCGCCCGGGGAGGTCGCGTCGTCCTGGGCGCTGCTCGTGCTGCCGCTGGGCAGCGCGCTGGTCCCCGTGCTGTGGGTCCCGCGCCTGCGGGAGGGCATACGGGCGGTGGCGACGCGCCGCCCGGACCCGGTGCGCTCGGGACGTCGCCTGCTGGTGCTCATGGTGGCGCTGGTCTCCACGTGCTGCGCCGTCGTCGCCGTCGGCCTCGGCGCAGCGGGCATGGCGCCGACGACCGCGGTGGGCTTCGGCGCGGTGCTGTGCCTGATGGGGTGCCTGCTCGTGTGCCTGTCCACGTGGCTGGTCGCGGTGGCCGGCGTCGTCGGCTGCCTGCTCACCACCAGCTGCGGGGTCGTCGGCCTCCTGGTGTCCAGCGGCGCGGAGCTCACCGCTCGCGTCGGCTACCTCGTCCCCTGGGCGTGGGCCGGCTACCTGGACGCGGACCACCTGGTCGTCACGGTGCCGGCAGCTCTCGTCGGGACGGTCGTCCTCGGGGCGCTGGCCGCGCGGGGAGTGGTCAGGACGGGTCGAGCCTGACGTCGCCTCGGGTGCCCACCTGCAGGCCCGCAGCCCGTGCGACGGCCACCACGCCGGCGACCGCGCGGCCCTGCAGCAGCCACGTCCGCGGGCCGACCGACTGGTCGTCGATGACCAGGTCGGTGTCCGGGGACGTCATGAGCAGCTGCACGGACAGCGGGTGCAGCCCGTCCACCAGCGCGGCCAGCAGGTCGCGGGGTCCGCCGACGTGACCTCGTGTCGCGTCTCGCCAACCACGTGAGGACGCTGACGCCCCGGTGTCGTCACGACGTCGGCGCCGGGCAGCCGAGGGGGCCGTCGAGCAGCACGGTCCACGGCGCTGCCGGGCTCGCCGTGCGGGGGAGGCCGAGCACCTCGTAGCGCAGCTCGAGGAGCCGGTCGGTGCCGATGGACCCGCCCGCCTCGACCGGCGGCGTCGCGCTCCCGCAGGCGGTGGCGAGGCGACCGGTCATGCGGATCGGCAGCGACCTCCCGGGCTCGACGACGACGCCGTCGCCCACGGTGCGCCACGCGGTCTGCGACGCGTCGACGGGCACGGAGACCTCCACGTCGTCGAGGACGTGGACCGACTCCTCAGCTGCCAGAGTCGGGACGACGTCGGTCACGTGGATGGGCACGAGCCCGTCGTTCCTGACCGAGACGACGAGGTCGAGGTACCGGCCGTCGTCGGCGTCGACGTGGTACTCGCTCTCGTCGGTGCTGGTGACCTCGGTGACGGCGCCCGCGTCGAGGTCGTCGTCGCTGAAGTCGCCGAGGTCGGCGGGCAGGTCGTCGCGGACGACGACCATGGACATGCCGTCACCGGCTGTCACCCCGTCCTGGGCCAGCACCAGCGCACCGGCAGCTACGACGAGCACGGCCGCCGCGCCGGAGGCGACCACGAGGCGGCGTCGCCAGGGCGGCGTCGCCGGGCCAGGTCCCCGCTCCCGTGCCCGCACCTCGGTCGCCGCCATCCCGCCTCCGCTCACCGGTCCGTCCGCGGAGTGTGCCCGGTGCCGAGGCGCCGCGGAGCGGGTTCCTGGAAGCCGGTCCAGCAGCCGTCGAGTCCGACGAACGGCACGGTCAGGGGCCGAAGATCATGTCGTTCGTCGGACTGGACGGGACGGGCGGCCGTGAGCTCGCCGACGGTGACTCCTCCGCCGACGCAGCGCCCTGGGAAGAGGAGGCTGGGGCGGTGAGGTCACCCCGCCGCCCCCGCCGCACGTCCTCGACGACGGCGCCTCCTTCGAGCTCCGTGCACCAGGTCGAGGCGGGCGTCTGGATGGTCACCGGGACGAACGTCAACTGGGCGGTCGTGAGCGACGGCGCCTCCGTCACGCTGGTCGACGCCGGCTACCCCCGCGACCTCCCGCGGGTGCTGGCCGCCCTGGAGCACCTCGGGCACCGTCCCGAGGACGTCGTCGCCATCGCCCTCACGCACGCCCACCTGGACCACATCGGCGGTGTCCCCGGGCTGGTCGAGCTGGCGGGTCCCGCGGTGTGGACGGGCGACGACGAGGTCGCCCACGCCGCCCGCACGGGCGCCGAGCAGGTCTCGGTCGCCCAGCTGCTGTGGACGGCACGACGGCCGGCGGGGGCGCGCTGGGTGGCCCAGACGCTCCGGGCGGTCCTGCCGCACACCCGGATCCGCGTCCCCAGTGCTCGGGGCCTGTCGGCCGGGGCGGTGCTCGACGCCCCGGGCCAGCTGGTCGCGGTCCCCACACCGGGCCACACCAGCGGCCACACCGCCTTCCTGATGCCCTCGACCGGAGTCCTCTTCAGCGGGGACGCCCTGGTCACGGGCCACCCGGTGTCACGCCCGCCGGACGGGGCGCAGCTGCTGCCGCAGCCCTTCAACCACGACGAGGACCGCGCGGTCGCGTCCCTCAGCCACCTGGCCGCGCTGCCCGCGTCGGTCGTGGCGCCCGGTCACGGGCCGTTCGTGCGCCGTCCGGTGCAGGAGCTCGTGGACGAGGCCCTCACCAGGTACCACCGCGACCGCTCCTCCTGATCCACCGGTCCGCGCTGTCGCGAGGGGGGCGCCGCCCACCCGTGGGCTACGCGGGTCGTGGCCCTCGCCGCGCCGGGCGCGGGCCGCCCTCCGGCGGCCGTCAGGGCGTGGTGCTGGGGGAGAGCACGAGCTCGTCGATGCGGACCGAGGCCGGGCTGGCGACGACGAAGCCCACGGCGCGGGCGACGTCGGCCGGGGTGAGCATGACGGCTCGGGCGTCGGCGTCGGGCACCTGGGGGCGGGCGTCGACGAAGTCGGTGGCGATGTCGCCGGGGCACAGGTGCGTGGCGCGCACGCCCTGGGCGTGCAGGTCGTCGTTGAGGCTGGTGACCAGCTGACCCGTGCCGGCCTTCGCGGCGGAGTAGGCGGCGCCCGCGCCGGGGGAGCGGCGCACCGCGGCGCGGGAGGAGACGACGACGACCTGCCCGTCACGGCGCTCGCGCATGCCGGGCAGGACGGCGGCGATGCAGTGCGCGACGGCGACCAGGTCGGTGGCGACGACGGCGTCGAGGCCGGGCAGGTCGAGGTCGTCCCAGTGCCGGCGGACCACGTTGAGCCCGGCGGCGGCGACGAGGACGTCCACGCCGCCGGTGGCCGCCAGCTCCTGCCCGGCCGCAGCGACCGCGGCGGGGTCGGCGACGTCGAGCGGCAGCGCGCGCACCGAGCCCGCGAGGCCCCGAGCGGCGATGACGACCTCGCCGAGGCGCTCCGCGCGCCGCCCGGAGACGACGACGTCGTGGCCGGTCCTGGCCAGGTCGAGCGCCACCGCGGCCCCGACGCCGGAGCCGCCACCGCTCACCCACACGCGCCTGCGGTCCGTCACGGCCGCCACCGTAGGCACCCACCCGGCCAGCACTGCCCGCCTGGTCGCCGTCCGGACGCGCCCCCCGATCGGGTGCGATGGCGCCCGGTCGCCCTCCGGCGAGGGAGGGGAGGTGGAGCATGACGGGCGTGGACGACCGGTGGCTGTCGTGGGCGCGACCCGTGGTGGCGCTGCCCAGACCGGTCTCGGGGTGGCACCGGGCCAGCACGACCCGGCGCGTGCTCGCGGTCCTCGCGGTCCCGGTGCTCGCGGCGTGGACGGCGGGACTGATCTTCCCGCGAACGGTGTGGGAGGACCCCTGGACCGGTGCCGCCGTCTGGTTCCTGTACCTCGTGGTCGGACCGGTGGTCTGCTACGCCCTGGCCAGGGTCGTCCGACCCCACCGCGGTCGCGAGGTCGAGCGGCTGCTGAGGCACTCGCTCGCCGCGGCTGCCGTCGCCTACGCGCTCCCGCTGATGACCTTCGCCTCCGTCGGCCGGGACGTCCCCGAGCTCGCCGACGGATCCGGGGCAGCTCTCGTCCTCGGGACCCTCGTCAACGGGGTCATGGCCGTCGTGCTGGCCGTGGTGACCCTGGTCTGGGGCGTCGTCGTCGCCGTCGTGCGCGCGTGCCTCATGGGCTGGTCGGCGACGACCCAGCCGCCGGCGGCCTCGGAGCCGGTGGGAGGTCAGCTGCGGTAGCAGGGTCTCGAGCGGCCGCCGGCCCTCGGCGTGCGAGGCAGCCCTCGACACCCCGTGCGCGCACCCGTCGGGCGGTGCGGGGCCCGACGACGTCACAGGCGCAGCGCGGTCTCCACGAGCCGGGCGACGTCCAGCGAGCGGCTGTGCGGCGGCCACGCGATGACCGTCGTGACCACCGGCGCGTCGGCCACCGGGACGGCGACGACGCCGCCGTGCAGCTGGGAGCGGACGACGTCGGGCACCACCACCGCGGTCCGCCCCAGCGAGACGAGCTGCAGGAGCTGGGCGTGGTCGTGGACCTCCGGGCCGGGGCCGTCGGCGTACGTGCCGTCGGGGCGGGGCCAGCGAGGTGCGGGCAGGCCCGGGAGGTCGGCCACGTCGGCGAGCCGCAGCTCGCCGCGGGTGCTGAGCGGGTGGCCGGCCGGCAGGAGCGCGACCTGCCCCTCGGTGCGCAGCTCCTCGACGTCGAGGCCCTCGACGTCGTCGATCGGCGGGTGCAGCAGGGCGACGTCGACCCGCCCGGTGCGCAGCAGCCGCCCCTGCTGCCCGGGGCCGCAGAGCACGACGTCGACGGGCACCGCCCCCGGCTCGGCGGCGTAGGCGTCCAGCAGCTTCGCCAGCAGCTCGTCGGAGGCCCCGGCCTTGGTGACCAGGGCGATGCCGGCCGCTCCGTCGGCGGGAGCCGCGCGGCGGGTGCGGTGCTCGGCCGCCTCCAGGGCGTCCAGCGCCGCGCGCCCCTCGCGCAGCAGCACGGCGCCGGCGTCGGTCAGGGCCACCGACCGGCTGCTGCGCTCGAGCAGCGCGGCGCCCAGGCGCCGCTCCAGCTGGGCGACGGCGCGCGACAGCGGCGGCTGGGCCATCCCGAGGCGCTCCGCCGCCCGGCCGAAGTGCAGCTCCTCGGCGACGGCGACGAAGTACCGCAGCTCCCGCGACTCCACACCGCGACGCTACGCCCGGGGCGGTCGCCCATACCCGTGCGGTATCGCCGAGGACCGGAGCGGTCGTGGACGGCTCCCGGGTCCGGCGCGCACGCTCGTCGTCATGAGCGAGAAGACGACAGCCCTGGTCACCGGGGCGAACAAGGGCATCGGCTACGAGATCGCGGCGGGCCTCGGCGCGCTGGGCCACCGCGTGGGGGTCGGCGCCCGGGACGACGGTCGGCGCGAGGAGGCGGTGGAGCGCCTGCGCGCGGCCGGGGTCGACGCCTTCGGCGTCCCGCTGGACGTGACGGACGACGCGAGCGTCCGGGCCGCCGCGGACCTGGTCGAGCGGCAGGAGGGGCGGCTGGACGCCCTGGTCAACAACGCCGGCATCACCGGCGGGCCGCAGCAGCAGCCGACCACCGCGGACCTCGACGTCATCCGCACCGTCGTGGAGACCAACGTGCTCGGCGTCATCCGGGTGACGAATGCGATGCTGCCGCTGCTGCGCCGCGCGCCGTCGCCGCGCGTCGTCAACGTCTCCAGCGGCGTCGGCTCGTTGGCCCGCCAGTCCGGTCCGGGCGGCGAGAGCAGCACCGGGCCGGTGGCTGTGGCCTACTCGCCGTCCAAGACCTTCCTCAACGCGGTGATGGTCCAGTACGTGAGGGAGCTCGAGGGCACGGGCATCCTCATGAACGCCGCGTGCCCGGGCTTCGTCGCCACCGACCTCAACGGCTTCCGCGGCGTGCGCAGCCCCCAGCAGGGCGCGGCGACGCCGATCCGCCTGGCCACCCTGCCCGACGGCGGACCCACGGGCGGGTTCTTCGAGGACGCCGGCGTCGTGCCCTGGTGAGGTGGCAGCCCCTCGTCGCGCAAGAGCGCGACGAGGGGCTGCCGCCCACGAGGGTGGTCGTGCCCACGCCACCGGGCCCCACGAGCGTGACGAGCGGGCGCGCGAGACCAGCGCCGGCAGCGCCCCTGCGGGGTCCGCCGGCAGGTCCGGGCCCCAGACCTCCTGGCCCAGGTCGCCGGCGGGCACCGCCCGACCGCGGGCCAGCAGCACAGCGGGACCAGCAGGGCGCGCAGGCGGGCGCCGGGGACCTCCCGCCCGTCCACGGCCAGGGTCCGAGCAGGCGGACCCCGTGCACCTCGCCCACGGTGGTCAGCACCGCGCACCGCGGCGAGCCGTCACCGGAGCTGTTGCCTCGGCAGGGTGAGGACCTCGGCGCCGTCGTCGGTGATGGCGACGGTGTGCTCGCTGTGCGCCGTCCGGCAGCCCGTGGCGCTGCGCAGGGTCCAGCCGTCGGCGTCGGTGACGAGCTCGGCCGTGTCAGCCATGACCCAGGGCTCCAGGGCCAGCATCAGGCCGGGGCGCAGCCGGTAGCCGCGGCCGGGTCGTCCGCTGTTCGAGACGTGCGGGTCCTGGTGCATCGTCGACCCGATGCCGTGGCCGCCGAAGTCGGTGTTGATCGGGTACCCCGCCCCGCTGAGGACGGCGCCGATGGCCGCGGAGATGTCCCCGGTGCGCGCACCGGGGCCCGCCGCGGCGATGGCGGCGGCCAGGGCGCGCTCGGTCGTCTCGATCATCGCGACGTCCTGCGGGGCAGCGGCGTCGCCGACGACGAAGCTGATCGCGGAGTCCGCGGCGACCCCGTCCAGGACCACGGCGAGGTCGAGGGAGACCAGGTCGCCGTCGGCGAGCACGGCGTCGTGCGGCAGGCCGTGGAGCACGGCGTCGTTGACCGACGTGCAGATGTAGTGGCCGAACGGCCCTCGCCCGAAGGATGGGGCGTAGTCGACGTAGCAGGAGACCGCGCCGGCCCCGACGATCATCTCGCGGGCCCAGCGGTCGATGTCGAGGAGGTTCGTGCCGACCTCGGCCCGGCTCCTGGCGGTCTGCAGGATGTCGGCGACCAGGGCTCCCGCCTCCCGCGCCCGGACGAGCTCGGTCCGGCTCAGGATCTCGATCATGCGGGGGCCTCCACGGTCTTCCAACAGCAATACCGGTCGAACAGTACCGGTACGGTCGGGCGCATGGTCCGGCTGCCGCTCACCCCCGCCGAGGTCGAGCGCGGGCAGCGCCTCGGCGCCGTGCTGCGCCGGGCTCGGGGCCAGCGCACGGTCCTCGACGTCGCGCTCGAGGCCGGGCTCTCCCCGGAGACGCTGCGCAAGATCGAGACCGGGCGCGTGGCCACCCCCGCGTTCCCGACGGTCGCCGCGGTCGCCGTCGTCCTCGGCCTCTCCCTCGACGACGTGTGGGCCGAGATCGCCCAGCCGGGCGGCCAGAGCCCCGCGAGGTCGGACCGCCCGGCGCGGGAGCCCCTGGCGACGTGACCCCGGCGCCGGCCGGGACGCCGCCCCCTCGCGGCCGCAGCGCCGTCGGGCGGATGGCTGCGCGACGCCGTCGGACCGGTCCTCCCGGACGTCAGCCCACGTAGACCGTCGTCGGCTCCTCGCCGGGCGGGTAGGTCTCGAACCCCTCGGGGACCACGCCGTCGTCGGTGCAGGCGGTCCCGTCCTCCGGGTGCGGCGAGGAGCGGACCTGCTCCTCGCCGCGGGGGCAGACGCGCTCGCGAGAGCAGCCGCCGAGGGTCCCGCCGAGGACGAGGGCGACGACCAGGGCGGTCGCCGTCCGGCGGACCGTCGCGGGGTGCATGGGCGATCTGGACCACGCCAGGGCGACCCGGCGCGCCGTCGTGGCGACGGACGGTCCCCGGCCGGGCCCTCGGAGGGGACGGGGGCCTTGACAACGCCGATGTGATCGTTCACTTTTCGTCTGTTCGGATCTCGACGAGGAGGACCAGGACCACGGCAGACCCCTGCCCAGCATCGCGCGGCGTACCTGACCGCCGACCCGGTGCCGGGACGCGCGGCAGCTCCCGGTGCCCACCGGATCGCCTGCCGACGCCGGACCTCCGGCGCTCCCGACGCAGCGCAGCACCCCACCTCCAGCAACGCCACCCCAGGCCGAGGGCGGCCGGGAAGGACGCACGTGACTACCTCTCCATCCGGTCCTCGAGGATGGTCCCGACGGAGCTTCCTCTCGGGGGCCCTGGCGGCCGGCGGCCTCGGAGCCGCCGGCGCCCTCTCCGGGTGCGGCAGCCCGCTCGCCGCCGGGATCGCAGGAACCCCCCTCAACCCCGGGACGGTCACCTTCTGGAACCTCTTCGGCGGTGGCGACGGCGCACGCCTGCAGACGATGCTCGACCAGTACATGGCCGAGCACGGGGGCTCCTCGTCGCTGCAGGCGGCCACGTTCGCCTGGGGCAACCCGTACTACACGAAGGTGTCGCTGGCGACGCTCGGCGACAAGCCGCCGGACGTCGCCGTGGCGCACCTCACCCGGTCCCAGAACCTCGCGACCGCGGGCCTGCTGCAGCCGATCACCGACGACATGCTCAGCCTCGTCGGGCTCTCCTCGACGGACTTCACCCCGAGCGTGTGGGAGAACCAGCAGGTCGACGGCACGTCCTACGCCATCCCGCTGGACACGCACCCGCTCGTCCTCTTCTACAACAAGCAGGTCTGCGAGCAGGCGGGCCTGCTGGACGGGGACGGCAAGCTCACGCCGATCGCCGGGATCGAGCAGTGGGAGGCGGCGCTCACGGCGGCGAAGGAGGTCACCGGCGAGTACGCGGTCTCCTACTCCAACGTGGCCGACTTCGCCACGCCCTGGCGGGTGTTCCAGACCTTCTACCAGCAGCACGCCGGGGCGACGCCCTTCCTCGGCGACGGCGGCACCGAGCTGACCGTCGACGAGGACGCGGCGATGGACACCCTCGCCTACATCCGGCGGATGTCGGACCAGGGCTGGTTGCCCTCGGCGGCCGACTACGCCGGGGCCCAGACGCTGATGTTCACCGGCCAGTCGGCCTTCTACCTGGAGGGGGAGTGGGAGATCACGACCGCCCAGGCGATCGAGGACCTCGACTTCGGCATGGTCACGGTGCCGCAGCTGTTCGACAAGCCCGCCGTCCAGGCCGACTCGCACACGTTCGTGCTGCCGGCCATGGAGCGCACCCCGGAGCAGATGGAGCTGGCCATGGGCTTCATCAAGTCGATGCTCGACCAGAGCCTCACGTGGGCGGAAGGCGGGCACATCCCGTCCTACCTGCCCACGCTCGACAGCCCGGAGTACGCCGCCCTCACGCCGCAGTCGGACTACGCCTCGTCGGCGGACATCGCGGTCTACGACGCCCAGGCCTGGTACTCGGGGTCGGGGTCCACGTTCGAGAACACGGTCGGCGCCCAGATCGGCCTGGTGCAGCAGCAGCTGGCGACCCCGGAGCAGGCGATGGCCCAGATCCGGTCCCAGCTGTCCGTCTACCTCGACACCCCGAGCCCGCTGTGACCGGGCGCTCGTCCCACCGCCGCCCGGCGACCCCCCCGGCGTCGCCCTCGCCCGTCCCCCAGCCGGCACGACAGGAGGCACTCCGGTGACCGCCCAGACCCTGACACCGCCCGCAGAGGCGACGACGCAGACGCGAGACCGCACGGTCAAGCTCCCCGACGGCAAGGCGGCGTGGCTCTTCCTGGCGCCCTTCGGCATCTTCTACGTGCTGTTCCTCATCGGCCCGACCCTGTACATGTTCGTGGTCAGCTTCTTCAACACGAGCATCGTCCAGCCGGGCCTCGGTGGCTTCGCCGGCATCGCGAACTACGCCGAGATGCTCACGCGCGCGGACTTCTGGTCCGCGATGTGGCACACCCTGCAGTTCACGCTGTACACGGTGCCGCCGCTCGTGATCCTCGCGTTCGTCTTCGCGGTCCTCGCCAACCGCGTGCAGCGGGGCCAGTGGTTCTTCCGGCTGGCCTTCTTCGTCCCGTTCGTGCTGCCGTCGGCGTGCATCTCCCTGATCTGGGTGTTCCTGTTCACGCCGGCCACCGGCCTGTGGCCGCAGTTCCAGTCCCTCCTCGGCTTCACGCAGACGGCGGTGCTGGCCGACCCGACGTGGGCGATGGTGGGCATCGCCGTCGCCACCATCTGGTGGACGATCGGCTTCAACTTCGTCCTGTACCTGGCCGGCCTGCAGGACATCCCCCGCGAGCTCTACGAGGCGGCGGCCGTGGACGGCGCCAGCCCGTGGCACCAGATCCGGTACCTCACGATCCCGCTGCTGCGCCGCACGACGACGCTCGTCATCCTGCTCCAGATCATCGCCAGCCTGAAGATCTTCGACCAGGTGTACCTAATGACGAACGGCGGCCCCGGCATCTCCACGCAGGTGGCGCTCGGCCTCATCACCGGCACCGCGTTCACCGACTACCGCGTGGGTGCGGCGTCGGCGGCCTCGGTCCTCCTGTTCATCGTCATCGTCGTCATCGCGGTCATCCGCCAGCTGTTCGACCGCGCCGAGGAGAGGAAGGCCTGACATGGCGACCCAGACCATCGGCACCAGCCGTCGCCGCAACGGGGTCTCCGCGGCGGCCCCGGCGCGGGCGACGACGACGACCAAGGTCAACGGCCCGCGGACCTTCAACATCGTGGCCGGGATCGTCCTCGGCGTCTTCGCGGTGCTGTGGCTCATCCCCAGCGCCTGGGCCATCAAGACGTCGCTGGTCTCGAACGAGACCGCCTCCCTGGGCGCGGACGCGATCCTGCGGGACACGGACCCGACGCTGCACTCCTACGCCACGCTGCTGCAGTCCGGCCAGCTGTGGAACTGGTACCTGGCCAGCTTCATCACCTCGGCCGGGACCGTCGTCCTGACCGTGGTCTTCGGGTCCATGGCGGCCTACGCCATCTCCCGGCTGCGCTTCCGGGGCCGTCAGCTGGTGTTCGTGCTGATCCTCGCGGGCATCATGATCCCGGCCCAGGTCCTCATCGTCCCGATCTTCCAGGAGCTCGAGGCGGTGGGCCTGCTCAACACCTACTGGTCGGTGATCTTCCCGCAGGTCCCGGCGGTCATCGCCGTCTTCATCTTCAAGCAGTTCTTCGACGGACTGCCCCGGGAGATGGAGGAGGCCGCCCGCATCGACGGCGCGGGCCTCTGGCGGACCTACTGGTCGGTCATCATGCCGCTGTCGAGGCCGGTCATCGCCGCGGTGTCGATCCTCACCTTCGTGTCGGTGTGGAACAACCTCATCCTCCCGCTGTTCGTGCTGTCGAACCCCGACCTGATGACCATCCCGGTGGGCCTCGCCACCGTGCAGGGCTCCTACGGCCAGCGGTTCGCCGACATCCAGGCGTCCGCCGTGCTCGGCGCCCTGCCGCTGGTCGTCCTCTACCTCCTCTTCCAGCGCCGGATCGTCGAGGGCGTCACCGGGTCGGGCATCAAGGGCTGAGGCGCGGCCGCCGGGCACCGACCGCGCCACCGGCCGGTGCCCGGCGGACGACGTGCTCACGCTCGAGCAGGCCCGGGCGCTCGCGGCGCACGTGGCCGGCGAGATGGGCGTTCCCGCCCCGCGCGAGGGCTTCGCGGCGGTTCCCGCCGAGCGGCTCGGCGCGTACTCCTGCGACCTCACCAACGCCCGGCCGGGCGCGACCACCTTCGCGGGCTGGGGCCAGGCCGGGCTGCGCCTGCCTGCCCTTCCAGCCGGTGGTCGACGGCGAGCTGGTGCCGCGCCGGCCGCTGGAGGCGCTGCGGGACGGCGCCGGCGCGGTGCCGCTGCTGACCGGCAGCACCCGCGACGAGTACCGGCTGCTCCTGCCGCCGCAGGCCCAGGACCGGGTGGACGACGCCGTCCTCCCCGCCGTCACCACGGCGCACGGCTGGCGGACGTCACGGCGTGCCGGCGGGGGCGCAGCGCCGGTGACGCCCTCGCCACCGCTCTCGGCGACCGGCGCTTCCGGCTCGCCGCGGTGCGCGTCGCCGCCGCGCGCGAGGCGGCGGGGACCCCACGTGGCTCTACCGGTTCGACGGCCTGGACCGCGCGGACGACGGGGGCCTCGGCTCGTGCCACGCGGCCGACGTGCCCTTCTCTTCGGCACGACGACGCACCCCGCGCTGCGGGGCCGGCTGGGAAGCCCCTCGCCGGCGGCGGTGGCCACCGCCCACGACGCCTGGGTGCGCTTCGTCCGCGACGGCGACCCCGGCTGGGCTCCTCACACCGCGGCGACGCGCACGACCGGTCTGCTCGGCGGAGGCGCTCGACGTCGTCGACGACACCTGCGCCGCCGAGCGCCGGGCCTGGGGGCCGCAGGCCCGCCCGACTCAACGGGAGCCCGGTGGACGGGGTGGCTCCTCGGCGGTGATCCGGTCGGCGAAGAGCTCGATCAGGGAGCGGGCCAGGTCGTCAGGGGACGGCGGGTCGTCGGTGCCGAGGGCGCCGGCCAGGGCGTCGTCACGGGTCAAGACCACCAGGCCGTGGACGAGCGCCCAGCTGATCAGCGCCACCGGCGGGGTGCCGGCGGAGGAGGCCGACGGCGCCGTCGGCGCCGTGGCAGCCACGGTGGAGGCGAGGACGCCGATCGCCCTCTCCTGGGCGGCCCGCAGGGCCGGGTCCTGCGGGCGGAGCTCGACGGGGCGGAACATCAGGTCGAACAGGGCGGGGTCGGCCAGCCCGAACTCGACGTAGGCACGCCCCAGGTCGGCCAGGGCCCGGCCCGGTCCGCCGGCGGGGGCTCCGCTGCGGTCCGAGGCGGGGACCACGCGCTCCAGCGCCTCCGCCAGGGCGCGGAAGCCGTCGGTGGCCACCGCGGTCAGCAGCCCCGCCCGGTCGCCGAAGTGGTGCTTCGGCGCCGCGTGGGAGACGCCGGCCCGCCGGGCCACCGCCCGCAGGCTGATCGCCGCGTGCCCGTGCTCGGCGAGCTCCGCCCGGGCGGCGACCATCAGGCCCTCGCGCCCGCTGCCGGCGCCGGTCGTCGGGCTGCCAGCGGGCCCGGGACCCCGCCCGGGGGCGTGGCCACGGGACTCGTCCGGCGGAGGCGCGGCGGCGGGCGTCGAGGCGGGGCCGGGCGCAGCCGCGTCAGGAGTCATGGGAGGAGTCTCCGCCCTCCCCCTTGACACCGTCAAACCCAGGGAGCATGCTCAGGACGGCGGCTTGACAGCGTCAATCGTCGGCCGCCCTGACGGCACGACTCCCCTCCCCACGACGAACCGGAGACGGACATGAGCCTCCTCGCCAGCGACAGCGACCAGCGCACGGCCCCGCCCACGGCCACGGCCACGGCCCCGGCCCCGCCCACGGCCCCGCCCACGGCCACGGCCACGGCCCCGCCCACGGCCCCGCCCACGGCCCCGCCCACGGCCACGGCCCCGCCCACGGCCACGACCCCGGTGCGCGGCGCCGCGCCCCGGATGGCACCGCGCCGCCAGCGCACCATCTCCCGGGCCGTCCACCTGGCCGTCGGCCTGGTGCTGGGGGCCTTCGTCTACGCCCCCGCGGCGGTCGCGGAGCCACTGCACCTCTTCCTCCAGGTCGCCGGCGTGCCCGCCGTGGTCGTGTCCGGCCTGTTCCTGTGGAAGCAGGCCCAGATCCGTCGGGTGCTGGGCCGTCGGGTGCTCGACCGC
>Ga0210040_10001980_pt1 | contig 29758 bp, 28 predicted proteins | sample CryGeyCG12114_NA_FD_185462 | JGI IMG/M metagenome (GOLD analysis project Ga0210040, IMG submission 185462) | Groundwater microbial communities from aquifer - Crystal Geyser CG19_WC_8/21/14_NA (SPAdes) (version 2) | ecosystem: Environmental > Aquatic > Deep subsurface > Groundwater | place: USA...
CCACCTCGTCCACCTCGGGGTCTCGGCCCAGCGAGGAACCCAGCAGCACCGGGATGACGGCGAACAACGGCCACACCACCAGGGCGGCCCTGGCGCGCACCGTCAGGTCGATCGGGACGAGGTCGCCGGGGTGCGCGGCGGCCAGCCGTACGGCGAACGAACCCGGTTCGACCCGGTGGCCCACGGCCCAGCACAGCAGCCCGGCCGCGAGGCCGACGACGGCGGTGAGCACCACGACGGGCCAGCCGGACCGGCCGAACCAGCGCCACGCCAGGAGCCCTACCACCAGCCCGACGACGGCCCCGCAGACGACATACCACGCGTCGGAGGCGATGTAGTCGGCCAGGCCGCGCTCGGAGGTGCTGGCGCCGCCGTCCTCGAGGACCCGGTACGCCGGCAGGTCGGTGACCGCCCACCACACGACCCCGGCCAGCGCTCCGAGTCCGCAGCCGAGGGCGACGAACAGGCCGACCCGGCGGACGTCGGGCCACCGCCGCACGACCGGCTCGTCGACCGCGGGCACGCTGCTCATGGACACGTCACGCTCATCCGCTCAGGAGGCGAGGCAGGAGGGCCCGAGGAGGGCCTTGAGGTCGGCCATCAGCGGTCCGGACGGGCTGACCGACAGCCCGGAGTCGAGGCGCATCAGCGTCGACCGGCCCGAGCTCTGCAGCCGCAGCCGCACCTCGGTCGTGCCCGGGTACTGCGCGAGCACGTCCCGCAGCTGCGCGACCACGGGCGGGGTGCAGCGGACGGCGGGCAGCGAGATGACGACCGGTCCGGTCGGCCCCTCGCTGACGTCGGGCAGCGTCAGCTCCGAAGCGTTGAGCGCGACCGCGTCGTCGTCGGACTTGATCCGGCCCTTGACGCGGACGACGACGTCGCTGGCCAGCACGGTCGACACGAGGTCGTACGCCTTGGGGAACAGCAGCACCTCGATCGACGCCTCGAGGTCCTCCACGGTCAGGACCGCCCAGAGGTCGCCGCGCTTGGTCGTCTTGCGGTTGACGTTGGTGATCATCCCGGCGATCGTCACCTGGCCCTCGCGGGGACCGTCGTCGCCGAGCAGCTCGCCGATGCTGATGTCGCGCTCGAGGCTCAGGATGTGCTCGAGCCCGAGCAGCGGGTGGTCGCTGACGTAGAGCCCGAGCATCTCCCGCTCGAAGGCGAGCTTGGTCCGCTTGTCCCACTCGGGCAGGTCGGGGACGGTGCCGGAGAGGTGGGCCGACCCGCTGTCGGACTCGTCGAAGCCGAAGTCGAACGCGTCCTGGCCGCGGGCCGAGTTCCGCTTGAGGTCGAGGACGCCGTCGACGGCCGACTCGTAGACGCTCATCAGCGCCCGCCGGGTGTGGCCCATCGAGTCGAACGCCCCGGCCTTGACCAGGGACTCGATGAGGCGCTTGTTGCACACCACGAGGTCGGCCTGGTCGAGGAAGGAGTAGAAGTCGGGCGCCTTGCCGTTCGCGGAACGCGCCAGGACCACCTTGTCGACAGCGTTGGCGCCCACGTTGCGCACCGCGGTCAGGCCGAAGCGGATGTCGCTGCCGACGGGGGTGAAGTTCGCCTCGGACTCGTTGACGTCGGGCGGCAGGACCTGGATGCCCATCCGGCGGCACTCGTTGAGGTAGATCGCCATCTTGTCCTTGTCGTCACCGACCGAGGTCAGCAGCGCCGCCATGAACTCCGCGCGGAAGTTGGCCTTGAGGTAGGCGGTCCAGTAGGACACCAGCCCGTACGCGGCCGTGTGCGCCTTGTTGAACGCGTAGTCCGAGAAGGGGACCAGGACGTCCCACAGGGCCTTGGTCGCGGCGGCGGAGTAGCCGTTCTTGGCCATGCCCGCCGAGAACGGCTTGTACTCGGCGTCGAGGATCTCCTTCTTCTTCTTGCCCATCGCGCGGCGCAGCAGGTCGGCCTGGCCGAGGGTGTAGCCGGCGACCTTCTGCGCGGTCGCCATCACCTGCTCCTGGTAGACGATCAGGCCGTGCGTGGTCCCCAGGATCTCCGACAGCGGCTCCTCCAGCTCGGGGTGGATCGGCGTGACCTCTTGGCGGCCGTTCTTGCGCAGCGCGTAGTTCGTGTGGCTGTCGACGCCCATCGGACCGGGGCGGTAGAGCGCGAGGACGGCGGAGATGTCCTCGAAGTTGTCCGGTCGCATCAGCCGCAGCAGCGACCGCATCGGCCCGCCGTCGAGCTGGAACACGCCGAGCGTGTCGCCGTGACCGAGCAGCGCGTACGTCGCCGGGTCGTCCAGCGTGAGGTCCTCGAGCACGAGGTCGATGCCGCGGTTGAGCTTGATGTTCTTGACGGCGTCGTCGAGCACCGTGAGGTTGCGCAGCCCGAGGAAGTCCATCTTGATCAGGCCCAGCGACTCGCACGTCGGGTAGTCGAACTGGGTGATGATCGCGCCGTCCTGCTCCCGGCGCATGATCGGGATGATGTCGATGAGCGGCTCGCTGCTCATGATCACGCCGGCGGCGTGCACGCCCCACTGGCGCTTGAGCCCCTCGAGGTCGCGGGCGGTGTTGACGACCTTCTGCACGTCGGCGTCGGACTCGTACAGCGCCCGGAACTCCCCGCCCTCGCCGTAGCGCGGGTGGGAGGAATCGAAGAGCTTGCCCAGCGGGACGTCCTTGCCCATCACGGGCGGCGGCATGGCCTTGGTGAGGCGCTCCCCCATGCCGAACGGGTAGCCGAGCACGCGCGAGGCGTCCTTGACCGCCTGCTTGGCCTTGATGGTGCCGTACGTGACGATCTGGCTGACCCGGTCCTCGCCGTACTTCTGCGTGACGTAGCGGATCACCTCGCCGCGACGACGCTCGTCGAAGTCGATGTCGAAGTCGGGCATCGAGACACGGTCCGGGTTGAGGAACCGCTCGAAGATCAGGCCGTGCTTGAGCGGGTCGAGGTCGGTGATCCGCATCGCGTACGCGGCCATCGACCCCGCACCCGAGCCGCGGCCCGGGCCGACCCGGATGCCGTTCTCCTTGGCCCAGTTGATGAAGTCCGCGACGACGAGGAAGTAGCCGGCGAAGCCCATCTGGGTGATCACGCCGGTCTCGAACTCGGCCTGCTTGCGGACCGCGTCGGGGATGCCGGTCGGGTAGCGGCGCCGCAGCCCGACCTCGACCTCGTGCACGAACCAGGAGGTCTCGTCCTCGCCGGGCGGGCAGGGGAAGCGGGGCATGTAGGTGCCGCTGCCCTCGGAGAAGGAGATGTCGCAGCGCTCGGCGATGGCCAGGGTGTTGTCGCAGGCGTCCGGGAGCTCGGAGAACAGCGCCCGCATCTCGGCCGGCGACTTGAGGTAGTAGCCGTCGCCGTCGAACTTGAACCGGTTGGTGTCGGCCATCGTCGACCCGGACTGGACGCAGAGCAGCACCTCGTGCGCGGAGGCCTCGGCCTGGGTCGCGTAGTGCAGGTCGTTGGTCGCCACCAGCGGCAGGTGCAGGTCCTTGGCGAGCCGGAGCAGGTCCTGCCGGACGCGGTTCTCGATCGACAGCCCGTGGTCCATCAGCTCGACGAAGTAGCTGTCCGCGCCGAAGATGTCGCGGAACTCGGCCGCGCTCGCGACCGCCTCGTCGTACTTGCCGAGGCGCAGGTAGGTCTGGACCTCCCCCGACGGGCACCCGGTCGTGGCGATGAGGCCCTTGCCGTACGTCTGCAGCAGCTCGCGGTCGACCCGCGGCTTGAAGTAGTAGCCCTCGAGCGAGGCCAGCGAGCCCATCCGGAAGAGGTTGTGCAGCCCGGTGGTCGACTCGGCCCACATCGTCATGTGGGTGAACGCCCCGCCGCCGGAGACGTCGTCGCCGTTCGTCGTGGCCTTGCCGTCGCCCCAGCGGACCCGCTTGCGCTCGCTGCGGTGGGTCTTGGGCGTGACGTACGCCTCGAGGCCGACGATCGGCTTGACGCCGGTCCCCTTGGACGCCTTGTGGAACTCGTAGGCGCCGAACAGGTTCCCGTGGTCGGTCACGGCGATGGCGGGCATGCCCTGCTCGACGCAGCCGTCGAAGAGGTCGGAGATCCGGGCGGCCCCGTCGAGCATGGAGTACTCGGAGTGCACGTGCAGGTGCACGAAGCTGTCGCTCGACCGGGTCCTCGGGCGAGGTGGTGCGGTGCTGGTGCTCATCGGAGGGACAGCCTAAGCGCGGTCTCGGACAGCCCCAGGAACGACGCGCCCGGCCCACCGCGAGGGCGGGCCGGGCGCGTTGGTCACGGGCTGGTCAGAGGTGGTTTCAGCGCGGCAGGGCCGCCCGCCGGAGCGCGGACAGCTCCTTCGACCCGGACCGCTGCGCCAGCTTCTTGGCCGTCTTCGACGACGCCTCGGGTTCCGGGCGGTCCAGCGGGGCGCACGTCACGTCGGCCCGCTTGCCGGACCTGCGCTTGGGCAGCTTGCCGCTCGCCAGGTAGTCCGCGATGCGGTTGTCGACGCAGGCGTTGCCGTAGAGCGAGCCCGCGTGGGTGGTGCCCCCGGGCTCGGCGATCAGTCGGGCCTTGGGGAACCGCTTGCGCACCTCGAGGCTGCCCGCGTACGGGGTCGCCGCGTCGAGGGTCTCGTTGACCATCAGCAGGCTCTTCACCTTGCTGCCGTCGATCTTCACCTCGGTGTGCGCCTTGGCCGGCCAGTGCCGGCACGGCTCGTTGAACCAGGCGTTGGCCCAGGTCTCGTACGGGGCCTTCGCGAAGGCCTTCCAGCTGTCCCGCTCCCACGTGCTCCACTTCTGGGGCCAGGACTTCGTGTCGGTGCACTGGACGCCGAGGTAGACCGCGTAGCCGTTGTCGGCGGCCGGGTTGGACGGGTCGTAGCCGCTGGCGTCGGAGTAGGCCGCCTCGAGCGGGGCCACGTCGTGGTCGTTGACGAAGGCGGCGAAGGTCTCGGCGAGGTCGGTCCAGGTGGACTGGTAGTAGCCGGCGTAGAGGAAGGCGTCGACCCACTCGCTGCCGCCCAGGGAGCCGCCCTTGCCCTTGGCCGGGTCGGCGTAGAGCTTTTCCTCGGTGCGGTAGAAGAGCGAGCGCACGGCGGCCTCGGTCTTGCCCAGGTGGTAGGCGCTGTCGTGCTGCGCGACCCAGCCGAACCAGATGTCGATGTTGACGTCGAACGCGAGGTCCTGGTCGAGGTTGGCCTCGTACCAGATCTTGCGAGGGTCGACCGTGCCGTCGAACACGACGCGTCGCAGCCGGCTCGGGTAGAGCGTGCCGTAGACCTGGCCGAGGTAGGTGCCGTAGGAGAAGCCGTAGTAGTTGATCTTCTTCTCACCGAGCGCCTTGCGGATGCTCTCCAGGTCACGAGCCGAGTCGACCGTGGTCAGGTGGTCGAGGATCGGACCGTTCTTCTTCGCGCAGGCGTCGGTGTAGGCCTTGGTCTTGGCGAACCACGCGTCGCTCAGTGCCGGGCTGGCCGGGACGTACCGGGGCCGGTCGTAGCCGGCGAACTTCGGGTCGCAGGAGACCGCGGGCTCGGACTCGCCCACGCCGCGGGGGTCGAAGCCGATCCAGTCGTAGCTGTTGCCGGCACCCTTCGGGACGTACTCGCCCAGCGTCGCCAGGCCCAGGCCGGAGCCCCCGGGTCCGCCCGGGTTCACGAGCATCACGCCCTGGTACTTCTTCGTGGTGTGGAGGACCCGGGACACCGCGATCTTGATCTTCGTGCCGCTGGGGTGGCCGTAGTCGAGCGGGACGGTGATCTTGGCGCACTGCGCCTTGGCCTCCTTGAGCCCGTCGGAGGAGCAGGCGCCCCACACCGGGGCGGCGGGCGTGTACGACGAGGCCGCGGCGGAAGCCGTCGAGGCCGCCGACGTCGAGATCGCCGGGGCGGTGCCCGCCGACGGTGCCGCGGCGGCGGAGGGGGCGAGCAGGGCGCCCGAGGTCAGCAGCGCGGCGATCGCGGCGCTCGCCGCCAGGGCGCGTGGGCGGAGGGTCATGGACTCGCTCTCGTGAGGGGGAAGGCGGAGCGAGCACACGCTCGCACGGACACGACCGCCGGTCGGTGACCGGACGCCCGGCGCGCCGGACGACCCTGCTCGAGATCGGCCAGGAGATCCACATCGCGTCCCGGCCGACGCCGCCCCTGAGGGCTTGGCCTCCGATCCTGTCGGGGGCAACACAGGAAGCAGGTTCTTCCGGTTGGTGAAGGTGTCCTCGACCTGACCACCCCCCACCGCGAGCACCCAGGTCCCCGAGCTTGTCGAAGGGTGTGCGGAACCAACGGCATCGCTCGAACGTGTGTTCGAAAGCGTCAGAGGTCCTCCGTAGGTTGGGGTTATGGAGGTCGAGGGCCGGGAGGCGACCGCGGTCGACCACGCCCTCCAGGTGTGGGCGACCGGGCAGTCGCTGCTGATCGAGGCTGTGGAGGACGGCGGTCTCGCCGCCTACGACGACCTCGGGTTCGTCGAGTTCCTGCAGCACTTCGAACGTCTGCGCAACCGGACCGCGCTCGTCGACCACCGGGTCGTGCGGGACGCCGAGACCCGCCGCCTGGCCGACAACCTGACCCAGCTGAACCTGACCGCCGTCCTCGTGCAAGCTCTGCGGCTCTCGCACGGCGAAGCCGCCCGGCGCATCCGGGCGTCGGAACAGGTCGGTGAGCACATCGCGATGACCGGCGAACGCCTCGCCCCGCTGCGGCCGGCCCTTGCTGCGGCGCAGCGTGCGGGTGACGCTTCCCCGGAGCAGGTCGACGTGTGCGTCCGGGCGATCGCGAGCGTGGATCAGCGTGGGTTCGACCCGGCAAACCTCGACACCGCCGACGAGCTGCTCGCCGGGTTCACCACAACGTTCGAGCCGAAGCAGCTGCGTGATTTCGCGGCGCAGGTCATCGAGCGGATCGATCCCGACGGATCAGTCCCGCAGGAAAAGCTCAACTCTGACCGGCGCCATCTCGGGTTCCGCAAGACCCGCGACGGCATGTACGACGTCGAAGGCCGCCTCACCGGCACGATCGGGGCCAAGCTCCAGGCCGTCCTCGGGCCGCTCGCCAAGCCGCGGGTGGAGAAGGTCACCCTCGACGACGGACGCGTCGTCGACGAGCCCGACCCGCGCCACCACGGCCAACGCACCCACGACGCGTTGGAGGAGGTCTGCGAACGGCTCCTGCGGTCCGGGACGCTGCCGGATTCCGGCGGCACCCCTGCCACGGTCATCGTCACCATCACCGAGGCCGACCTGCGCACCCGCGGTGGCGCCGGCGAGACCAGTGACGGCACCCGACTGCCCGCCGACGCCGTCTGCGGCTTGGCCGACTCGGCCGACGTCGTCACCGTGCTCCTCAGCCCCCTCGGCGCAGTCCTGGACCTGGGCCGCACCCGACGCTGCGCCAGCCCGACCCAGACCCTCGCCCTCATCGCTCGCGACGCCGGTTGCAGCTTCCCCGGCTGCTCGCGCCCGCCGGAATGGTGCGAGCGGCACCACGTCGTCGCCTGGGTCGACGGCGGACCCACCGCGGTCCACAATCTGACCCTCCTGTGCAGCTATCACCACCACAACTTCACTGCTCGGGGCTGGACGTGCGTCATGACCGACGGACTTCCCTCTTGGATCCCTCCTCGGTGGGTCGACCCCGAGCAGAGACCCCTGCGCAACACCCGGGTGCTGGCCCGGCAGCAGGGACTCGGGCTCAGGTGCTGACGGCGACAGCCGGTGCGACGACCTCGCGCCCGCCCGTGCGCTCGGCGCCGATGCCGGCCGCGACGACGAAGGCGATGCCCACCACGGCCAGCGGTCGAGGGACCTGGCTCAGGACGACCATCCCGATCACGAGCGCGAAGGCCGGCTCCAGACTCATCAGCGTGCCGAACGCGGCCGTGCTCAGGCGTCGCAGCGCGAGCAGCTCGAGGCTGAACGGCACGATCGGCAGCAGGACGGCCAGGCCGAGGCCGACCAGCAGCAGCTCGGGGCTCATCCGGCCGAAGACCGAGGGCCCGACGGTCAGGGTGGCCACCACGGCGGCGACCGGCATCGAGATCGAGAGCCCGGCCAGCCCCTGCACCTGGTCGCCGACGCGCTGGGTCAGCAGGATGTACGCCGCCCAGCAGCACGCCGCGGCCAGGGCGAAGGCGACGCCGACGGGGTCGGCCGTCCCCGCCCAGGGCTCGGTCAGCAGCAGCACGCCGACGGCCGCGCACAGCGGCCAGACGAACCGGCCCGACCCGCGGCCCCGCGCGACCGCCACCGCGAGCGGGCCGAGGAACTCCAGCGCGCTGGCGGTGCCGAGCGGCAGCCGGGCGACGGCAGCCATGAACAGCAGCGTGACGGACGCGGTCGCGATCCCGAGGAGCACGGACGCGACCAGCGCCGCACGGTTGAGGCGGAGCCGCCAGGGCCGACCGATCAGCAGGAACAGCACCCCGGCCCAGACCAGGCGCAGCCAGGCCGCGCCCTCCGGACCGACCCGGCCGATCAGGGTGACCGACACGGCGAGGCCGACCTGGACGCAGAGCATCGAGGTGGTCGCCATCGCCGCTCCGGAACGCGTGCGACCGGCGACGGCGTACGAGGTGGTGGTGCTCATGGCACCAGTCAAGACGCCCGCCATCCTTGGCGTCCACGTGAACCGGGCAGACCTACCGTTCACGAACCGTGAACAATAGTGGGATGGACCTGCGCCGGCTCCGCCTGCTCTTCGAGCTGTCCCGGCTCGGCTCCATGCGCGCGGTGGCCGAGACGCACGGGCTCACGACCTCGACGGTCTCGCAGCAGATCGCCGCCCTGGCCGGCGAGGTCGGCACGCCGCTGGTCGAGCCGGACGGCCGGCGCGTCCGTCTCACCCCGGCCGGGCACCGGCTCGCTGAGCACGCGGTGACGATCCTGGCCGCCGCAGACGCTGCACGGTCCGACCTCGACCCGCACGCGGAACCGGCGGGGACGCTGCGGGTGGGCGGGTTCGCCACGGGGATCCGGAGCTCGCTGCTGCCGGTCATGGCCGACCTCGCGCGGAGCCACCCGGCTGTGCGGGTGCTGGTCCTCGAGCACGAGCCGCTGGAGGCGTTCGCGCTGCTCGCCGACGACGAGCTGGACCTGGCCCTGACCTATGACTACAACCTGGCTCCGGCGCCATTGCCCAGCACGATGGCGGCGGTGCCGCTCTGGGCGACGGCGTGGGGCCTGGGCGTGCCGGCGGACGAGGAGGCCGCCTCCCCGGTGCGTGACCTGGGCGCCTGGTCCGGGCGCGACTGGATCGTCAACTCGCGCAACACCGCGGACGAGCACGCGGTCCGCACGCTGGCGTCCCTCGCGGGCTTCGCGCCCCGGATCGCCCACCGGATCGACAGCCTCGACCTCGTCGAGGACCTCGTCGTGGCCGGGCTCGGTGTCGGCCTGCTCCCCGCCCGGCGTCCGACCGGCCCGGGTGTCCGCCTCCTCGAGCTCAGCGAACGACCCGTCCGGATGACCGCGTACGCCGTGACCCGGCGAGGGCGCGAGCGCTGGGCCCCCCTGCGGCTGCTCCTCGAGCGCCTCGTGGCCCGCGGGAGCGAGGCCGAGCCGTTCTAGCGGCTCAGTGTCGGTCGATCACCAGGAACTGGCCGTCCTCGGCCGTGCCGTCCGGCCGGGTCATGGCCACCAGCCCGAAGAGCGCCGCGTCGCCGGTGCTGTCGGAGACCCCGAAGTCGCTGTCGTTGGACACGGTCAGCCGGCGGCCGCTGTCCAGCACCGCGACGCCCTCATCTTGTCGTGGTCGAAGAACGTGCCACGCATGCCCCGACCCAACCCCAGGAAGCGGTTCCTGACCAGTGGCTTCACGCAGGCCGCACCGGTTCGGTCACGATCGGTTCTGCCGCTGGACCCCGGTCAGGGGCGGGACGACGATGGTCGGGTGCGGACCCGACGCAGGCGCCTGGTCGCGGCGGTGCTCGTCGTGGTGCTCGTCCTGGCCGGGGCGTCGGCCGCGCTCTGGTCCACGTACCGGCAGGTCCCGGTCGTCGTCGACCCCGCCTGCCCGGCCCTGCTGACGAACACGCGGAACGGGACCGACGACTACGGCGACACCGTCGAGTGGGCGGGCCAGACCTGGTGGCGGAGCGAGGCGCGGACGACGGCGGACGGCGCGCAGCTGGGGGTGGTCACCTGCTCGATGAGCGACATGCCGAACGACCACGGCTGGCGTGTGGCGCCGGGACGCTGGCCCGCCGGCGCCGCCACCGTTCTGCCCCGCGGCACGACGCTCCACCTGCCCCGCGAGGACCGGGCCGAGCAGGCCCTCGTCGCCCGCACCGCCGAGGGGGACCATCTCTACTGCCTCGACGACGACGCGGGACCGCCGACCTGCTGAGTCAGTCGGCGTACCACTGCCCGTGGAACCCGAGCGGCGCGGCGTGCGGGACGTCCGCCCGGGCGACCTCGGCGAACGTCGCCGCGTCGAGGACGAGCAAGAAGGACGTCCGGGTGCGGCCGTCCAGGACGAGGGAGAGCACGACGCCCGCGTCCTCCGCCGTCCCGGACGGGTCGGCGACGAAGATCGGCTCGCCCGGCCAGCAGCCCGGCTGCGCCCAGGTCCGGCCGCTGCCGTCCTCGACGTCGACCTTGACCAGCCGGTCGGAGAACGATGTCGTCATGCTGTCCGGGGTCCCGACGCCGTAGACGTGGCGGTAGGGCCGGCCGAGCCGCTTCTCGTAGCTGATCCGCGGAAACTCCAGCGGCGTCGCGCTCAGCAGCCGGTAGGTCACCGGCGCGCCGTCGAGCGGGACGCGGTAGCGGCGCAGCTCCCCGGCCGGTGTGCGCCAGCCGGGCCCGCGCAGGGCCTCGAGGTCGAACTGGTGCAGCGCCCGCTCGCCATGGGTCGACGGCAGGTCCACCAGGAGGGCACCGTCGTCCTCGAACGCGTTCACCTGGTGGTAGCAGAAGAAGGCGGGGACCACGCTGCGGCAGACCACGGCGCCGCTGGCCCGCTCGACGACCGTGAAGCGGGTGCCCTGGTCGGGGCGCCAGTCGTGGCTGGCGACGATCGAACGCCCGGCCAGCAGCGACAGCGCGTTCGCGAGCAGGGGGTACTCGACCAGCACCGCGTAGCGGGGCGTCAGCGCGAACGAGTGCATGTAGGACGGCCGACCGGCGGCGGGCACGCTCGCCACCAGCCGGCGCTCGAGGCTGTCGTCGGCCAGCTCGTACAGGTGGTAGGTGCTGCGCCGTCCGTACTCGACGCTGAAGCCGGTGAGCACTCCGAGCTCCTGCCCAGCGGTCCCGGGCTCGTGGTGCGGGTGGGCGCAGGCCCAGTCGCCGGGCAGGTCGTCGGCGTAGCCGATCGGGTCCAGCGTCTCCAGCGTCGACGGGTCGTACGGGATCGCGTCCGGGGTCTCGGTGACCGCGACGTGCCGCCCGCCCAGCCGCAGCACGTTGACCACGGCGTTGGTCCCGGTCTCGGGTGGACGCCCGAACCGCCGCACCCTTTCGACCCACGACCGGGTCGGCGTCGTGCCCACCTCCGCGTACGCGAAGGCGCCCGTCTCCGAGGCCGCCCGCCACGCCGGGCTGTGCACGTAGCGGTTGGCGTAGGTGACGCGCCCGTCCTCCACGTGGAAGCGCTGCAGCATCGCCAGCCCGTCGAACCAGTGCCGCGACCGTTCGCCGCGACCGCCCGGCTGGGCGCTCCACCGACCGGGGCCGTTGCGGACCAGGGTGCCGCGCAGCCACGACGGGAACGACCCGTGGGTCTCCAGCTCGAGGTCGGCGAGCTCGGCGTCGAGGCCCTCGAGGCCGACCCGGAAGTCGTCGGTCACGACGCCAGCTCCGCGTACGCCGCGTCGAGGGCGACCCCGGCCGCGCCGAGGCCCTCGATCCGGCCGACGGCCTCCGCCAGCCGCGGCGAGCGCCACTCGTCCGCGAGCAGGTCCATGCTCATCGAGACCACCAGGGCGTGGCTGTGGAGCGTGGTCTCGAGCACGCGTCGCAGTCGTTCGGCGTCGGGGTCGGCGCAGCAGCCGGGCAGCTCCTCGCGCAGGGCGAAGAACCGACGGACGAGGGGACCCCCGCGTGGCGCGATGTGGCCGAGGTGGCCGTGGCCACGGATCTGGGCCAGCACGGACTCGGCCTGGTCCTGCAGGATCACGGCCTCGGCGGCAGCGCGGCGCAGCAGGGCACGTTCGTCGGCCGGCGGCGCCGCGGGCGGCACGTCGACGAGGACGGCCGGCCGGGCCCGCAGCCACTGGGGTAACCAGGCCACGTCGTCAGCGTAGGTGCGCCCCCGGGCACGACGCCGACTAGCGTGCGGGTCATGTCTGCCGCACCCGCCGGACCCTCGCCGGACCGCCCGCTGCGGCGGCTCGGCTTCCTGACCATCGGTCTGTTCGACGCCGCCGACCCCGGACCGGGTCACGCGGTCACCCTCGAGATGATCGAGCTCGGCGAGCGGCTGGGCTTCGACAGCGCGTGGCTGCGCGACCGGCACCTGCAGCACGGGATCTCCTCGCCGGTCGCCGTGCTCGCCGCCGCCTCGCAGCGCACCTCCCGCATCGACCTGGGGACCGCCGTCATCCCGCTCGCCTGGGAGAACCCGCTGCGCCTCGCCGAGGACCTCGCCACGGTCGACGTGCTGTCCGGCGGCCGGCTCAACCCCGGGATCAGCGTCGGCCCGCCCATGTCCTGGGACGACGTCCGGGGCTCGCTCTACCCCGACACCGCCGACGTCGAGGACTTCGGCTACGGCCGGGTCGAGCGGCTGCTCGGCTTCGTCTCCGGCGCCCGGGCGAGCACGTTCTCCGGGACGCGGGGGATCGAGGTCTTCTCCGACAAGGTGCAGCCGCAGTCGCCCGGTCTGCGGGAGCGCATGTGGTACGGCGGCGCCAGCCTCCGCTCGGCGACCTGGGCGGGCGAGCACGCGATGAACTACCTGACGAGCAGCGTGGTCAAGTGGGAGGGGGGAGCGGAGGTGCCAGCGGGCGGCTACGACTTCGCCGAGATCCAGCTGGCGCAGATCCTGGCCTTCCGCGCCGCGCACCCCGACGGGGACCGGGCTCGGGTCAGCCAGGGTCTCGTGGTCCTGCCCACCGACACCGCCACGCCCGCCCAGCGGGAGAAGTACGAGGCGTACGCCTCCTCCCGCCTGGAGCGGACCCGCACCCCGCAGGGTCCCGGGGGGCTGCTGTTCGCCCCCGACCTGGTCGGCACCTCCGAGGAGCTCGCCGAGCTGCTGCGCGCGGACCCGGCCTACCGCGAGGTCGACGAGGTGGCGTTCGCGCTGCCGTTCACGTTCGAGCCCGAGGACTACGTGCAGCTCCTCACGGACACGGCCACGCGCCTGGCTCCGCTGCTCGGCTGGGAGCGTTCGTGAAGACCCCCTGGCCCGCAGAAGGGCCGCCCGAGAACGCCCCCTGAGCCTGTCGAAGGGCCCGGAACGGGTTGGCCTCCAGCGCGAACGAGATGTCAACCTCTTCGAGGCCCTTCGACAGGCTCAGGGGGCGTTTTGCGGGCAGTCCGGCCGTCGCGGCCCTCTAGGCTCGCGTGGTGCTCCGGATCAGCCAGACCCTGGTGGACGGGATGGTCGCCCACGCCCGCGCCGACCACCCCGACGAGGCGTGCGGCGTGATCGCCGGACCGGAGGGGGGCGACACCCCCGTCCGGCTGATCCCCATGATCAACGCCGACCGCTCGCCGACGTTCTTCCGCTTCGACCCCAGCGAGCAGCTCCAGGTCGCCAAGCAGATGTGGGCCGACGACGAGGAGATCGTCGTCGTCTACCACTCGCACACCGCGACGGAGGCCTACCCGTCGCGGACCGACGTCTCGTACGCGGCCGAGCCGCAGGCCCACTACGTGCTGGTGTCGACCGCCGAGTCGGGTCGTGAGCCCGGACCGGTGTCGGTCCGGTCCTTCCGGATCCTCGAGGGGACGGTGACCGAGGAGGAGATCGAGCTCCTCGCCGACCTCGCGGACGTGATCGACGCGGAATAGCCCCTCCGACCTCGACGTTCAACTCGGGGATCTGATCGGCGAGTGGAAGAGAGTGCGTGCGATGGCGGTAGAAATGCGGATCCCGACGATCCTGCGGAACTACACGGGCGGCGAGAAGGCCGTCTCCGGGCAGGGCACGACCCTGGCCGAGGTCATCGACGACGTCGAGGGTCGCCACCCCGGTCTCAAGGCCCGCATCGTGGAGGCGAAGGACACCTCGACGAACCTGCGGCGCTTCGTGAACGTCTACGTCAACGACGAGGACGTGCGCTTCAGCGGCGGCCTCAGCTCCCCGGTGGCCGACGGCGACGTCGTCGTCGTGCTCCCGGCCGTGGCGGGCGGCTCGCGCTGACCCGGTACGCGTCCCTGGAGGACTCCGTCGGCAACACCCCGCTCGTCGGGCTGCCCTCGCTCTCCCCGAGCGAGGACGTCCGCCTCTGGGCCAAGCTCGAGGACCGCAACCCGACCGGTTCGATCAAGGACCGTGCGGCGCTGGCGATGATCCGTGCCGCCGAGGCCGACGGTCGGCTGCGTCCCGGCGCGACGATCCTCGAGCCGACCAGCGGCAACACCGGCATCTCCCTGGCGATGGCGGCCAAGGTGCGCGGCTACCGGATGGTCTGCGTCATGCCGGAGAACACCTCGATCGAGCGCAAGCAGATCCTGGCCATGTGGGGCGCGGAGATCGTGTCGTCACCCGCAGCCGGTGGGTCGAACGAGGCCGTCCGCGTGGCCAAGGAGGTCGCCGCCGACCACCCCGACTGGGTGATGCTCTACCAGTACGGCAACCCGGCGAACGCCGAGGCGCACTACCGCACCACCGGCCCGGAGATCCTCGCGGACCTGCCGACCGTGACCCACGTCGTCGCCGGTCTCGGCACGACCGGGACCCTGATGGGCATGGGCCGCTTCTTCCGCGAGCACAAGCCCGGCGTGCAGATGATCGCCGCCGAGCCCCGCTACGGCGAGCTCGTCTACGGCCTGCGCAACCTCGACGAGGGCTTCGTGCCCGAGCTGTACGACGCCACGATGATCGACCGGCGGTTCTCCGTGGGCGCGCGCGACTCGGTGCGCCGGGTCCGTGAGCTGCTGGAGCGCGAGGGCATCTTCGCGGGCCTGTCGACCGGGGCGATCGTGCACGCCGCGCTTGCCCAGGCGACCCAGGCGGTCAAGGCCGGCCAGAGTGCCGACATCGCGCTGATCGTCTGCGACGCCGGCTGGAAGTACCTCTCGACGGGGGCGTACAACATCGACCTCGACACGACCGAGGACTACCTCGACACGCAGGTCTGGGCGTAGCCCCGCAGGTCCTGCGCGACGGGACGGCCTCCGCCACCAGGCGGGGGCAGGGCCCAGACTGGGCGGCATGAGCCAGCAGCCTGCCGACGCGGTCGTCCCCAGTGGGATCCACCACATCCGCCTCACCGTCACCGACATCGCCCGGTCGAAGGCCTTCTACTCGACCCTGCTGGGCCGCGAGCCGGTCATCGACCACTCCGACGTCGCCGGTGAGCCGGGGGTGCGCGAGGACCGGACCAAGTTCTACGGCGGGGTCGTCTTCTCCTTCGGCCACCAGGTGCTCGGCCTGCGCCCGGTCGCGGACGCCGGGGACACCTTCTCCTCCACCCGCGTCGGCCTGGACCACGTCGGCCTGCTGGTGGGTTCGCGGGCCGAGCTCGACGCGGCGGCCGAGCGCCTGAGCGCCGACGGGGTGCCGCACGGCGAGATCACCGACCTCGGGTCGATGCTCATCCTGTCCCTGCAGGACCCCGACGACATCAACCTCGAGCTCTGCTGCCTCCCCGGCTGAGCGGCCGAGGACCGGCGCCCCACCTAGAATCAGGAGCTGTGGCTGCTCCTGGGACCGAGGCGCCGATCGGGATCTTCGACTCCGGCTTCGGCGGCCTCACCGTGGCCCGGGCGGTCATCGACCTGCTGCCGTACGAGGACATCGTCTACCTCGGCGACACGGCTCGCTGCCCCTACGGGGACAAGCCGATCGCCGAGGTCCGCGAGTACGCCCTGGAGTGCCTCGACCACCTGGTCGACCAGGGCGTCAAGGCGCTGGTGATCGCCTGCAACGCGGCCAGCGCAGCGGTGCTGCGGGACGCCCGCGAGCGCTACTCCGTCCCCGTCGTCGAGGTGATCTCGCCTGCCGCCCGGCGGGCGGCCGCCGCCACCCGGAACGATCGCGTCGGCGTCATCTGCACCGAGGCCACCGCCACCTCGCAGGCCTACGACGACGCGTTCGCGGCCGCCCCCGACATCACCGTCAGCACGGTCGCGTGCCCGAGGTTCGTGCCGTTCGTCGAGGCCGGCATCACCGGCGGCCCCGAGCTGCTGGCGGCCGCCGAGGAGTACCTCGCCCCGCTCCGCGGCGCGGGTCCCTCGGACGGCGTCGACACCCTCGTCCTGGGCTGCACCCACTACCCCCTGCTGACCGGGGTCATCTCCCTGGTCCTCGGCGACGGGGTCACCCTGGTCTCGAGCGCCGACGAGGGGGCCAAGGCCGTCTACGCCGAGCTCACCCGCCGGGGCCTGACCCACGGCGAGCCGCGACCGAGCACCCACCGGTTCCTCACCACCGGCAACCCGGAGGCGTTCGAACGGCTGGGCGCCCGGCTGCTCAACGGCCTGGTGAGCGACGTGGAGCAGTTCGTGTGATGTGTCTCGTCGAGAAGAGTCCCACCGAGAAGCACCTCGTCGAGAAGGGAGGCACGTCGTGCGGCTGACCGTCGTGGGCTGCAGCGGCTCGACCTCCGGGCCGAGCTCGCCCGCCTCCTGCTACCTCGTCCAGGCCCCGTACGAGGGGAGGACCTTCAGCCTCGTCCTCGACCTCGGTCCGGGGGCGTTCGGCGCGCTGCAGCGCTACGTCGACCCGCGCGCGGTCGACGCCTACGCGATGAGCCACCTGCACCCCGACCACTGCCTCGACCTCTGCGGCGCGTACGTCGCCGGGCGCTACTCGGCCACGGCGCCCTGGCCGGCCCCGCCGGTCTACGCACCCCGAGGTGCGGGAGAACGCATCGCCCGGGCCTACGACGTGCCGCCGCGCCCGGGCGCCAGCCGGGAGCCGGGGGACTCGATCGGGGAGTGGTTCGACTTCCGCACCTGGCAGCGCGAGCAGACGATCGGTCCGTTCCGCGTCGCCACCGCGGCCGTCGACCACCCCGTCGAGGCGTACGCGGTCCGGGTCACCGAGGAGACCCACGCGGCCGAGGGCCCGGGTGGGTCGCTGGTGTTCTCCGGCGACACCGGACCGTGCGAGTCGCTCGTGGAGCTCGCTCGCGGCGAGGACGGCCGCGGTGTGGACCTCCTGCTCGTCGAGTCCGCGTTCATGGAGCGCCCCGACAACCCGCCGGGGCTCCACCTGACCGGTGCCCAGGCCGCGACCGTGGGCGAGCGGGCCGGCGTCGGGGCGGTGCTGCTGACCCACATCCCGCCGTGGCACGACCCCCAGCGGGTGCTGACCGAGGCCACCCCGCACTTCTTGGGGCCGACCTCGCTCGCCGTCACCGGAGGCGTCTGGACCGTCGGCGCGTAGCGCCTGGCCCGGTGCCGGCAGATCCGCCTAGGCTCGGCCCCATGACCACCCGCGCAGACGGCCGCCGACCCGACGAGCTCCGGGAGGTCAAGATCACCCGTGGCTGGCTGGGCCAGGCCGAGGGCTCGGTGCTCGTGGAGTTCGGGCAGACCCGCGTCCTCGTCGCCGCGAGCGTCACCCAGGGCGTTCCCCGTTGGCGCAAGGGGTCCGGCCTCGGCTGGGTGACCAGCGAGTACGCCATGCTCCCGCGTGCGACGAACACCCGCTCCGACCGGGAGTCGGTCAAGGGCCGGATCGGCGGGCGTACGCACGAGATCAGCCGGCTGATCGGACGCAGCCTGCGCGCGGTCATCGACTACCGCGCCCTCGGCGAGAACACGATCGTGCTCGACTGCGACGTCCTCCAGGCCGACGGCGGCACGCGTACGGCGTCGATCACGGGGGCGTACGTCGCGCTGGCGGACGCGGTCTCCTGGTTGCGGGACCGCAACGCCCTGAACGGCGAGCCGCTGACCGGATCGGTCGCGGCCGTCTCGGTCGGGGTCGTGGGGGAGACCGCGATGCTCGACCTCGCCTACTCCGAGGACTCCGTGGCCGAGATCGACCTCAATGTCGTCACCGACGGCGCCGGCCGCTTCATCGAGGTGCAGGGCACCGCCGAGGGGACGCCCTTCGACCGGACGGTCCTCGACACGCTGCTCGACCTCGGCGTCGCCGGCACCGCGACCCTGACCGAGCTGCAGCGCGCGGCGCTCGCCGGATGAGCGCGACCGTCGTGCTCGCGACGGGCAACGTCAAGAAGCTCGTCGAGCTCCGCCGGCTCGTGGCCGTCGCGGGCGCCGACCTGACGGTGCTCGGGCTGGGGGACCTGCCGCCCTATCCCGAGCCCGCCGAGACCGAGCGCACGTTCGTGGGCAACGCGCTGCTCAAGGCCCGGGCCTGCGTGGCGGCGACGGGGCTGCCGGCGCTGGCCGACGACTCCGGGCTGGCCGTCGACGTCCTCAACGGCATGCCCGGCGTGCGCTCCGCCCGCTGGTCGGGCCCGGACGCCACCGACACCAGCAACAACGCCCTGCTGCTCGCCCAGCTCGACGACGTGGCCGACGAAGAACGTACGGCGCACTTCGAGGCGGCGGTCGCCCTCGTGCTGCCCGACGGGCGCGAGCGGACGACGACCGGCCGGATGGACGGCCGGCTGCTCCGGGCACCCGTCGGTGAGAACGGCTTCGGCTACGACCCGTTGTTCGTGGCCTCCGGGGAGCCCGGCGACGGGCGCAGGAGCACCGCCGAGCTCGACCCGGCCGAGAAGGACGAGATCAGCCACCGCGGCCGGGCCGTGCGGGCGATGGTCCCCGTGCTGGTCGAGCTGGTCGGCGGCGGACCGGTGAGGGAGGCGTAGCGGTGCAGAACTATCTCCAGCTCATGCAGCACGTCCTGGACCACGGCGTGGTCAAGGGCGACCGGACGGGCACCGGGACGCTCAGCACCTTCGGCTACCAGATGCGCTTCGACCTGACCGAGGGCTTTCCTCTGCTGACCACCAAGAAGGTCCACACGCGCTCCGTGGTCGCCGAGCTGCTCTGGTTCCTGCGCGGCGACACGAACGTCCGGTGGCTGCACGAGAACAACGTCACCATCTGGGACGAGTGGGCCGACGCAGAGGGTGAGCTCGGCCCGGTCTACGGCTCCCAGTGGCGGTCCTGGCCCACGCCTGACGGGCGCCACGTCGACCAGATCGCGGAGGTGATCCGCTCGATCAAGGCCAACCCGGACTCCCGGCGCCACCTGGTGAGCGCCTGGAACGTCGGCGAGCTCGACGCCATGGCCCTGCCGCCGTGCCACACGATGTTCCAGTTCTACGTCGCCGACGGGGCGCTGTCCTGCCAGCTCTACCAGCGGTCCGCGGACGTGTTCCTGGGCGTGCCCTTCAACATCGCCTCGTACGCCCTGCTCACCCACCTCGTCGCCCAGGTGTGCGGGCTGGAGGTCGGCGACCTCGTGCACACGCTCGGCGACGCCCACCTCTACCTCAACCACCTCGACCAGGCCCGGCTCCAGCTGACCCGCGAGCCGCGAGAGCTGCCGCGGCTCCTGCTCAACCCCGACGTCCACGACATCGACGGCTTCAGCCTCGACGACATCAGCATCACCGGCTACGACCCGCACCCGGGCATCAAGGCCCCCATCGCCGTATGAGCCCCTCACGATGAGCCCCTCACGGTGAGCCGCCCCGAGCTCGTCGGCATCGCCGCCGTCGCCCGCAACGGCGTCATCGGGGCGGACGGGGACATCCCCTGGCGGATCCGGGCCGACTGGCGGCGCTTCAAGGCCCTCACCACCGGGCACGTGCTCGTCATGGGCCGCAAGACGTACGACTCCATCGGGCGGCCGCTGCCCGGCCGGACGACCGTGGTCGTCACGCGCGACCGGGGGTGGCGGGCCGAGGGCGTGCTGACCGCGGCCTCGGTGCAGGAGGCGCTCGACCTGGCCGCCGACTGTCAGCCCGGGACCATCTGGGTCGCGGGCGGGGGCGAGCTCTACGCCGCGACCTGGGCCCGGCTGGACCGGCTGGAGCTCACCGAGGTGGCGCTCGAGCCGTCCGGGTCCGTGCGGCTGCCCGAGGTCGACCCCGAGCGCTGGCGCGAGACCCTGCGCGAGGAGCACGCCGCGGCGGACGAGGCCCCGGCGTACGCGTTCGTGTCCTACGTCCGGCGCGAGGACCAGACGTCCCGGCTGGCCTAGGCTCGGTCGACGAGCCGGAGTGGTGGAACGGTAGACACGCAGGATTTAGGTTCCTGTGCCCGCAGGGCGTGAGGGTTCGAGTCCCTTCTCCGGCACTGCCTGCTGCGCGAGCCCGCCCTGAGCGCTCGTGGCCCTCGTCGGGTCCTGCTCAGACCCCCAGCTCGCGCTTCAGCTTGTCGACGTGACCGGCCGCGCGCACGTTGTACTGCGCGACCGAGACGGTCCCGGCCCCCTTGGCGTCGACGTCGACCACGAACGTGGAGCGGATGACGCCCTCGACGAGCTTGCCGTAGAGGAGCTTCTCCCCGTACGCGCCGTACGCGCTCAGCACCGTCTTGTCCGGGTCCGACAGCAGCGGGAAGGCGACCGACTGCCGCTCCCGGAACTGCATCAGCTTCGGCTGCTCGTCGGGGGAGACGCCGACCACCTGCAGGCCCGCCCGGTTGAGCTCGTCCATGGCCGCGGTGAAGTCGACGGCCTGGGTGGTGCACCCCGGGGTCAGCGCCGCCGGGTAGAAGTACACGATCACGCGCTGGCCGGCGAAGTCGGACAGCGAGACGCTGTGCCCGTCAGCGTCGGGGAGGGTGAAGGAGGGGGCGGGGGTGCCGGCGTCCAGTCGCGTCATGTCCGGAACCTTAGTGGTCGGCGCAGACCCCCGGCTCACAACCACTAGGCTGCGACGAACCCCCGCGTGACGCGGGTGGTCCGTGCGCGAGCAGTCAGGAGGACAGGTGGCGATCCAGGCCAGCGAGGCGAGTCTCACCGGTCGGTCTAAGTCGGAGGTCGAGGCCGACCTCGGCGCCAACCGCGACCGCCTGGCCGCATCCGTCTCGGAGCTCATCGACGTGGTGCACCCCAAGCGCATCAAGGAGCGCACGGTGGGTCGCATCAAGGCGGAGCTGCAGGCGCGGCTCGACGACGTCCGCGCGTACTTCTTCAACGCCCGCGGCGACCTGCGCACCGACCACGTGGTCAAGATCGCCTCGGTCGCGGCCGGCACCCTCACCGCGGTGCTGACCCTGCGCGCGCTGCTGGCGCGCCGCAAGCGCTGAGGGTCCCGACCGAGGCCGTCTCTCGGCCCGAACCGACCTGCAGGCGCGCCGTCATTAGCTCCGTCTGATTGATCCGCCTCTCGATGTATGTCGATCAGGCCTGCCCACGACGACGTGGGCCTGCGAGGCGCTTCATAACGATCTTGACGAAACCCGTTGCACGTCTTGCGCTGCTGTGCTGACGACGCCTTAGTGTGCTCCGCAGCACCACCGGAACGGGTGGGCTCTGCACGATCTCAACAATGAAGTGAGGTTCGTATGACTTTCGTTCGCAACGGGCGTCGGGTCGCGGTCGCGGCCGTCTCCCTCGGCGCACTGCTGGGGGCAGCCGCCTGCGGTGGCGGCGGCAGCGCCAGCCCCGGCACCGGCTCCTCGGCGCCAGCGGTCGACTTCACCAAGCAGGGTGACATCGAGCTCTGGAACGGCAAGGACGTCTCCGGGAACCTCCCCAAGCTGATCGCCCAGTTCAACGCGCAGCACCCGCAGGGCAAGGTCACCCTCCACGAGCTGCCCGACTCCGCGGACCAGCAGCGGCAGCAGATGATCCAGAACACGACGATCAAGAACCCGGCGATGGCCGTGATCAGCATGGACGTCGTGTGGACCTCCGAGTTCGCGGCCAACGGCTACGTCGTCCCGCTGCCGGCCGACCAGTTCCCGACCACGGGGTTCCTCAAGTCCGCCGTCGACGGCGCCACGTACTTCAACAAGCTCTACGCCTACCCGGGGACCTCGGACGGCGGCCTGCTCTACTACCGCAAGGACCTGCTGAACAAGTACGGCATCACGGCGGCACCGACGACCTTCGACGAGATGAAGGCCGACTGCGACAAGGTCCGCGCCGGGGAGAACGACAAGGCGCTGGGCTGCTACGCCGGCCAGTACGACAAGTACGAGGGCCTGACCGTGAACTTCGACGAGGCCGTGCACAGCGCCGGTGGCGTCACGGTGGGTGCGGACGGCAAGGCGAACGTGGGCACGCCCGCGGCGGCGAAGGGACTGCAGACCCTCGCCGACTGGTTCAAGAACGGTGACATCCCCAAGCAGGCCATCACCTGGAAGGAAGAGGAGGGCCGGCAGGCGTTCGAGGCCGGTCAGCTGATCTTCCACCGCAACTGGGGCTACGTGTACAACCTGGCCGAGCAGGACAAGGACAGCAAGGTCAAGGGCAAGTTCGACGTCGCGCCGCTGCCGGGCATCACCGGTCCGGGCGTGTCGAGCCTCGGCGGTCACAACTTCGCCATCGCCGCCAACGCCGCCAACAAGGGCACGGCCGTCGACTGGATGAAGTTCTTCAGCTCGCAGGAGGTCCAGAAGTCGAACACGCTCGCCACGTCGGCCAGCCCGACGCTGGAGGCGCTCTACACCGACTCCGACCTGGTCAAGAAGTTCCCGTTCATGCCGACCCAGCTCAAGTCGATCCAGGGCGCGGTCCCGCGGCCCAAGGCCGTCGGGTACGGCGACGTCACGCTGGCCGTCCAGGACGCCGCCTACGGCGCGCTGCAGACCGGGGCGAACGGTGGCACGGCTGACGCCAACGCCGCCGTCCAGGGTCTGCAGGCCAAGCTGTCGACGCTGATCAAGTAACCATCGGTTTCGTCCACGTGTCCCCGGTCCGGCTGAGCCGGACCGGGGACCGCGGTCTTCTCTCCAAGGAGGTCACCGCATGGCCACTGCCACGGCGGAACCAAGCACGACGACGGTCGCGACCAGCGACGGTCACAAGCCCAAGAAGAACGCGTTCAGCGACGGTCAGCAGCGGCTGGCCTGGATCCTGCTCGCGCCGACCCTGATCGTCATCGCCGTCGTCGCGGGGATCCCGGTCGTCATCTCCATCCGGGAGTCCTTCTTCCGGGCCAACACGGGCGTCGACCCCAACACCGGTCTCATCGCGAGCGGGGACAGCTTCGTCGGCCTGAAGAACTTCACCGACATCTTCGCCGGGCTGAACGACGTCACGGGCACGTTCGGCACGATGGACCGCTTCTGGAACGCCTTCCTCAACACCACCGGCTTCACCGTCGTCTGCGTGGTGCTCGAGACGGTGCTCGGTGTGATCATGGCGATCATCATGTCCAAGGCCTTCCGCGGCCGCGGCATCGTCCGGGCCGGCATCCTCGTGCCCTGGGCGATCCCGACGATCGTCTCGGCCCTCATGTGGAAGCTGATCTTCGACTCGTCCGGCGTCATGAACCGGGTGCTCGGCCGGCAGATCCTCTGGCTGGCCGACAACGGTTCGTCCTTCTGGGCGATCGTGATCGCCGACGTGTGGAAGACGGCTCCCTTCATCGGGCTGCTCACGCTCGCGGGTCTGCAGACCATCCCGGCCGAGGTCTACGAGGCTGCCAAGGTGGACGGGGCCACGACCTGGCAGCAGTTCACCCGGATCACGCTGCCGCTGGTCAAGCCGACCCTGGTCGTGGCCGTGCTCTTCCGCACGCTCGACACCCTGCGGATGTTCGACCTGCCCTGGGGCATGATCGGCCCAGGCAAGTACCACGTGGAGACGCTGTCGATCTTCTCCTACCAGGAGGCGGCGGCCACGCGTTACGGGCAGGCGGCCGCGTACGCGATCGTGCTGTTCGCCTACGTGCTCCTCATCGCCTTCCTCTTCGTCAAGGTCCTGGGCGCCGACGTGATCGGTGACACCGGGATGCCGAAGAAGAAGCGTGGCAAGAAGACGGACGCAGGCGACGGTGCGGCGCCCGGGGCGGCCATCCCCGGCCTCGAGATGGCAGGAGGGGCGCACTGATGGCGATCGCCACCACTCCCCAGCAGGAGCAGCAGAGCCGGCTCTCGCAGTCCGAGGTCGCCGAGCTGGCCCGAGCCAAGCAGAGCCCCAAGGCTCTGATCGGGATGATCGCGTCCTATGTCGGGATGGCGCTCATCGTCATCTACTGCATCATCCCGTTCTACTGGATGGTCGTCTCCGCGCTGCGTGACCCGAGCCAGGGCCGCAGCACCGCGTTCATCCCGAACCCGGTGTCGGTGGAGAACTTCGGGGCTGTCTTCTCAGGCCAGAACGGCTTCGGCCGCTCGTTGGTCAACTCGGTCATCGTCTCGGGCACGACCACGGTCCTCACGCTGCTCTTCGGCATCGTGGCGGCGTACGCCCTCGCCCGGCTGCAGTTCAAGGGCAAGGGCGCCGTGCTGTGGATCATCATGGCCTGCTCGATGTTCCCGTTGATCATCCTCATCCCGGCGCTGCTGAAGATGTTCTCGTCGACCCCGCCCTTCGGCTGGTTCCCGAACTGGATCAACACCTACCAGGCCGTGATCATCCCGGGGCTGAGCTTCGGTCTGCCGCTGGCCGTGTGGAACCTGACGGCGTTCTTCAAGCAGCTCCCGGTGGAGCTCGAGCAGGCCGCCATGGTCGACGGCTGCACGCCGGGGGTCGCGTTCCGGAAGGTCATCCTCCCGCTCGCCGCACCCGGCGTCTTCACCACGGCGATCATCGTGTTCATCGGCTCGTGGAACGAGTTCCTCGTGGCGCTGACCTTCCTGACCCAGCAGAACCGGCAGACCGCCACGGTGGCGATCAGCAAGTTCACGGGCACGACCGGCTTCGACACCCCGTACGGCACGATCATGGCCGCCGGTGTGGTCGTGACCGTCCCGCTGCTGGTCGCGGTGCTGTTCTTCCAGCGCCGCATCGTCGCCGGCCTCACCGCGGGTGGCGTCAAGTAGGACTCACCCCACCGAGCAGCTGCACGGCAGCTCGCCTCAGGGCCCGGTCACCTCGGTGGCCGGGCCCTTCGGCATCCGGCGGGTCTGCCTCGACGCGCGGCGCCAGTGGACGCCCGCCGGGCTGAGGAGCGCTCCTGAGCCGCGCAGGACCAGGGCCGGGGGTAGTCACGAACGGCTCGTGCCTCCATGATGTCGTGATGACGTCTGGTGAAGGTCCGTTCAGGGTTCGGCTGGCGCCAGCGGACCGCGTGCTCATGGCCCTGGTGCAAGCACAGCGTCTGCCGCTGATCGGCGTGGTCGTGCGTCAGATGCTGAAGTGGCGAGGGACCGACGTCCCGGTGGAGACCTTGTCGCCCGGCCGCCGTCTGGTGCTTCAGCACGGCGGTCACGTCGTCGTGCACTACGCGGCCCGCCTCGGCAACGACGTGGTGCTGATGCACAACGCCACGATCGGACGCGCGGACCTGTGGCGGCCGGAGTCGGACGACTTCGCCGGCGTGGTCGTCGAGGACGGTGTCATCCTCGGCGCCGGAGCCGTGGTGCTGAGCTCGGCGGGCACGATCACGTTGGGACGAGGGAGCATCGTGGGTGCGAACTCGGTCCTGACGCGGTCGACCGGACCTGGTGAGATCTGGGCAGGCAACCCGGCTCGTCGGGTCCGGCACCGCGACGACGAACGTCGCACGGCGACGAGCAGCCTGCTCGTCCAGTAGCCCCGCCAGGACGTGTCGGCGGACGAGACGAGCGCCCGTCGGGCCGTGCCGACGGACCTGACTGCCCGGCAGCATCCTGCGTGGGCGCGCTCCGTGATGTCGCGTGCTCAGAGACTCGTGACGGTCACCCGGTCGACGAGCAGCTGGGCGGGTGCAGTCGCCCTGCCGTCCTGCTGGCCGCCCGCGCCACCGACGGCGAGGGTCAGGAGAAGCCAGCTGCCTCGGGTGACGTCCGGGCCGAAGCCGTACGGCTTGCCGCCGCCGTCGGCCTTTGTCGTGACCGCGCCGCACTGCACGCCGTCGAAGTAGAACGTCACCTGATCGGGCTCGAACTTCGCGGAGTAGTCGTGCCACTCGCCGAAGACCTGGTTGCGGCCGCACGCCGGGTCGCCGGGGGACCCCCAGGTCCTGTCGCCGTTCCAGCTGTGGGTGCCGCGGTGGTAGTAGTCGGCCAGCCCGGTGTACGACTCGTGGATGTCCGCCTCGCCGAGGGGCAGGGTGTCGACGCCGTTCGGGTTGTTGTTCAGGGTCCAGAACGCGGGCCAGTAGCCGGCGGTGGTCGGGACCTTCATGCGTGCCGTGACGGTGCCGTAGAGGAACGTGAAGTGGTCCTTCGTGCTGATCGACGTGCCCTGCGTCGGCGTCGCCGGGATGCTCAGGTGGCCGCCGCCATCGAGGGCCGCACGCTCGCCGCACCCGATGTCGCCGTAGGACGCGCTGCCGTTGTAGGTGCAGCTCGACCACTCGCCCCACTTCGCTCTGTCGGGCCGCGCGCCCGCGCTGCCGGTGAAGTCGTCGGAGAACAGCACACGAGGCCCGCTCGGGCTCGGCGAGGGACCAGCGGTGCTGACGGTGAACCTTCTGGGCGCTCCGACCGTGGTCCACCTGCCCAGGAACTGGACGCACGGCCAGAACGAGTAGGTCCCGGCGGCGAACGTCTTCGTCTGGCTCAGGGTCGTCCCGCTGGTGCTGATGCTGGCGCCGTGCTGCTTCGGGGAGAAGTCGACGTTCGCGTGCGCGCTGCTGCGAGCGCAGATCGCGTACTGGTCGACCTTCGTCGACTCGCTTGCCTTGACCTCCACGCTCGCCGTCACCGAGGAACCGGACACGACGGCGGACGCGCTCACCCGCGTGAAGACCGCGGCGGCGTGGGCCGGGGCGGCGACACCCAGCAGGCCGAGCGTCAGAGCAACGAGCAGAGCGAGACGGCGCATCGTGATCCTTCGGGGGCAAGGACGCTGCGATGCGTCAAGAGGTTCCGCTCACGTCCACAGCACGCGGAGCGTCCAGAGTTCCACGCCGATCAGGGAGCGGCGTGGCCGGAGGCGGCAGGATCGTCAGCTCATCGGTGCTTCAGGCTACAGCTGCTGCCCTTGTTGCCGTCGTTGTGCTACTGGTGTTGCCAGTGTTGCAGCAGGTACGAATGTCGCCCTGAACCAGGTCGATCCGCTCGGGCCCACCTCGTGCCTCGTCGGTTCGCCGGGCTCCCGGCAAGGCGCCGCCCACCGACCAGACCGTGCTGCATGACTCAGGAGCAGCGAGCGGGCCCCGGCCGGGAGCAGGATGCTCGACACCGGAGGGAGTGGCGGGCGAAGAGGTCCACCGGGTGGAAGAGGCGGTAGCCCGCGATTGCGCGTCGGCCCTGGCTCGGCGCCAGGTCGGGCTGACCCGGAATCGTCGCCGCTGGTCCTCGGCCAGCTGCCCGGACCCCTGACGGGCGTGAGCCGGAACGAGCCCACCTGACGTGAGCTCGTCCCGACCCCGTGACCAGCGACGTACGTCTCGGGTCACGGCCAACGGATCCAGAACCCCCCCAGCTCGAACCGTCGGCAGGTGAATGCTCCCGTGCAGGGTGGGACCCCCGGTACATCCGAAAGGATGGACGTGCTGAGAGGCGCCCGGGTGGAGGGTCGACCTGCATCGCTCTTCGAGCCGCCGACCCACGGCTCTGGCCGAGCCGTCCGTGACGTCGCCGCTGCAGCGCTGCGGCTGGGGGAGGACGAGGAGCGAGGTCAGAGACGCGCGCGACCACCGTTGGTCCTGCCTGCGACCAGAACGGGTTGCAAGGCGACCGCCTGAGGTCGGAGGAGGCCCGAGGCCCAGCCGGCGCAGGACCATGCCGCCCGCCGCCGTCGCGAGCAGCTTGCCGCTCGCCTGGGCAGCTGGTTCCGCACACCTTGACGGGCCGCGGAGCAGCGCGGAGCGATATCAGCAGCACGCGCGGGCAAGGCCCGTCCCGTCCTGTGCAGGCGACGGTGAGCGGTCTGACATCGAAGCCCGGCGGAAGCGGGAGTGCGTCGTGTCGAAAGCCCCTCGTCGCAGACGTCCACGTCCCCACTGTGGAACTGAGGACTCACATCTGCGGGTGGACGCTGTGTCGCCGAGACGGCTGAAGTCGTGGACAGAACCGTAATCCCGGGCACGGGGAAGAACTGGTGCGCCGCGAGGGAATCGAACCCCCAACCCGCTGATTAAGAGTCAGCTGCTCTGCCTGTTGAGCTAGCGGCGCGCGAGGGCCAACACTAGCAAAGTCCGGCCTCAGACCCGAATTGGTTCCAGGATCAGTCGTCGGCCAGCACGGCCATGGCGGCGTTGTGCCCGCCCAGGCCGCTGACGGCACCACCGCGGACGGCCCCGGAGCCGCACAGCAGGACGCCGGCGTGCGCGGTCGAGACGCCCCAGGCCTCGGCCGTCGACCGCGGTGCCGCGTCGTCCGGCAGCCAGGGCCAGGCGAGGTCGCCGTGGAAGATGTGGCCGCCGGGCATCCGGAGCTCCGCCTCCAGGTCGACCGGGGTGACCACCTCGACGCAGGGCCGGCCGTGGGCGTCGGTGGCCAGGCAGTCCTCGAGCGGCTCGGCGAGCACGTCCTGCAACGACCGCAGCGCGGCGTCGCGGGCCCGGTCCCGCATCCCCTCGGGGTCCTGGCGGAAGAGCCGTGCGGGTGCGTGCACCCCGAACAGGGTGAGCGTCTGGTAGCCCGCGGCCCGCAGGTCCTCCCCGAGGATGGAGGGGTCGGTCAGCGTGTGGCAGTAGACCTCGCTGGGGAGCGGGTCCGGCAGGACCCCGGACGAGGCGTCCGCGTACGCCCGGTCGAGGGCCGCGTAGCCCTGCCCGAGATGGAGGGTCCCGGCGAAGGCGGTCGCCGGGTCCACCCCGGAACGCAGCCGCGGCAGGCGGCGCAGCAGCAGGTTGACCTTGAGCTGGCTGCCCTCGGGCGCGGCCGTGGGTGTCGCCCGGTCGCCGAGCAGCCGGGCGGCCTCGGCCGGGGCGCAGCCCAGCAGGACGGTCGGGGCCGCGAGCCGGGACCCGTCGGCCAGGGTGATCTCGGCGCCGCCGCCCGCGAGCGGCTCGAGGCCGGCCACGGCGGCACCCGTACGCAGGTCGGCCCCGGCGCGGCGGGCGACGCGGACGAGCTCGTCCGCCACCCGGCCCATGCCCCCGACGGGCACCCGCCACTCGCCCGTGCCGTTGCCGACCAGGTGGTAGAGGAAGCACCGGTTCTGCACGAGGCTCGGCTCGGACGCCCGGGCGAAGGTGCCGATGATCGCGTCGGTCAGCACGACCCCGCGGACGGTGTCGTCGACGAACGTCCGCTCGACGACCTCGGCGAGCGGTCGCTCGACCAGGTCGCGCCACACGTCGGCGGGAACGCGGGCCTGCAGCGCGGACGCCCGCGGCAGGGGCTGGGTCAGGGTGGGCGCGACGACGCCGGCGAGCTCGCCGACCCGGGCGTAGAAGTCGGCCCACCCCGCGTACGCCCCGGGGTCGCCGGTCAGCGCGGCGAAGCTCCGCTGCGTCGCGACCCCCTCGGAACGTTCGACGAGCAGGTCGCCGGACGGGGTCGGTGTGTACGAGGCGACCCGGCGCGACCGCAGCTCCAGCTCCAGCCCGAGGTCGGCGACGACGCGGTCGGGCAGCAGGGACACGAGGTAGGAGTAGCGGGAGACGCGGGCGTCGGCCCCGGGGAACAACCGGGCGCCCGCGACGGCCCCGCCCAGCTCGTCCCGGGCCTCCAGCACCACGACCCGGCGGCCGGCCTGGGCCAGGTAGGCCGCAGCGACCAGTGCGTTGTGGCCGCCGCCGACCACGACGACGTCCGCTTCCCTCACGAGCGGGCGCGGACCGCGGCCAGCCGTTGCGCGCGGAGC
>Ga0210040_10001981_pt1 | contig 29731 bp, 26 predicted proteins | sample CryGeyCG12114_NA_FD_185462 | JGI IMG/M metagenome (GOLD analysis project Ga0210040, IMG submission 185462) | Groundwater microbial communities from aquifer - Crystal Geyser CG19_WC_8/21/14_NA (SPAdes) (version 2) | ecosystem: Environmental > Aquatic > Deep subsurface > Groundwater | place: USA...
CGCGCGGCGGGTAAGGAAGCCCGCCATGGCGCGGCGTGCCTCGGGGGCGCGAACGCCGCTTTCCACCGCCACGCCGGCAGCGCGCAATCGGGCAAAGCCGCTCCCGTCGGTACGCGGGTCGGGATCGCCGAGTGCCGCAACGACGCGCGCGACCCCGGCCTCGACCAGCAGGTCGGCGCACGCCGGGCCGCGTGGCGAATGATGGGCGCACGGCTCCAGCGTCACGTAGCAAGTTGCGCCGCGCGACTTGGCGCCTGCCTCGGCCAGCGCCATCGCCTCGGCGTGCGGACGGCCGCCCGGCTGCGTCCAGCCACGACCGACCACCGCGCGATCGGCGACGATCACGCAGCCGACGTTGGGATTGGGCGCGGTTCGCCCACGGCTACGCTCGCTGAGCGCCAGCGCCGCGCCCATGTGGCGGGCGTCTAGATCCCCCACTTGCTGAGTTGCTTGTCTAGCTTCTGGAACTGCGCGCGCGTTTTTTCGCGCTCGGCCTGCTCGGCTGCGAGGCGCTTCTGCTTGTCAGCTTCGTCGATCACCTGCTGCGCGCGAATTTGCGTATCGGTGCGGTCCATCCGCCATTGCTGCACATAGATGATGTTGGGCTTGTAGGTGGGCTCAACGTGGCTGTCGCGCACGAACATCCAGATGAACACGCCGGTGATCACCATCGCCAGCACCAGGAACCCCAGCTCATAGGGCTCCCGATCGGCGAAAAAGACGCGCAGGTCGCGATAAGCCCGGACCGGCGAGAAGCGGCTGAGAAACGACATGGGTAGCGATGTAGGGACGCGGGCGGGCGGAGGCCAGACCCGAGCGCCGCGCCTTCTCGCCGCTTATTGTCAGCCTTGCGCCGCGGCCGCGAGCCGCTGCACCGCACGCTCGCGGCCGATCAGCGGCAGCAGCGCCGCCATGTCGGGGCCGTGGTCGCGGCCGGTCAGCGCCTGGCGCAACGGCAGGAACAGTGCCTTTCCCTTGCGGCCGGTGGTCGTCTTCAACTCGCCGGTCAGCGCGTGCCACGGATCGGCGGCCCAATCGAGCGCCGCCGCCGTGGCTGCGGCCTCGCCCAGGAACGCGCGATCCTCCGCGGCGCTGGTGGCAGTCACCGGCCCCTCGACCACGTGCCACCAGTCGGCTGCATCGTTCACCGTCGTCAGGTTCGGGCGGATCGCCAGCCAGGCCGCCTCGTCCATGCCGGCGGGCAGCCGCTCGGCGACGTTCGCGAAGGGCAGGGCGTGGATGATCCGTGCGTTGAGGTGCGCGAGTTCCGCCTCGTCGAAACGCGCCGGCGCGCGGCCGAAGCGGGCGAAGTCGAACCCGGCGATCAGCGGCTCCGCATCGGCGATCGGCTCGACGGGGTCGCTGGTGCCGATGCGGGCGAGCATCGCGCGCACTGCTTGTCGCTCGATGCCCATTTCGCGGAAATGGTCCACGCCAAGCGAGCCCAGCCGCTTGGACAGCTTGCCCTCCCCGCCGGTGAGCAGCGCGCCGTGCGCGAACGCCGGCGGCGCCGCGCCCATGGCGGCGAACATCTGCACCTGAAGCGCGGTGTTGGCGACGTGATCCTCGCCCCGCAGCACGTGGCTGATTCCCATGTCAATGTCGTCGATCGCGGATGGCAGCATGTACAGCCACGATCCGTCGGCGCGGCGGATCACCGGGTCGGTCATGGTGCGCGGGTCGAAGGACTGGGCTCCGCGGATCAGGTCGTCCCAGGTGATGGTTACGTCGTGATCGAGGCGGAAACGCCAGTGGGGCATGACGCCATCCGCCTCCAGCGCCGCGCGATCGGCCGCGGACAGCCGCAAGGCGGCGCGATCGTAAACCGGCGGCAGCCCGCGGCCGAGCTGCACCTTGCGGTGCAGCTCCAGCTCGCCCTGTGTCTCATAGGCGGGATAGATGCGCCCCGCCGCGACCAGCTCATCGAAACGCTGCTGGTACAGCGCAAAGCGATCAGATTGCCGCACCTCGGCATCGGGTTGCAGGTCGAGCCAGGCGAGATCGGCGCGGATGGCGTCCACGAACCGCTCCTCGCTACGCGCCGCGTCGGTGTCGTCGAGGCGGAGCAGGAAGCGCCCACCCTGCTGGCGCGCCCACAACCAGTTATGCAGCGCGGTGCGGATGTTGCCGACGTGCAGGCGCCCGGTCGGCGACGGGGCGAAGCGAGTGACGATGGCGGTGGGTGAGGGGGGCGAGGACATGGCCCCTCCCTTGGCAGGACGGGGGCGCCGGGCAAACCCCTTCCGCCGCCGCCGTGCTCGCTCTACACGGCGCGCCAGCAGCAGAGGACCGCCCATGAAACTGATGACCGGCAATTCCAATCTGCCGCTGGCGCGCGCCGTCGCCGCGCAGCTCGACCTGCCGTTGACCGATGCATCCGTTCGCCGCTTCGCCGATGAGGAAGTGTTCGTCGAAATCAACGAGAATGTCCGCGGCGAGGACGTGTTCGTGCTCCAGTCGACCGGCTATCCGGCCAACGACAATCTGATGGAGCTGCTGATCATCATCGACGCGCTTCGCCGAGCGTCGGCGCGGCGGATCACCGCGGTGATGCCATACATGGGCTATGCCCGGCAGGACCGCAAACCCGGGCCGCGCACGCCGATCTCGGCCAAGCTTGTCGCCAACCTGATCACCGTCGCGGGCGCCAACCGGGTACTGTCGGTCGACCTCCATGCCGGGCAGATCCAGGGGTTCTTCGATATCCCCACCGACAACCTCTACGCCGCGCCGGTGATGTCGGCCGACATCCTCCAGCGCTATGGCGACGACAATCTGATGGTCGTTTCCCCCGACGTTGGCGGCGTGGTGCGCGCCCGCGTGCTCGCCAAGCGCCTCCACAACGCGCCGCTGGCGATCGTCGACAAGCGGCGCGAGCGGGCGGGCGAATCGGAGGTGATGAACATCATCGGCCATGTCGAGGGGCGCTGCTGCGTGCTGATCGACGACATTGTCGATTCGGCCGGCACCCTGTGCAACGCGGCGGCGGCGCTGCGCGAGGCGGGCGCGCGCGACGTGGTCGCCTATGTCACGCACGGCGTGCTGTCGGGCAGCGCGGTGGCGCGAGTCGATGGCTCGGCGCTACGCGAACTGGTGATCACCGACTCGATCGGCAATCACCTGGCGATCGGCGAATCTCCCAAGATACGCCACCTGCCCATCGCGCCGCTGCTGGGCGAGGCAATCAAGCGGATCGCGGACGAAACCAGCGTGTCGAGCTTGTTCGATTGAGCGTAGTAAATGCCCGGAAGTGGTGAAAGCGGGCGTATGCGGCGCTAGGTTGGTAGGCTGGACGAAGGCCCGGTAAGGCATGGGTAACCCTGGTGGTGAGCCGGTCTGGCGCTCCAGCCAATGTCCGCAACTGCGCGAAAGCCTTGGCCCGAGTACCTTACCGATCACCCAGCGCGACGATATGGTCGAACACCGCCTGGTGCAGCGGTTTCGCAAAGGCGCAGCCGTATTTGAACTTGTCGCGCCAGGCGACCACCGCCTCCAGCGGTGCGAGGCCGGGGAGCGTCAGCCAGACGATGGTGCCGGGCCACAGGGTGAAGCTGGTTTCCGCGCGAAAGCCCGACGCCGACAGGTCGACCACGTCGATCTCGAACCGCGTCTGGCCGCGATCGCGCAGGTGAGCGCGCATCTTGACCGCCTTGCGCAGCGCGTGGCGGTGCTCGTCACCGTCGACCGGGATAAAGGGCGGCGTGAAGCTCGGCTGTTCCATGCCGCCTTCATGCGCGCGATTGGTTACTTTTCACCTAATACGGCAGGCGCCGGTGCGCGAACGCCCTCGCGCCGGCGGCGTTTGAGCTCGGCCTTGAGTGCGTCCGGACGGGGCGCGACCAGAAAACCGAACGACACGGTGCCGCGCTTGGTCTCCACCACATGGTGCAGCCGGTGCGCTTGGACGATGCGCTTCATGTAGGGGGAGCGCGGCAGGTAGCGGGTCGGGATTCGCTGGTGGACGATGATGTCGTGAAACCCGAAATAGATCGCGCCATAGGCGGCGATCCCCGCGCCGATCCACGTGCACCCCGGCCACCAGCCGAGATGCACGCCGCCCAACAGCAGCACGAACGAGGGCACCGCGAAGATCGCGGCATAAAGGTCGTTGAGTTCCCAATTGCCGGTGCGTGGCCGATGATGGCTCTTGTGCAGGAACCAGCCGGGGCCGTGCATGATCCAGCGGTGCGCGCCATAGGCGAACGCTTCCATGCCGATCACGGTGAGAAGGAACAGCAGGGTGCCGATGGGCCAGCTCATGCCCGCAATATAGGCCGTCCCGGCAGGCAAGGCGAGCGGGGGTGGATTCGGCGGGGCCGATATGCTTTAGGCAGCCCATCCCCTTTCTGTCGAAAAAGGCGCGGGTTCCCATGAACATTCACGAATATCAGGCCAAGGAATTGCTGGCCGAGTACGGCGTCCCCGTTCCCGCCGGCTATGCCGCGATGAGCGTCGACGAAGCCGTCGCCATGTCCGAGAAGCTGCCCGGGCCACTCTACGTCGTCAAGGCGCAGATCCACGCGGGCGGCCGCGGCAAGGGCAAGTTCAAGGAACTCGGCCCCGACGCCAAGGGCGGCGTCCGCTTGGCCAAGACCGCCGACGAGGTGCGCGCGGCGGCGCAAGACATGCTCGGCAACACGCTGGTGACGGTGCAGACCGGCGAGCATGGCAAGCAGGTCAATCGCCTGTACATCACCGACGGCGTCGATATCGCCAAGGAGTTCTACCTCGCATTGCTCGTCAACCGCGCCACGGGCCGCGTGTCGATGGTCGCCTCGACCGAGGGCGGCATGGACATCGAGACGGTGGCGCATGACACGCCGGAGAAGATCCACTCCATCGACATCGACACCGCGACCGGCTTCATGCCGCACCACGGCCGTGCTGTTGCCGCCGCGCTGGAGCTGACCGGCGATCTCGCCAAGCAGGCGGCCAACGTCGCCTCCAAGCTGTACGACACGTTCCTTGGCACCGATGCCGAGCAGATCGAGATCAACCCGCTCGCCGTGACCGATGACGGCAAGCTGATGGTGCTCGACGCCAAGGTCGGCTTCGACGGCAACGCGATGTTCCGCCACAAGGACATCATGCAGTTGCGCGACGAGACCGAGGAGGACCCGGCCGAGCTGGAAGCGTCCAAGTACGACTTGGCTTACATCAAGCTCGACGGCGACATCGGCTGCATGGTCAACGGCGCCGGCCTCGCCATGGCGACGATGGACATCATCAAGCTCAACGGCATGTTCCCGGCCAACTTCCTCGACGTCGGCGGCGGCGCCAACAAGGAAAAGGTCACCAACGCGTTCAAGATCATCCTCAAGGATCCGAACGTGAAGGGCATCCTGGTCAACATCTTCGGCGGCATCATGCGCTGCGACATCATCGCCGACGGCATCGTCGCGGCGGCCAAGGAAGTGAACCTGTCGGTGCCGCTGGTGGTGCGCCTGGAGGGAACCAACGTCCAGCAGGGCAAGGACATCCTCGCCAACTCCGGCCTGCCGATCGTCGCCGCCAACGACCTGGGCGATGCCGCGCAGAAGATCGTCGCCGAGGTCAAGAAGGTCGCCTGACCTTGCCGTCGTCGCGAGCGGAGCGAAGCAACCCAGAGCCACACGTTGCGCTGTGGATTGCCGCGCCGCTTCGCTCCTCGCAACGACGACAGCTGCAAAAAGGGACTCGGGCGGCAACGTCCGGGTCCCTTTTTCGTTGAGGTTCAGAGAAGCGGCGCGCGGTAACGCTATGGCAGCTGCCGATTCCGTACCGGACTTGCGAAAACGGCGGCGACCCGCCAGATGACCGCCAGAGACAACCGCGTAAGATTGCCTGTTTGGAAGGAGCCCCGATGAAGGTGCTGGTGCCGGTCAAGCGCGTGCTTGACTATAATGTGAAGCCCCGCGTGAAGGCGGACGGGTCGGGTGTCGACCTGGCCAACGTCAAGATGAGCATGAACCCGTTCGACGAGATCGCTGTCGAAGAGGCGATTCGCCTGAAGGACAAGGGAGTAACCGAGATCGTCGTGGTGTCGATCGGCGAGGCGAAGGCGCAGGAAACGCTCCGCACTGCGCTCGCGATGGGCGCCGACCGCGCGATCCTGGTCACGTCCGAAGAGAAGGTGGAGCCGCTCGGCGTCGCCAAGCTCCTCGCCAAGATCGTCGAAGAGGAGCAGCCGCAACTGGTGATCCTGGGCAAGCAGGCGATCGACGACGACAACAACCAGACCGGCCAGATGCTCGCGGGGCTACTCGGCTGGGGACAGGGGACGTTCGCGTCCAAGGTCGAGCTGGAGGCGGACAGCGTCACCGTGACGCGCGAAGTGGACGGCGGGCTGGAGACGGACAAGTTCCCGCTGCCCGCGATCGTCACCACCGACCTGCGCCTCAACGAGCCGCGTTATGCGTCGCTGCCCAACATCATGAAGGCCAAGAGCAAGCCGCTCGCGCAGAAAACCCCCGCCGACTATGGCGTCGACGTCGCCCCGCGTATCAAGACGCTGAAGGTGGTAGAGCCCGGCAAGCGGACGGCGGGTGTCAAGGTCGCCGACGTCGACGAACTGGTGATGAAGCTGTCGGCAATGGGCATCAAAAAGTAGCTGAATCGCGCTCCTTCACCCCGTTCGTGCTGAGCCTGTCGAAGCACGTGTGGTGGAGCGCAGCGTTTTGACACGCCCTTCGACAAGCTCAGGGCGAACGGTTTGAGAGGGTGAAAGTATGAAGACTCTCGTTTGGGTCGAGCATGACGGCACGGCCGTTCGGGACGCCACGCTGTCGGCGGTGACCGCCGCGTCGAAGCTGGGCGAGGTGCACCTGCTGGTCGCCGGGCAGGGCGTCGATGCCGTCGCCCAGGCGGCGGCGCAGATCGCCGGCGTCGGCAAGGTCCATGTCGCCGATGATGCGACCTATGCCCATGCGCTTGCCGAGAATGTGGCGCCGCTCGTGGTCGAGCTGATGGGCCATCACGACGCGTTCGTCGCGCCGTCGACCACCACCGGCAAGAACATTGCACCGCGCGTCGCCGCCCTGCTCGACGTCATGCAGATTTCCGACATCCTGTCGGTCGAAAGCGAGGACACGTTCACCCGTCCGATCTATGCCGGCAACGCGATTGCGACGGTGCAGTCTTCGGAGGCCAAGAAGGTGATCACCGTGCGCGGCACCGCCTTCGACAAGGCCGAGGCGACCGGTGGCAGCGGCACGATCGAGGCGATCGGCACCACTGGCGACAAGGGCGTGTCGACCTATGTAAGTTCGGAAATCGCCGCCAATGCCCGGCCCGAGCTGACCAGCGCCAAGATCATCGTTTCCGGCGGTCGTGCGCTGGGGTCCGAGGAGCAGTTCCACGCCCTGATCGATCCGCTGGCGGACAAGCTGGGCGCCGGCGTGGGCGCTAGCCGCGCGGCGGTGGACGCCGGCTATGCGCCGAACGACTATCAGGTCGGGCAGACCGGCAAGATCGTCGCGCCCGAAGTCTATGTCGCGGTCGGCATCTCCGGCGCGATCCAGCACCTTGCGGGCATGAAGGACTCCAAGGTCATCATCGCCATCAACAAGGATGAGGACGCGCCGATCTTCCAGGTGGCGGACATCGGCCTGGTCGGCGACCTGTTCAAGCTGATCCCGGAACTCACCGAAAAGCTGTAACGCCGCGCCGGCAGGGCGGCATCGTAAGGGGCGGCGTGCTCGGGTGCGCCGCCCCTTTTCGTGTCTGCGCCACCGCCATGCACCAACCCTTCTATAATGATCAAGCCGGGCGGTAGCTCAGGCGCACGCGTTAAGCTTGCGTTTACCACGTTTCGGTATGGTCATGGTTCCTCCCGCGATACGGGGGATTGGGTGAACGGGTATGATGGAACGGTGGACGCCCGAAGCGGCGACGACTTGGTTCAATAACCAGCCCTGGCTGGTCGGATGCAACTTCACCCCGGCCTACGCCATCAATCAGCTTGAGATGTGGCAGCCGGGCAGCTTCGATCTCAACGCGATCGATGCCGAGCTGAAGCTGGCCGCATCGCTGGGGATGAACGCAGTACGCGTGTATCTCCACGACTTGCTGTGGCTGCAGGATCCGCACGGCTTTCTGGGTCGCATCGACGCGTTCCTGCACGTTGCCAGCAGCCATGGCATCCGCACCATGCTGGTGCTGTTCGACTCGTGCTGGGACCCCGAGCCGTCCCTCGGCCCCCAACGCGCGCCGCATCCGGGCAAGCACAATTCGGGGTGGGTGCAGTCGCCGGGCATGCCGGTGCTCGCCCGGACGGAAGAGCACGGGCGCCTGGCCGATTACGTGAAGGGCGTGGTCGGCTTCTTTGCCGACGACCCGCGCGTGCTCGCCTGGGACATCTGGAATGAGCCGGACAATGGACCGGAGGTCGCGCTGTGTGATCCGGCGATGCTGAAGGCCAAGGCCGATCTGGTGGTGCCCCTGATGGTGGCGGCGTTCGGCTGGGCGCGCGAGCGGCACCCGGTGCAGCCGCTTACCAGCGGCATCTGGCTGGGCGACTGGTCGGCGCCCCATCTGTTGAGCCCGATCCAGCGCGCGCAGACCGGCCATTCGGACGTCATCTCGTTTCACAACTACGGAAACGCCGAGGACTTCGCGATTCGTGTGAAGTGGCTGCGCGCAATGGGGCGGCCGTTGCTGTGCACCGAGTTCATGGCGCGGCCCGCGGGCAGCACGTTCCAGGCGATCCTGCCGACCGCCAAGCAGGAACGGGTGGGCGCGTTCTGCTGGGGGCTGGTGCGCGGCAAGACCCAGACGCACCTGCCGTGGGACAAGTGGGAACCGCCAATGGCCGACGCGCCCAAGGAAGCCTGGTTTCACGACATTTTCGATGAAGGCGGCGTGCCGCACGATCCGGCCGAAGTCGAATTCCTGCGGCTGATCAACGAGGTCGACAGCAGGATGTCGGCCTAGCCCACTGGCCGCTGTTCGCGCCCGCCGCTTTCTGCTGTGATGCGGCAGCGGGAGGGGCGGCGTGATCCTATCGGTTCTGGCAATGACGGCGGCACAGGCGGCGGGCGGAGCGCCGGCGATCCTTTCGCGGGTCGAGCGCGTGCTTGCGCAAGCGCCGGTGATCGACGGGCACAACGACCTTCCCTGGGAGATCCGCGAACACCAAGGCGCGGCGGTCGAGGCGGTGCCGCTGGCACGCGACACGGCGAAGCTGCCCTTTCCCCTACAAAGCGACATTCCACGGCTGCGTCGCGGTCATGTCGGCGCGCAATTCTGGTCGGTGTGGATCCCTGCTGACACGCCCGGCTCCCGCGCGGTGGAGATGACGCTGGAGGAGATCGACATCGTCCGCCGCATGGTCGCGGCCAACCCACGCGCGCTGGAGCTTGCCACCACCGCGGCCGACGTGCGGCGGATCGAGAAGGCGGGGCGGATCGCCTCGCTGATCGGCGTCGAGGGCGGCCATCAGATCAACGGCCGGCTGTCGGTGCTGCGCCAGTACAAGGCGCTTGGCGTCGCCTACCTGACGCTGACCCACACCAAGAGCCTCGCCTGGGCGGACAGCTCCACCGATGCCCCACGCGCCGGAGGGCTGTCGCCCTTCGGCAAGCAAGTGGTGGCGGAGATGAACCGCGTCGGCATGATGGTGGATGTCAGCCACGTCGCCGATTCGACCATGCGCGATGCGCTCGCCACCTCGAAGGCGCCGGTGATCGCGTCGCACTCCAGTGCTCGCGCGCTGGCGGATGCGCCACGCAACATCCCCGACGACCTCCTGCGCGCGATCGGGGCGAATGGCGGTGTGGTGATGGTCAACTTCTACCCTGCCTTCCTGTCCGGCGAGTGGCGGGCGTGGGATGCGGCGCGTACCGCCTTCGCCAAGGCCGGCGGCATGCCCGCCGACGTCTATGGCGCGCGCGCACCGGCGCCGCTGGTGGCGTGGGACGCCGCGCATCCGCAACCGCCGGTCACTGCCGTGACCGTTGCCGATCATGTGGAGCATATCGCTCAGGTTGCGGGCCACGACCATGTCGGCATCGGCGGCGACTATGACGGCATCAACGGCACCGCGCCCGCCGGCATGAGCGGCGTCGACAGCTATCCGCAGGTGTTTGCCGAACTCGCGCGGCGCGGGTGGAGCGACGCAGATCTTGCCAAGCTTGCCGGCGGCAACATCCTGCGGGTGATGGAGCGGGTGGAAGCGGTGGCGCGGTCCCTGGCGTCGCGGCCGCCGGTGGATGCGATCGATGTCGCAGCGCCGCGGTAGGGGAGCCTAGGCTTCCGTCACGGCAGCCGGTGTCGCTGCGCCGGCGAGCGGCGGGATGCGACGAAGGATCAGACCGCCGGCCAGCGCCAGCACGCCGAGCGCGAGGCAGAACAGCACCACGCCCGTCCATCCCGCCCGCGTCCAGGCGACGCCACCCGCCGAGCCGAGAACGCTGGACCCGAGATAATAGAAAAACAGGTACCACGCCGCCGCCTGACCCCGCCGCGCACCGGCTCGCCGGCCGACCCAGGAACTGGCAATGGAATGGGCGCCAAAAAAGCCGACCGTCACCACCGCAATGCCGGCGATTACCAGCGGCAGCGGCGTTGCCCATGTCAGCGCGACGCCTGCGCCGGCGATGGCGATCGGCCACCAGAACACCGTCCGCCGTCCCACCCGGCCGGCAAGCGCGCCGAACCAGGCCGAACTCCACGACCCCAGGATGTAGAGCAGGAACACCGCGCCCACCGCCGCCTGGCCAAGCGAATAGGGCGGGGCAAGCAGCCGGAACCCCGCATAGTTATAGATGGTGACGAAGAGCCCCATGAGCAGGAACCCTTCGACATAAAGCCACGGCAGCGCGCGATCACCGAGCAGGGCGCGCAGATCCGCGACCACCTCGACCAGGCGACCGGCGCGACGAACAAAGCGGCGCGAGCGCGGCGCCAGCCGCCGGAACGCCTCGGCCATCGCCAGCCCGATCAGGCCGACGACAGCCAGCGCCGCCCGCCAGCCGCCGATGCTCGCCACCAGGCTTGAAGCGAGGCGCCCGCCCATGCCGCCGATCGCGCTGCCGGCGATGTACAGCCCCATCGCGGCGCCCACGGAGGCGGCGTCCACCTCCTCGGCGACATAGGCCATCGCCACCGCCGGCACGCCCGCCAGCGCAATGCCGGTGAGCAACCTGAGCGCGAGCAGCGCGTACCAGCCCGGCGCCACCGCCGCTGCAAGCGTCAGAAAGCTGCCGGTGAACATCGCCGCCACCATCAGCCCGCGCCGCCCGACCCGGTCGGAGACGATGCCCGCGAACAGGATGGTGACGGCAAGCGGCCCCGTCGCCAGCGACACGGCGAACGACGCCGCCTCGGCGCTGAGACCGAAGTGCGTGGCAAACAGCGGCAGCAACGGCTGCACCGAGTAGAGCAGCGAGAAGGTGGAGAAGCCCGCAAACAGCATTGCCAGCGTCAGCGCGCGATAGGCGGGCGTGCCGATCGTGATGGGCGGGTCAGAAGCCACGGAGAAAGCTCGCGACATTGTCGCCGAGCGCGTCCACCGCATAACCGCCCTCCATCAGAATCGCGGTCGGCCACCCGCACGCTGCGATGTCGCGCGCGAGAACGGCATAGTCGGCGGTGGTCAGCGCGAAATGGCTGATCGGATCGCCTTGCCACGTGTCGGCGCCGAAGCTGACCACCAGCAGGCCGGGGGCGAAGCGGGCGATCGCCTCCAGCGCGGTGGATTGCGCCGCGCGGAACGTGTCGAGCCGGGTGCCGTGGGGCAGGGGCAGGTTGAGCGTCGTGCCCTCGCCCGCGCCGTGCCCGCGCTCGTCGGCGTGACCCCAGAAGAACGGATAGTCGGTGGTGGGATCGGCGTGGACGGAGGCGTAGAACACGTCGCCGCGCGTCCAGAAGATGTCCTGCGTGCCGTTGCCGTGGTGATAGTCGATATCGAGGATCGCTACTCGACCGATTCCTGCATCGCGCGCGGCGTGGGCGGCGATGGCAGCGGCGTTGAGGTGGCAATAGCCGCCGCAATAATCGGCGCCCGCATGGTGGCCGGGCGGGCGGCACAACGCGAACGCGGCGCGCTCGCCGGCCAGCACCGCGTGGGTCGCGGCAAGCGCCGACTGCGCGCTGGCGTAGCTCGACGTCCAGGTGTCGGCGGCGATCGGCGTGGTCGCGTCGAACGCGTGCGCGCCGAGCAGCGCGTCGACCCGGTTGAGGGAGAGCGGCCGACGCCCGACCACCGGAAACGCATAGGGGATCGCGTCCCCCCGCCGCCCTGCGTCGCGCCACATCTGCGGCGCGCGCTTGAGGACGTCGCAATAGCCCGCGTCGTGGACGGCGAGGATCGGCGGTTCGCCGCGATCCTCGGGCAGCTCGGTGGCGCCGATCGCGGCGAGGATGGCGTCCGCCCGGCGCGGCACTTCCGCGTAATCGACGAAGGCACCGTTCCACATTTCCTTGGCGGGGGCGTGGAGCCGCTGGCGAGGATCGAAGAAGGCGCGCATCGGTGTCAGGCGGACTCTGGCTGGCGAGCCCGGGCGAGCGCCTCGGCGATCAGGCGGCGGCTGTTCTCCACCCCGTATAGCGCGATGAAGCTGCCCATCCGGGGCCCCTGGGCAGAGCCGAGCAGCGTTCCGTACAGCGCGCGGAACCAGTCGCGCAGTTCGGCGAAGCCCCCCAGCTCTCCGAACTGGCTCTTGCCGATCTCATAGACGATGTTCTGGATGTCCTCCGCGCTCGCGCCCGGTGACAGCGCCGCGAGTTCGGCGTCGAGCCGCTCCAGCGCTGCAACCTCTGCGCCTTCGGGCGCACGGGGCTTCAGCGTCGGGGCGACGAAGTCGCGGCTGTACGCCAGCGCGTGGTCGATCAGCCGGTCGAGCTCGGGGTAGCGCGCCGGGGACGCATCGGCGACGTAGTTGGCGAGGTAGCCCCAGACCTGGCTCTTCGAGGCTTCGCCCATCACGCCCACCAGATTGAGGAGCAGCCCGAACGTCACCGGCAGCTCGCCCGTCGGCAGCGTCCCGTCATGGATGTGGTGCACGGGGTTGCCGAGCTTCTGCGCGAGCGGCTGGGCGGGATAATTGCCGCGGAACTGCCAATATTCGTCCACCGCCCGCGGGATTACGCCCATGTGCAGCTGCTTGGCTTTCTTGGGCTCGCGATAGGCGTAGAAGGCGAGGGACTCTTCCGGGCCGTAGGTCAGCCATTGCTCTAGGGAGAGGCCGTTGCCCTTGGACTTGGAGATTTTCTCGCCATGTTCGTCGAGGAACATCTCGTAATTGAAGCCTTCGGGCGGCCGGCCGCCGAGGACGCGGGCGATCTTGCCCGATTGCGTCACCGAATCGATCAGGTCCTTGCCCGCCATCTCGTAGTCGACGCCGAGCGCCACCCAACGCATCGCCCAGTCGACCTTCCATTGCAGCTTGGACCGCCCGCCGAGCGCCGACTGGACGATGCGTTCGCCGCCATCCTCGAACGCGATGGTGCCTGCGTCGGCGTCAACCACCTCGACCGGCACCTGCAGCACGATGCCCGACGTGGGGCTGACCGGCAGGATCGGCGAATAGGTCGCGCGGCGCTCCGCGCGCAGCGTCGGCAGCATCACATCCATGATACCCTGGTAGTGCCGCAGCACGTTACGCAATGCGTCGTCGAAGCGGCCGCTCGCATAGTATTCGGTCGACGAGGCGAACTCGTAGTCGAAGCCGAAGCGGTCGAGGAATTCCCGCAGCCGAGCGTTGTTGTGCGCGGCGAAACTATCGTGCGTGCCGAACGGATCGGGAATGCGCGTCAGCGGCTTGCCGAGGTGTTCGCGCAGCATGTCACCGTTGGGAACGTTGTCGGGTACCTTGCGCAGCCCGTCCATGTCGTCGCTGAAGGCGATCAGGCGCGTCGGCTGGTCGCTGAGCGCGTGAAAGGCGTTGCGCACCATGGTCGTGCGCAGCACCTCGTTAAAGGTGCCGATATGCGGCAGGCCCGAGGGGCCGTAGCCGGTTTCGAACAGGATCGCGCCGCCGGGCTTGCCGTTCGGGTAGCGCTTGAGCAGCTTGCGCGCTTCCTCGAAGGGCCAGGCCTTGGAGTCGAGCGCGGCGGCGCGGAGGTCTTCGGTCATTTCCGCGACCTAGCGCCCGTCCGCGCCCCCGTCACCCCGGCGCGAAAGGCGAAAGGTCAGCGCACCTTGCGGTTGCTGGCGAAGCTCTTGGTTTCGAGCGCGGCGGCGACGCGCGCCACCAGGTCCTCGGGCTGGAACGGCTTCACCAGATAGTCGTCGGCGCCGGCCTCCAGCGCCTCGTCCGCCGCCGCCTCGTTGCGGGTCGCGGTGAGCATCAGGATCGGGGTGAGGTAGGTGGCCGGCATCCGCCGCAGCCGCTTCAGGATCTCGACACCGCCCATGCCGGGTACCGAGCGGTCGAGGATCACCAGGTCGGGTTTCTTGAAGGCGATGGTATCGAAGGCGAGACCGCCGTGGCCCACCACGCCTACGATATGCCCCGCCTCCGTCAACACGTGCTTGACCAGGTCGCCGACGATGTCGTCGTCCTCGACATAGATGATGCGCGCCATCGTGGTTCCTGAGTCCGCTGTCTGGGTCGCCATGGCAGGCGATGGCTCCTTATAGGGAGGCGGAGGTTACCGACGGGTTCACCGGAGCCGTTTTCCGGCCAGATTCGCGGCGAGGCGAGCCGGTGTCCGGTTGCCATTCTGTTCCGCGGGTCTACGTCGGGGCCATGCCACTTCCCTACCCTGCGCTGCATGCCAGTCATGGCGGCATCTGGATCGCCGACGAGGCGGGCACGCGCCAGATCGGGCGAGGCGAGGCGATTCGCATCTGCGCCGACAGGCCGGTGATCCTGCTCAACGCGCCGCTGGTGGGGCAACGGCTCGGCTATGCCGACCTGTCGGGACTCGACCTTCTGGAACTCTTCGCGTTCCTCTACCCCGCGCGCTTTGCCGTGCCGACGCCAAAGGGTCTGGCGCGCGCGGTGGATTTGTCCGCGCCGGCGCGCGACGAGGATGTGGCGGCGTTCCTTCGCGAAGCGGCGGAGGCGTTGCTGGCGACGGCGGAAGGAGCGTGGCCGGAGCGCGAGGGCGCGTGGACCGCTGCGCAATCGCTCAGCAGGCTGCGCTGGCCCTGGTCGACGCCGCTGGCGGGGCGGATCGCAAAGCCCGCCAGCAACGAACGCTGGCTGTTCGCCAAGCTGCCCGAGTGGGAGGAGCACGCCCCCCGACCGGCCCCGCGCACCGTGTCGCTCGATGGCGATGCCGTGCGCGAGCGGCTGGCGATGCTGACCGGCCACGGTGCCGAGGAGCGGCAGGGGCAGCGCGCCTATGCTGGCGCCGCCGCCGACGCGTTTCAGCCGCGGGCGATGCGCGATTCGCCCAATCTGGTGCTGGCCGAGGCCGGAACCGGCATCGGCAAGACGCTCGGCTATCTGTCGCCGGCGTCGGTGTGGGCCGAACAGGCGGGCGGCGCGGTGTGGATCTCCACCTACACCAAGGCGCTGCAACGCCAGCTCGCGGCCGAAACCCGGCGGCTGTACCCCGATGCGGCGGAGCGCAACGAAAAGGTGGTGACCCGCAAGGGACGCGAGAACTACCTGTGCCTCCTCAACTTGGAAGACGCGCTGCAGGGCGGGTTCGGCGGCCGCGCGGCGGTGCTGGCGCATCTGGTCGCCAGGTGGGCTGCGTACAGCGCCGATGGCGACATGGTCGGCGGCGACCTGCCCGGCTGGCTACCGACGCTGTTCCGCCGCAACGCGCCCGCTGCCCTTACCGACCGTCGGGGCGAGTGCGTTTATGCCGGCTGTCCGCATTACCGGAAATGCTTCATCGAACGCGCCGCGCGCGCCTCGGCCGACGCAAACATCGTGATCGCCAACCATGCGCTGGTGATGGTCAACGCGGCGCGCGGGCGCGAGGTCGCGACGCGGCCGACCCGCTATGTGTTCGATGAGGGCCATCACCTGTTCGACGCTGCCGACGGCATGTTCGGCGTGGCGCTGAGCGGTAGCGAGACGATTGAATTGCGCCGCTGGATCGTCGGGCCGGAAGCGGGCGGACGCGGGCGGCGGCGCGGGCTTCAGGCGCGGTTGTCGGACGTCGCCAGCTATGACGAGGCGGGCGGCCGCGCGATCGCGGACGCGGTGGAGGCGGCGCGGGCGCTGGCGAGCGAAGGGTGGCTCGGCCGTATTGCCGAAGGCCAGCCGTTCGGCGCGATCGAAGCGCTGCTCGCCGCCGTGCGCGGCCTCACCTATGCCCGCGCCGAGCAGCCGGGGGACGCCGGCTACGGCCTCGAAACCGAGCTTGCCGAGCCGGATGCGGCGCTGATCGACGCCGCCGGGCCCGCCGCCGCCGCGCTCGACGCGATGGTGCGGCCGTTGGTGACGCTAGGGCGCCGGCTGGAAGCCGTTCTCGCCGAAGCGCCCGACTGGATGGATGCGCCGGCACGGGCGCGCATCGAGGGGGCGATCGCCTCCATCGGCTGGCGCGCGGAGACGGTGGCGGCGTGGCTGGCGCTGCTTGCCCGCATCGGCGGCCCGGCCGATCCCGACTTCGTTGACTGGCTGGCGGTGGATCGCGCGGAGGGGCGCGAATACGACATCGGAGTGCATCGCCGCTGGCTTGACCCGACCCGGCCCTTTGCCGACGTGGTGCTGAAGCCCGCCCATGGCGCGCTGGTCACCTCCGCGACGCTTACCGCGGGCGGCGATTGGGCTACCGCGGAAGCGCGGGTCGGCGCTCCCCACCTGCAACGCGCACCGGGTCGCTTCGCGGCGCACAGTCCCTTCGACTATGCCGCGCAAAGCGAGGTGCTGATCGTAACGGACGTCAAGCGCGGTGACGTCGCCGCCCTGGCCAACGCCTACGCGCGGCTGATCGTAGCGGCCGGGGGCGGCACGCTGGGGCTGTTCACCGCTATCCGGCGATTGCGCGGCGTGCACGGCCGCATCGCCGACCGACTGGCGCGCGAAGGGCTGGCGCTGCACGCGCAACACGTCGACCCGATCGATACCGGCACGCTGGTGGACATCTTCCGCGACGATCCCCATGCCAGTCTGCTCGGCACCGATGCCTTGCGCGACGGCGTGGACGTGCCCGGCGAATCGCTCCGGCTGGTGGTGATGGAGGGCGTGCCCTGGCCCAAGCCCACCGTGCTCCACGCCGCTCGCCGTCTCGCAGGAGGGGGTCCGGCCTATGACGATCGGCTGATCCGGGCGCGGCTGGCGCAGGCGTTTGGTCGCCTGATCCGCCGCGCCGACGACCGCGGCGCCTTTGTGCTGCTTTCTGCCGCGATGCCCTCTCGCCTGCTCACCGCCTTTCCCGATGGCACCCCGATCGCGCGGGTCACGCTCGACGAGGCGATTGCGCGTATTGCAAGTCGGCTTCCCTCACGGGCGCCGCTGGGGCATGAGGCCGCTCTCGACGCCTGACGGAGTGCTTCGATGAAGACGCTGACGCTGCTGCGCCACGCCAAGTCGGGGTGGGACGATCCAGTGTCGCGCGATTTCGACCGGCCGCTCAATCCCAAGGGCCGCCGGGCCGCGGCGATGATGGGCCGCCACCTGCGCTCGCTGGGCCTGCACTTCGACCATGTCGTCGCCTCGCCGGCCGTGCGGGTCGAGGAAACGCTGGGTGAGGTTGCGACCGGGCTGGGCGAAACCCTCGCGCCCGCCTGGGATCGGCGCATCTATCTGGCGTCGGCGGCGACCTTGCTGGACGTCATCCACGCCCTGCCCCCCGAGGCGGAGCGCGTGCTGCTGGTGGGGCACAATCCGGGGCTGGAGGAACTGGTGCTGATGCTGGTGCCGGCCTGCACCGGCTGCCTGCGCGAGGATGTGGAGCAGAAGTACCCAACCGCCAGCGTCGTGGAGATGCAGCTACAGGGTGGCTGGCAGGACGTCGGCACCGGCCGCGCGACCTTGTTGCGGTTCATCCGCCCGCGCGATCTCGACCCGACATTGGGTCCCGACGCGGCCTGAGCGCCTCGGTTCTCGACCGATCAGATCCACCCAGCCGTTCGTGCTGAGCTTGTCGAAGCACGTGCGGGACACGCCCGACAGGCTCAGGGCGAACGGATCAGGGAATCGAAACCGCTCTAGGTTGTAGTGACGTTTTAGGGATTCCCTCGCATCCGAGGTTCTGATTCAACGCTGGCTTTTGGAGGCTGGCGTGGAAGGCGAGGTTCTTCGGGACGATCAGTGGGAGCGGTTGAAGCCGTTCGTACCGGGTGGCCGCAAGGGACGGCGTGGACCCAGGAGCGATGGCCGGCGGTTTCTTGATGCGTTGTTGTGGCTGGCGCGCTCGGGCGGACGGTGGCGCGATCTGCCGGAGGAGCGGTTCGGGCCATACCAGACAGCCAAGCGGCGCTACTATCGGTGGATCGAGCAGGGCGTGTTCGACCGGATGTTCGAGGAGTGTCCGCTGACCCCGACTTCGAGTGGCTGTCGATCGATGCCACTGTGATCCGTGCCCAGGCTCAGGCAGCTGGGGCACGGTAAAAAGGGGGGATCTGCGGTCCAGGCCCTCGGCCGGTCACGCGGCGGGTTCGGAACCAAAATCCACGCCGTAATTGATGCGCTCGGCCTGCCGGTCCGCTTGTGCTCGGACCCGGCCAGCAGAACGACATGGCGCCTGCCTGCGACCTGGTCCGCGGCCTGCCGGCCGGGCAGGTTCTCGCCGACCGTGCCTACGACGCCGACAGATTCCACGACCTGATCTACGAACAGGGCGGCGAGCCCGTCATCCCGCCTCGCCGCCACCGCAAATACCGCCATTGCTACGATTGCATCGCCTACAGGCAGCGCTGGGGCATCGAGGGCTTCTTCGCTCGTCTCAAGCAATGGCGCCGCATCGCCACCCGCTACGACAAGCTCGCCGCCAATTTCCTCGGCTTCGGCAAACTCGCCAGCATCATGATCTGGCTCAAATGATTAAAAGGTCACTACAGCCTAGCTCCCGCCCAGCTTCCCCTTGAGCGCGGCAAAGGCGTTGAAGGGCGTCACCTCCTCCTCGCTGATGACGCCGGCTTCCCGCAGCGCGGCGGCGGCGGCGGGACTGCGCGGAAACGGGTCGAGCGCCAGCGCCATTGTCTCCGCCGCAGCTTCGCCGAGGTCGATGCCGCCGTCCTCGATCGCCATCGTGTCGAGCGCTTCTTCCGACAGCTCCACCTCTTCTTCCTGTTCCACGTCCTCGACGAAGCGCAGGGTCACGGGCTCGTCGACGGCGACCTCCAGCGGCTCGTCGGTGATGGAGCACGCCTGCGTCACGTCGGCCGAAACCCGCCCGCTGGCGACGATGGCGCCGCCCTCGCGACGCACCTCGAAGCGCGCCTCCAGCCGGGCGATCGCAACCAGCCCGAAGCGGTGGGCGAGCGCGGCGCGTTCGGTGTCGTCGGCGCTGATCTCCACCGCACGAGCCTGCTCGCCGATCGTCGCCACGCGTTCGCGGCGGCTCCATTCCGGGATCATGCCCACGCTCCCCGCAGCACATCGTCCAGCGGCATGGCGGCAAGCCTGCCGTGCAGCCGGGCAAGCTCGCCCTCCACATGCGTCAGCGCGGGCGGCGCTGGTGGTTCGCCCCGATACAGGTTGCGCACCAGCGCAGGGCCAAGATCGCCGCCGGCCAGTGCGTCGCGATAGGCGCCAAGCCGCCCGCCCAGCATCGCCATCATGCGGCCGATATGCTTGCCGACGATGATGTCGCCGATGCCGATCTCGCGCAGCTGGCCGTCCATGTCCTCGACAAAGCGCTCGGTCAGCCGCGCGGCGGCGTGGGCGGCGGCGGAATCCGCTTCCAGCCGCAGCAGCACCAGCGCCAGCACCGCCGCCACCATGTCGAACCGGCCATCCACCGTGTCGGGCACCGCCCCTTCGAGGTACCAGTGCGGCAGGCGCGCCCGCGCCACCACCGCTGCGTACAGCGGAGCGGTTTCGTCGTCGCGCTTCAGGATGTTGCCGAGCCAGGCGAGCACTGCGTGTTCCTTTCCCGCGCGCTTGTCTGGCGCGCCCGCGTCGCCTATCGATCCGTTTCCCGGCCGATGCAATCGGGCCCGCGTTTCCCGGAGTGTTCCATGCGTGCTGTTCGCCTCCTTCTTGCCGCCAGCCTGGGCGCGGCCGCGCTCGGCGCGGGCGCGTGCACGCCGGTGCGGACGCATCAGGGCTATATCATCGACGCCGACCTCGTGAATTCGGTGCAGCCGGGCGTCGACAACCGCCAGTCGGTTCTGCAGACGCTGGGCCACCCCACCTTTGCCAGCCAGTTCAACCAGGGCGACTGGTATTACCTGTCGCGCGACAGCCGTAACTTCGCGTTTCGCAATCCGCGGGCGCGCGACCAGATCACGCTCAGGATCAGCTTCGACAAGGCCGGCACGGTGACCGCGATCACCCGCACCGGCGCGGAGCAGGTCGCCTCGATCAGCCCGGACAGCAAGACCACGCCGACGCTGGGCCGCAAGCGCGGCTTCTTCCAGGACCTGTTCGGCAATATCGGCACCGTCGGCGCCGCCGGCATGGGCGGCGGTGCGGGCAGCGGCGGCGGTCGCGACACGCCCTGATACGTCGGCCGAGGCCGAATCCCGCCGGCTGTTCGTCAACAGGACAGGATTGCTACTGCGATTGAGCAGCAGGGCTTGCGCAACGCCGCGGCGCATCGGATGATCCCCACTCACCGTCGGGGGGAGCGGCGTGGGCGGGGCGATAGGGATCATCGATGCGGCGGCGCGCGAGCTGATGCTGTTCGCGGGCGTGATGCTGCTGATCGGTGGCATCGACGACCTGCTGATCGATTGGGTGTACCTGCTTCGCCGCGCCTGGCGGGGCGCCGAGCGGCTGAGCATCGAGGCGCTGCCGCCGGCGGCAGGCGCGGGCCGTATCGCCGTGATGGTGCCCGCCTGGCGTGAGGCCGGGGTGATCGGATCGATGCTGACCGCCGCGCTGTCGCGCTATCGCCACCCGGATTATGTGATCGTCGTCGGCACTTATCCGAACGATCGTGCCACCATCGATGCGGTTGCCGCCGTCGCGGAGAAGGACGCCCGCGTCCGGCTGGTGGTGTGTCCCAAGCCAGGGCCGACCACCAAGGCCGACAATCTGAACGCGATGTGGCGAGCGCTGGAGCGCGACGACAGTTGGACCGGCACGGTGACGCGGGCGGTGGTGATTCACGACGCGGAGGACGTGGTGCATCCGGACGAGCTGTGCCTGTTTGCGCGGCTGCTCGATCAATACGACGCCATCCAGCTGCCGGTGCTGCCGCTGGTCGACCCGCGGGCGCCGCTGGTGTCGGGTCATTACGCGGACGAGTTCGCCGAATCGCACGCCAAGCAGCTGGTGATCCGCGCCGCCTTGGGCGCAGGGATGCCGCTCGCCGGGGCCGGGTGCGCGATCTCCACCGCCATGCTGCGCGCGGTCGCGGCGGAGCGCGGCGGGCTGCCGTTTGACGCAACCAGCCTTACCGAGGATTACGAGCTCGGCCTGCACATCGCGGAGCGCGGCGGCCGTGGGCTGATCGCGCGGTGCACCGACCGGGACGGCGAGCTGATCGCGGTGCGCGCCTATTTCCCCGACACTTTCACCGCCGCGGCCCGGCAGAAGGCGCGCTGGATGACCGGCATTGCGCTCGCCGGCTGGGACAGGATCGGGTGGTCGCGGCCGTTCGCCTTGTTCGATCACTGGATGCGCATGCGCGACCGCCGCGGACCGCTGGCGGTGGTGGTGCTCACCGCCGCCTATCTGGCGGTGGTCACCTATGCGGTCGCCGCCGTCGCGCACTGGCGCTGGCCCGCGCCCTATCCGCCACCGGTTGCGCCCTGGCTGCTGGTGCTCACCACCGGTCTGCTTCTGTGGCGGCTGGCGGTGCGGGTCGCCTTCACCGTCCGTGCCTATGGCTGGCGGCAAGGGTGCTGGGCGGTGCCGCGCTTCCTGGTAGGCAATCTGATCGGGCTGGCGGCGGCGCCGCGCGCACTGGCGACCTACCTGCCGACGTTGTTCGGGCGCCAGGCGGTGTGGGACAAGACCGAGCATCACTTCCCCGATCTTTCCGAACCGCGCGCCACCGCATGAGGAACGGTCGGCCGCTGCGGTTTCTGATGATGACGATTGCGGGATGGACGTCGGTGCGCATCGTCATGCTGTGGCCCGAGGTGGCGCCTGCGCTGCAGGCAAGCGCCGCAACCCGAACGGCATCGCGGCAGCCGACCATCTTGTTGCGAGCAGATCCGGCGTCGTCACCGGCGCTGTTCACGAGTGGTGCGCAACAAGCCGCCGCAGCCTACGTACTGGCGCACGCATCGGCGCGGCCCGGACTGCCGGGGCGCCCCGCGGCAGGCGCGGCAGTCAATCCCGCCATGGTCGCGCTTGCCTTGGCGAGCATGCTGCGGTTCGACGAAGCCCAGCACGCCGAGGAAAGCCAGCAGGGCAGCATTCCGCCGCCGCTTCGACCTGCACCCTTCGCGGCGGCGCCGGCCAGACTGGCTGGCAGCGCCTGGCTGCTGACCCGCGGCGGCGGCAGGGGAGCGTTGATCGGCGGCGAACTGGGCGGGTCGCAGGCAGGGCTGCGCCTGACCTACGCGCTGGGCAGCGCGCGTCGGGTGGCACTCGCCGCCCGCGTGGCGACGCCGCTCAACGGTCGAGGCCGCGAGGCGGCGGTGGGGATCGAGTGGCAGCCGACCCCTGCGCCGATCCGGCTGGTCGCGGAACAACGCTTCGCGCTCGATGGCGGCAAGGGCGGGCCGACGGTGATGGCCATCGGCGGGATCGGTCCCAAGCCGATTTCCGCGGGGTTCCGCCTGGAAAGCTACGCGCAGGCAGGGGCGATCGCGCGCGACGGCATCGAGGCGTTCGCCGATGGCGCGGCCCGGCTCACCCATCCGCTGACAACCGTGGCCGGCGCGACGCTGGACGTGGGCGGCGGCACCTGGGGTGCGGCGCAGCGCCGGGCGGCGCGGCTCGATATCGGCCCTACGCTGGGACTGGCCATCCCCGCGGGTCGCCGTTCGCTGCGCCTGACGCTTGATTATCGGGAGCGCATCGCCGGCGACGCGCGGCCCGGTTCGGGCGTGGCGCTCTCGATCGGCAGCGATTTCTAGCAGCGCCTGCGTCGGCCGCCCGAGCCGCCGCCGTGGACGCGAGTGCCCGACCGGCCGATGCCGTCCGGCCCTCAAGCCGTCCATTCGTCGGGATCAACACGAAATTTACGGTTGCACGCCCATAGCGTCGGCCATGCTCTTGAGGCCCGCTTTTGCATGAACGATATGCCGCTAGCGAGTGCGTTTGCCCGTGCGACGCCACTGGCACCCGCCGAACCGGTCTGCGCGATCGGTATCGTGCTCTCCATCTCCGGTTCCAGCAGCCGGGTCCTGCTCGACCGCGACTCGCTTGATTCGTACGCCGGCTCTGCCGACGCGGTCACCGCCTGCGCAGGGCAGGTGGCGAGCCAGATCAAGGTGCGCGTGGGCGCCAGCTGGCTGCTGGCCAACATCCGGTCGCTGACGCTGGAGGACCTCGCCACTGGCCGCATCGTCGCGGAGGTCGACTTCCTGGGCGAAGGCGACGAGGAGCGGCTGACCGGCAAGATGTACAACTTCCGCCGCGGCGTCACCCGCTATCCCAATCCGGGGGCGGAGGTGTTTCCGGTCAGCACCGGCGACCTGAAGCAGGTCTACGCCGCCGACGATCGCGCGCACATCGGGATCGGCCACATCTATCCAACCCGCGACATCCGTGCGTCGATGTACATGGACGCGATGCTGGGCAAGCATTTCGCGCTGGTCGGCTCCACCGGCACCGGCAAATCGACCAGCGCTGCGCTGATCCTTCACAAGATCTGCGAGCGCGCGCCGCAGGGCCATGTCGTGATGATCGATCCGCACGGCGAATATGCCGCCGCCTTTGCGACGATCGGTGCGATCTACGACGTCAACAACCTGCAGATGCCGTACTGGCTGATGAACTTCGAGGAGCATTGCGAGGTCTTTCTGACCAGCTCCGGCTCGGAACGGCAGATCGACGCCGACATTCTCGCCAAGTGCCTGTTGATGGCGCGCGGCAAGGGACGGATCGGGCAGGAGATCGGCAAGCTGACGGTCGACGCGCCGGTGCCTTACCTGCTCAGCGATCTCACCAACCTGATCCAGCTTGAAATGGGCAAGATGGACCGGGCGGGCGATACCGCGCCTTATCTGCGGCTCAAGACCAAGATCGAGGAGATCAAGGCCGATCCGCGCTACGGCTTCATGTTCTCGGGGATGCTGGTCGCCGACACCATGAGCGACTTCCTGGCGCGGGTGTTCCGCATGCCGGGCGACGGCAAGCCGATCTCGATCGTCGACGTGTCGGGCGTGCCGTCGGACATCACCGCGGTGGTGGTGGCGGTGCTGTCGCGCATGACGTTCGACTTCGCGATCTGGTCGCGCAACGAGGTGCGGCGGCCGATCCTGCTCGTCTGCGAGGAAGCGCACCGCTACATCCCGCGCGACGAGACCGGATCGTCGGTAGGCCGGATCCTGGGGCGCATCGCCAAGGAAGGCCGCAAATACGGCGTGTCGCTGGGGTTGATCACGCAGCGTCCCTCCGACCTGGCGGAAGGCGTGTTGTCGCAGTGCGGCACGATCATCGCCATGCGCCTCAACAACGAACGCGACCAGGCGTTCGTCCGCGCCGCCATGCCCGAAGGGGCGCGCGGGTTCCTTGAATCAATCCCCGCGCTCCGCAACCGCGAGTGCATCATCTGCGGCGAAGGCGTCGCCATTCCGATTCGCGTGTCCTTTGACGACCTTCCCGAGAACAAGCGCCCGGCGTCGGACGACCCGCTGTTCTCCGTGCTGTGGAATGATGTCGGCGGCGAGGAAGGCATCATCAGCCGCACCATCTCCAAGTGGCGGGCGCAGGGGAAGTAACCGGCGCAAGCCGACCTGCGGGGGCAGGTCGCGCCGGTTACTCGGCTCGCGCAGCGAGGCGGGGGCGCGGGTCACTCGTCCCCCCTGCGAAGGCAGGGGCCTATCGCTTTTCCCGGAGGTGGTATCGCTGGTGGTCGGCAGCCATATGCCCCTGCCTGCGCAGGGGTGACGGTCAGCGCGCGCCCGGCTTCACGGCCAGCAAACTCGCCACCCGCGCCCGGAACGCGCGCATCGCCTCGCCCGAGAGCCGCGACACGCTGTCGAACGAGATCGAGCGCGGGTTGATCGACACCCCGTTCCGCCAGATCTCCCAGTGGAGATGCGGGCCGGTCGACAGGCCGGTGGAGCCGACATAGCCGATCACCTGACCGCGCCCGACATGCTGTCCGGGCGCCACCACGATGCGACTCATGTGGCCATAGCCGCTGACCAGTCCGGCGGCATGGTTGAGCTTGACGAAGTTGCCGTAACCGCCGGCGCGTCCCGCGAACGTCACCGTGCCATCGATCACCGCGTGGATCGGCGAGCCATAGGCGGCCCCGATGTCGAGCCCCTTGTGCATCTTCATGAAGCCAAGCAGCGGATGCATGCGCCAGCCGAACGGCGAGGTGATGTGGCCGGCAACGGGCATGCCCATCTCGCCACGCTGCTCGAACTGACCGTTGGCGTCGTACCAGCCTTCGGTGCCGCCTACCGTCCAGCGCACCAGCTGCGTGCGGCGCGTGCCCTGGTCGATGCCGGCGAACAGCAGGTCGCCGGTGCGCGTCTCGCCGGTCGCGGCCTTGGCCTGCTCGATCACCATGTCAAAGCTGTCGGCAGGGTGGATATCGCCGCCGATCGACAGGCGCGAGGCCAGCGCTTTTATATACGCTTCCACCACCTTTGCCGGCGCGCCGGCGGCGCGGGCGGAGCGGTAGAGGCTGGAGCCGACCAGTCCCTGGATGCGCAGCGGCGTATTGCTGATTGCGATCGGCTGGCGGTTCATCGTCAGGCCGCCGGCAGCGCGGGTCAGCGACAGCGCTAGGTCGAAGCGGGCGCGGAACGCCAACTTGTCGAGCGGCCGCGCCACCATCTTGTTGGGCCGGCGGCCAAGCGTCATCTCGATGCGCGTGCCGGCCGGGATGTCGGCCAGCGGCACCGCTTGGGCAATAAGGGCCGCCGCGGACTCCGCGTCAGCAGCGCCGACGCCGGCGCGCTCCAGCATGTGGCCGAAGTCATCGCCTTGGCCGAGCGTTGCGGACAGGTCGAGGGAGGGGCGCTCGGGTGCTTCGGCAAGCGGCACCACCAGGTCGCCCGCGGCCATGCGCCGACCGGTGTCGCTGCCCAGCGCCAGCGGCGCGATTGCTTGCGCACGCGCCTCGTCGCTTTCGGCGCCGGCGAGCGGTGCGGGCACGTCGCCGTAGATCGGCTTGAATCCCGGCGCGAGCGCCCAGGTGGCGGCGCACAGGGCGGTGCAGGTGAACAGCCCGCGCCACCATTGGAGGCTGCCGATCCGGGCGCCGAGGTCCGGCGTCCAGTCGAGCCGCTGTGCAGCGACGCGCAGGCGTTCCAGCGGGTGAAGGTCCGCCTCGCGCACCAATGCGCGGCCGCCCGCCACCGGCGCGCCGCCAGCACGGCCGAACGCGCGCACGGCGGTGCCGCCGCCTGCCAGTTCCAGCCCAGAATCGTTGCGCAGATACACGGCTCTCGCCTTCAAAACGTCGCCGTTATCCCGGCGCAGGTCGCTGCCGTTGTGGAGGCAAGGTGCTAAAGTCAAATTAAGCGCTGTTGTGCGGGCCTCGGACTGCGACCGGGCGTGGCGTTGCCGCGACCGCCGGAATTCCGCTGCAAAACAGTTGCATGAAGTCATTGCACCGGACGCCGCGAAGCCCGATGTTGGGCCGATGAACGCCGCCGTCACTGCGGTCCTGGGGCCTACCAACACGGGCAAGACGCATCTCGCGGTGGAGCGGATGTGCGGCCATTCGAGCGGCATCATCGGCTTTCCGCTGCGCTTGCTGGCGCGCGAGGTGTATGACCGGGTGGTGGCGATCAAGGGCGCGGACAAGGTCGCGCTGATCACCGGCGAGGAGAAGATTGCGCCGCCGAATGCGCGCTACTTCCTGTGCACCGCGGAAAGCATGCCGATGCCCGCCAGCCGGCAGGCGGGCCGCGATGACGGTGTCGCCCGCGATGCGGCCTTTCTCGCGATCGACGAAGCGCAACTGGGCGCCGATGCCGGGCGCGGCCACGTCTTCACCGACCGGCTGTTGCGCGCACGTGGGCGCGAAGAAACGATGATCCTCGGGTCGGCGGCGCTGAAGCCGATGGTCAAGGCGCTGGTGCCGGACGCGGAGATCATCGAACGGCCGCGCTTTTCCACGCTCACCTACGTTGGCGCCAAGAAGATCAGCCGGCTGCCCAAACGGTCGGCGATCGTCGCCTTCTCCGCGGAGGAAGTCTACGCGGTCGCCGAGATGCTCCGGCGCCTGCGCGGCGGCGCGGCGGTGGTGATGGGCGCGCTCTCGCCACGCACCCGCAACGCGCAGGTGGCGATGTTCCAGGCGGGCGAGGTCGACTACCTCGTCGCCACCGACGCGATCGGCATGGGCCTTAACATGGACGTGGCGCATGTCGCCTTTGCTTCGCTCCACAAGTTCGATGGCCGTCGCCAGCGGCGCCTGACCGTCGCCGAGATGGCGCAGATCGCGGGGCGCGCGGGCCGTCACCAGCGCGACGGCACATTCGGCGCAATCACCGAGGAAGGGCCGGGCGCGTTCCTGCCGGAAGAAGTGCTGGCGATCGAGGAGCACCGGTTTCCCAAGCTCGAATCGCTGTTCTGGCGCGATGGCGAGCCCGACCTGTCGAGCGTCGATGCGCTGATCGCCAGCCTGGAGGTTCGCCCACGGACGGAGGTGCTGCGCGCGGCGCCGCAGTCGCTCGATCTCGGCGTGCTCAAGCGGCTCGCCGACGAGGCATGGGTGCGCGATCGCACGCGCTCGCCCAAGATGGTGGCGCGGCTGTGGGCGACATGCGGTGTGCCCGATTTCCGCAAGGTCGGCCTCGACCCCCATGCGCGCTTCGTGTCGCGGCTGTTCGGCCACCTCAGCGAAGGCAATGGCCACATTCCCCATCAGTGGTTCGCCGACGAGATCGCGCGGCTGGAGACGCTGGCCGGCGATGTCGAGACGCTGGCGGGGCGGCTCGCGGCGATCCGCACCTGGGCCTATATCGCGCAGCGGCCCGACTGGCTCGCCGATCCGCTGCATTGGGCGGAGCGGACGCGGGGCATCGAGGAGCGCCTGTCCGACGCGCTCCACGCCAGCCTGACGCAGCGGTTCGTCGACAAGCGCACCACCGCGCTGATCCGCCAGATCGGCGCGGATGCCGGCGCGCTGCCGGTGGTGATCGGCGCGGAAGGCGAGGTGATGGTCGAGGATCATCCGATCGGCCGGCTGGACGGATTTCGCTTCACCGTTGCGGCCGACGCGCGCGCGCACGACAAGCGCCTGCTGCTCGCGGCGGCGGAGAAGCGGCTGACCGGCGAGCGGAACAAGCGCGCGGCGGCGCTTCTGGAGGCGGACGACGACGCGATCACGCTGGGCGAGGGTGGCGCGGTGGTGTGGAACGGTCATCCTGTGGCGAGCCTTGCGAGCGGCAAGTCGCTGGCGCAGCCGCGGCTGGTGCTCGACCCCGCGCTGGACTGCCTCGATCGCGATCGCCGTGCTGCCGTGGCCGAGCGGCTTGGGCGATGGCTGACGGCGTCGCTCACCGGGCGAGTGCCGGTGCTGGTCGCCTTGACGTCGATCGCGCGCGATCCCGCCGCAAGCCCGGCGTTGCGCGTCGTCGCGAGTGCGCTGGAAAACGCCGGCGGTGTCGCTGCGCGGCTGGCGCACCGCAGCGCGGTGGAGGCGCTGTCGCCCGACGAACGCAAGCGGCTGCGCAGCGCGGGCATTGCCATCGGCGCGCTCGACTTGTTCGACGCGCGGCTGCTCAAGCCCGCCGCCGGTCCGTGGCGACAGGCGCTGCTGGCGGTGCGGGGGGCGCCTCTGGTGCTTGCCCCGCCCGGTGCGACGGTGCTGCCGCGCGGTGCGGCCGGCGCAACGCTGGCCGCCGGCTTTCGTGCGCTTGGGGCGCAGGCGGTGCGGGTGGACCTGGTGGAACGCATCGCTCGCGCCGCGCACGATGCACGAAAGGGGCGGGCGCCGTTTGCGCCGGATCCGGCGCTGGCGACGTCGATGGGGATGGAAGCCGCCACAATCGCCCGGCTGATGGCGGAACTGGGGTTCCGCACCGTGGCGGGCGAGGAGCCGCGCTGGGTGTGGCGCGGGCGTCCGCCAGCCCGGCAGGCCGAGCCGGTGACGCCGCAGGGCGCGTTTGCGGCATTGGCCGGGCTGGTCGGCCATGGCTGACGCCCCCACCGAAACCATGCGCCTCGACCTGTTCCTGTGGTACGTGCGTTTAGCCAAGACGCGCAGTGTGGCGCAGGACCTTGCGGCCGCCGGCCATCTGCGCATCGACGGCCGGCGGATCGAGCGCGCGCACACGCCGGTGCGGCTCGGCAACGTGTTGACCTTCGCGCACGGCGGCCGGGTGCGCGCGGTGCGGGTGGAGGCACTGCCGACGCGCCGCGGCCCGGCGCCCGAAGCGCAACGCTGCTATACCGACCTCGGCTCTGCTCTCGATGCTGCTCCAGACCTTGCGAACGTGTCGCAGCAAGCCGCCGGTTGATTGACGCGCCCCGGAACGCGGCATAGCAGCCTTGCGTTCGTAACGCCGGAAGAGCCGGCCAGAGGGATTTCGCATGACCTACGTCGTCACCGACGCCTGCATTCGCTGCAAGTACATGGACTGCGTCGAAGTGTGCCCGGTGGATTGCTTCTACGAAGGCGACAACATGCTGGTGATCAACCC
>Ga0210040_10001982_pt1 | contig 29721 bp, 24 predicted proteins | sample CryGeyCG12114_NA_FD_185462 | JGI IMG/M metagenome (GOLD analysis project Ga0210040, IMG submission 185462) | Groundwater microbial communities from aquifer - Crystal Geyser CG19_WC_8/21/14_NA (SPAdes) (version 2) | ecosystem: Environmental > Aquatic > Deep subsurface > Groundwater | place: USA...
GGGGCGGCGCGCCGCCTCCAGGTGCTCCGGCGACACGGCGGTGCTGACGACGACGAGGGCTCGCACCCCACGCTGCAGCAGCGTGGCGACGGCGGCCCGCTCCCCCTCCGGGTCCTCGCCGCTGGAGACGGTCACCAGCAGCAGGCCCGCCGTCCGCAGCTCGCGCTCGAGGCCCGCGGCGAGCCGGGAGGCGAAGGGGTCCGCCAGGTCGGCCGTGACGAGCCCGACGAGCGGCGGAGCCGCCCCGAGCCGCAGGTCCCGGGCGGTGGCGTTGACCCGGTAGCCGACGCTCTGGGCGGCCGCGACCACGCGGGCCGCGGTGCCCGGCGCGACGAGCGGCTCCCCGTTGAGGGCCCGGGACGCCGTCTTCGGGCTGACGCCGGCGAGGGCGGCGACGTGCTGGAGCGTCGTCGGCCGGTCGCCGTCCGCGGCGGTGCGCACGGGGCGGAGTGTGGCAGGCCGTCAGCCCGCGCAGGGGCCCGGCCGGCCCCCCGGCCGGGGTGCGCCCGTCCCGCCGTCCGCCTCCCGACGGGCGCGCCCGCCGGCCGCGGCGCTCGCACGGCCGCAGACGCGCGCAGGGCCGCAGACGCGCGCAGGGCCGCAGACGCGCGCAGGGGCCGGGCCGGGACCGCCGAGGTCCCGACCCGGCCTCTGCCGGGGGCGCCGTCAGGTGGCGGAGCCGGGCGTGTCGACGGCCTCGGTGGTGTCCTCCTGCTGGGAGGCCAGGCGGTCGATCTCCTGGTGGTCCTCCTTGTCGAGCACGGGTCCCCCGCCGTCACCGTCCTGCGGGTGCTCGCCGAGGACCGACTCGCGCACGTAGCGCAGGATCACCGTCCCGACCGCGGAGACCGGCACGGCGAGGAAGGCGCCGACGATGCCCGCCAGCGTGCCGCCCACCGCCACCGAGCCGATGACGACGGCCGGGTGCAGCGCGAGCGCCTTCCCGACGAGGATCGGCTGCAGGACGTTGCTCTCGACCTGCTGGACGACGAGCACCAGGGCGATGGTGAGGAGCGCGTCCGTCAGCCCACCGGTGAAGAGCGCCACGAAGGTGGCGAGAGCGCCGCTGACCACCGCACCGACGATCGGGATGAAGGCCGAGAAGAAGACGAGCACCGCCAGCGGGAAGGCGAAGGGGACGCCGATGACGAGCAGGCCGATGCCGATGAAGATGGCGTCGACGAGCGCGACGGCCGCCTGGGACAGGATGTAGCCGCCGAGGGTGTGCCACACCCGGCTCAGCAGCTCGTCGGCGTGGTTGGCCACCTTGCTGCCGGTCCACATGTGCAGCCACGGCAGGAACTTCGGGCCGTCCTTGAGGAAGAAGAACACCAGGACCAGGACGAGCAGCAGCGTGACGAGGGCGGACCCCACGCTGACCAGGCCCGTGAGGAGGCCGCCGCCGACGGACCCGGCGATCTGCTGGGCGTTGTCCTGCACCCGCTCGATCCCCTGGTCGACCCAGGTGTTGATCTGCTCCCCGGAGATGCCGAGGACGCCGCCCTGGAAGTTCTGCTGCACCTCCTCGAAGCCGGCCACGATCTCGTCGCTGAGCCCGGTCGCCTGGGAGATGACGCGCGGGATGAGAAAGGAGAAGACCCCGACGATGGCGCCGAGGAAGACCACCAGGCTGATGGCCGCGGCGAGCGCCCCCGGCATCACGCGCCGGAGCAGGCGGGCGACCGGCCACAGCACCGTCGAGAGGATGAGCGCGAGCACGACGGGCAGAACGATGGTCCACAGCTGGCCCAGCAGCCAGAAGAGGGCGACCAGTCCGGCGGCGATGACGAGCACCCGCAGCACCCACAGGGCGACGGCGGTGGTGGCCCGCTCGAGCACGCCGAAGCGGCCCTTGCGGTGCGGCCGGGGCGGGCGCATCTCGACGACCGCGTCCACCGCGTCGTCGTCGGAGCGGGCGGCGCTGCGCGCGGGCCGCCGGCCCGGGACGGGGTGCGCGCCCCTCGTGGGGGGCTGCGGGGCCTGCGCGCCCTCGGCGGCGCCGCGCAGGCGTTGGAGCAGGGTCATCGGTGCGTCTCCTCACCGCAGCGGCCCGTCGCCGGTGCGAGGTCCCACTGTGGGGCCCGGGAGCGGGTCCGTGCGACCGCAAGGACCTCCGGGACGGGCGCCGGCGGGCGCTCGTCTCCTACTCTGCGCCCATGAGCGCAGCGCAGCCCTCGACCGCCGCCGCCCAGGACTGGTGGTGGCAGGTCGACCCGCCCGCGAGCCTCGCGGACGTCGTCGTGCGCGCGGCCGAGGAGGAGCCCGACCGCGAGGTCCTGGCCCGCCGGGCCGGCGGCGGCTGGGAGGGGGTCACGGCCGCGCGCTTCCGCGTGGAGGTGGAGGAGGTCGCGCTCGGCCTGCTCGCCGCCGGGATCGGCCCCGGCGACCGCGTCGGCCTGATGGCGCGCACCCGCTACGAGTGGACGCTCGTCGACGCGGCGGTCTGGGCTGCCGGTGCCGTCGTCGTCCCCGTCTACGAGACGAGCGCCCCCGACCAGCTGCGCTGGATCCTCGAGGACTCCGGCGCCGTCGCCTGCTTCGTCGAGACGCCCAGCCACGCGAAGACGCTCGCGCAGGTCGCGGAACGGCTGCCCGCCCTGCGCACGTCCTGGCTGCTGGACGGCGGCGCCACCGGCGTCCTGCCGACGCTGGGGGACCTGGTGGCGTCCGGGCGCGCCGGCGTCTCCGAGGGGGCCGCCGAGGAGGGCCGGGCCGAGCTGGTCCGCCGCCGGGAGGCGCTCTCGCGCGAGGACGTCGCGACGATCATCTACACCTCGGGCACCACGGGACGGCCGAAGGGCTGCGTGCTCACGCACGGCAACTTCCTCGTCGAGTGCGGCACGGCCGTGGAGCTCCTGCCCGAGCTCTTCACGGACCCGCGCTCCTCGACGCTGCTCTTCCTGCCGCTGGCGCACGTCTTCGGCCGCATGATCGAGATCGCCGTCCTCATGGCCCGCGTGCGCGTCGGCCACAGCGACGTCGCCCGCATCACCCGGGACCTGCCCACCTTCCAGCCGTCCTTCGTGCTCGCGGTCCCCCGCGTCTTCGAGCGCGTCTACGAGACCGCTCGCCGTCGGGCCACGACGGAGGGCAGGGGGGCGGTCTTCCAGCGGGCCTCGGACGTGGCCACCGCCTGGAGCCGGGCGCAGGACACCGGCGGCCCCGGCCTGCTGCTGCGGGCGCAGCACGCCCTGTTCGACCGCCTCGTCTACCGCAGGCTGCGCGCCGCCTTCGGCGGTCGCGCGGAGTGGGCGGTCTCGGGCGGCGCGCCGCTCGGGGAGCGGCTCGGGCACTTCTTCCGCGGCATCGGCATGACGATCCTGGAGGGGTACGGGCTCACGGAGACCACCGCGGCCACCACGGTCAACACCCCGCGCGAGCAGAAGGTCGGTACGGTGGGCCGCGCCCTGCCCGGGACGGGGCTGCGGATCTCCGAGGCGGGCGAGGTGCTGGTCCGCGGCGGGCACGTCTTCCGCGAGTACCTCGGCAACGACGCCGCGACCGCGGAGGTGCTCGACGGCGACGGCTGGTTCGCCACGGGCGACCTGGGGGCGCTCGACGAGGACGGCTACCTGACCATCACGGGCCGGTCCAAGGACATCCTCGTGACCTCCTCGGGCAAGAACGTCTCGCCGGGCCCGCTGGAGGACAGCCTGCGGGCGCACCCGCTGGTCAGCCAGGCGGTCGTCGTCGGTGACGGGCGCAGCAGCATCGGCGCCCTCGTCACCCTCGACGAGGAGTCCGTCGCCGCCTGGCTGCAGCAGGCGGGCCGGGAGCCCGAGCCCGTGGCGGACCTCGTGGAGGACGCCGACCTGCTCGCCGAGCTGCGGCGCGCGGTCGACGCCGCCAACGAGACGGTCTCCTCCGCCGAGGGCATCCGGCGGCTGCGGGTGCTGCCGGTCGACCTCACCGAGGAGGGCGGGCAGCTGACGCCGAGCATGAAGGTCAAGCGCGGCGTCGTCCTCGAGCAGTTCGCCGACGAGCTCGAGGCCATGTACCGCTCCCGCCGGTAGGCCCGGGCGCCGCTCCGGCGACGCGCACCGGCCACGCGCCGGACACCGCGCTGCGCTGGGCTGGACCTCGTCGCGGGGAGCGGCCGCGGCGCGGCGGGGTGCTCCAGGACGAGGACGCGGGTGCCGATGCCGGGAGAGGATCGGGACCGCGGGGCGAGACGAGGAGCAGCTGGTGCAGGGCAGGGCGAGGACGCGGGGGACGCCGACGGCGACTGCCGAGCAGCGAGCCGTGGGTCGAACGGGCAGCACCGGGCGCGGGAGGTCGCCGCTCGCGGTCCTCGCCGCGACGGCCGGTGCCGCCGCCCTGTGCGGCGGTCTCGCGCTGCCGGCGGCCGCGACCACCGCCGCCCCGGCCGGCGTGAGCGCCTCCCCCGCCCCGAGCGCGACGTTCGTGGTGCCGACGAGGACCCCGAGCGACGCCCCGACGAGCACCGTGACGCAGGCCCCTCCGGCTCCCCCTGCCGAGGCCGCACCTGCCGAGGCCGCACCCGCCGAGGCCGCACCGGCTCTCCCGACCGAGGCCCCGCCGACCCCCGCGACCGAGGCCCCGCCGACCGACCGGCCGGGGGACGAGGCGTCCGACGTCGGCACCCCGCCCACGGCGCCGGAGCCCGACCCCGCGGCCGTCGCCGCCTACGAGGCCGCGGTGGCCGCCGCCGCCGACGCCTCGGCGCGCCTGGCGGAGGTGTCGGCCCGGGCGACCGCCGCCCTGGAGGCCCGGGACGCCGCCCGCGCCCGCCACGACGCCGCCGAGGTCGAGCGGGCGCACCAGCAGGAGCTGGCGGCCACGGCGGCCACGCTCGTGGCCCAGGGCCGCAGCGCCGTCGGACGCTGGGCGAGCTCGGCCTACCGCGGCGGCGAGGACGCGCGGAGCGGGATGCCCGTGGCGTCGGCGCTGCTGGGCAGCGCCACCACGGACCAGGTCGGCTCCCAGCTGAGCCTCCTCGCCGCCGTCGGCCGCCAGCGCGAGGGCGCCGTCCGGGGCGCCCTGGACGCCGAGCACCTCGCCGAGCAGGCCCTGGCGCGGGCGTCCGCCGCCGAGGAGCGGGCGGTGCTCGAGCAGCAGCGCGCGGACGCCGAGGCCGCCGTCGCGCAGTCCGCCCTGGCCGAGCAGCGGGAGCTGGCGGCCGTCGTGGACGCCGAGCTCGCCGCCGCGCGCGAGCGGCTCGGGACGGCCGCGGCCCCCGCCCCGGGGGTCGCCGTCCTGCTGGACGCCGGTCTCGGGGACACCGCCGCGGGCGCCGGGGGCTGCGCCTCCAGCGACGTCAGCGCGCACGCGAACGGCCAGATCCCGCTCGCCGCCCTCTGCCCGCTGCAGACCGCCCCCGGCCACCTCCTGCGGGCCGACGCGGCGCGCTCCTTCGACGCCATGAGCCGCGCCTACGCGCAGGCGTTCGGGACGCCCCTGTGCGTCACCGACTCCTACCGCTCGCTGGCCGAGCAGATCGCCGTGCGTGCGAGCAAGCCCGCCCTCGCCGCCGTGCCCGGGACGAGCCGCCACGGGCTCGGCCGCGCCGTCGACCTGTGCGGGGGCGTGGAGCGCTTCGGCACGCCGCAGCACGCCTGGGTCGTGCAGCGCGCCCCGCTGTTCGGCTGGTTCCACCCCTCGTGGGCGGACGAGGGCGGTTCCAAGCCCGAGCCCTGGCACTTCGAGTTCGCGGAGTCCGCCGGCGGGTCGGGCACCGCGTGAGCCCGACCGACCCGAACCCGCCCATCCCCCCACCGGCCGCCGGGCGGCCCCCCCGCCACCGACGGCCCCGACCGGTCGTCCTGCGGCGCGAGGGACCGCTCCTGGTCGCCCACCGCGGCTTCTCGCGGGACGGCCTGGAGAACTCCCTCGCCGCCTTCGCCGCCGCGCGCGAGCTCGGCGCCGACGTCCTGGAGACCGACGTCCACGCGACCGCCGACGGCGTCCTCGTGGCCTTCCACGACGACCGCCTCGACCGCACGACCGACGCCGAGGGCGAGCTCGCGTGCACCCCCTGGTCGGTGGTCTCGCGCGCCCGCATCGGGGGCCGGGAGCCGGTGCCGCGCCTCGCGGAGGTCCTCGAGGCGTTCCCCGGCGCCGTCCTCAACATCGACGTGAAGGCGCCGGGCGCCGTCGGCCCGCTCGTCGCGCTGCTGCGCTCGACCGGCGCGTGGGAGCGGGTCGTCGTCGCCAGCTTCTCCGAGCGCCGGCGCCGCGCCGTCGTGCGCGCGCTGCCCGCCGGGACCGCCACGTCGGCCGGCGCCCCGCTGGTCGCGGCCGTCGTCGCGGCCGTGCGGTCCCCCGTCCCGGCGGCGGTCCGGCGTCGCGCGGTCGCGCGGGCGCTGTCCGGCGTCGACGTGCTCCAGGTGCCCGTGGACGTGGCCACCGACGGCTTCGTGCGCGCCGTCCACGACGCCGGGAGGCTGGTGCACGTGTGGACCGTGGACGACGTCCCCACCATGCACCGGCTGCTCGACGCGGGGGTCGACGGGGTCATGACCGACCGCACCGACCTGCTCCGCCGCGTGCTCGACGCCCGCGGCGCGCGCCGCAGCGGGCCGGCGGCGTCCGCGTGAGCCGACCCGCCACCGCGGAGCGGTCGGGCGGCGCGCAGGGGCCCTCGCCCGAGCTGCGCCGCGAGCGGCGCGCCTGGTACGTCTACGACTGGGCCAACTCCGCCTACGTCACCACGACGGGCACGGTCCTCTTCGCCCCCTACCTCACGGCCGTCGCCACCGCGGCGGCCTGCCCCGGGCTCGCGGACGGGGAGAGCTGTGGGGCGACGCTGTCGGTGCTGGGCGTGCCCGTGGCGCCGGGCTCGCTGGCGCTGTACACGACGACGGTCTCCACGGCCCTCAGCGCGCTGCTGCTGCCCCTGGTCGGGGCGCTGTGCGACCGGGTCGTGCGCAAGCGGCTGCTGCTCGGCGCCTTCGCCCTCGTCGGCGCCACCGCCGCGGCGGCGATGGCGGCGGTCACGGGCACGAGCTGGCAGCTGGGGGTGGGGCTGCAGGTCGTGGCCGGCGCGTCCCTGGGGGCCTCCCTCGTCGTCTACAACGCCCTGCTGCTCGACCTGGCGGGCCCGGACGAGCGGGACGCGGTCTCGAGCCGCGGCTGGGCGCTGGGCTACCTCGGCGGGTTCCTGCTGCTCGCCGCCAACCTCGGGGTCGTCTCGGGGCACGACGCGCTCGGCCTCACCGAGGCCGGGGCGGTGCGGGTCAGCCTGCTGTCCGCCGGCCTGTGGTGGGGCGCCTTCAGCCTGGTGCCCGTGCTGGGCCTGCGGGACCGGCCGCTGCCCGTGCCGCCGGACGGGGCACCGTCCGTGCGGCGGCGGGGCGGCGCCCTGTCCGGCACCTTCGGCGAGCTGGTGCGCACGCTGCGCCACGCCCGCGCCCACCCCATGACCCTGCTGCTGCTGGCGGCCTTCCTCCTCTACAACGACGGGGTCCAGACGGTCATCTACGCGGCGAGCCTCTTCGGCACCGTCGAGCTCGGCCTCGCCCAGGCGCAGCTCATCACCGCGATCCTCCTCGTCCAGGCGGTGGCCTTCGTGGGTGCGCTCGTCTTCGGGGCGCTCGCGGGCCGGTTCGGGGCCCGGCGGACGGTGCTGTGGTCGCTCGTGGCGTGGACGGGCGTGGTGTCCGCCGGCTACGTCCTGCCGGCGGGGCGCTTCGGCCTCTTCCTGCTGCTGTCCGTCGGCATCGGGCTGGTCCTGGGGGGGACGCAGGCCATCTCGCGGTCCCTCTACAGCCAGCTCGTGCCCGTCGGGCGCGAGGCGCAGTACTTCAGCCTGTACCAGGCGGCCGAGCGCGGGACGTCCTGGATCGGGACGCTGCTGTTCGGCCTCGTCTACCAGCTCACCGGCTCCTACCGCCCGGCGGTGGCGTCGCTGGTGGTGCTCTTCGTCCTCGGCGGCCTGCTCCTGCTGCGGGTGGACGTGCGGCGCGGCATCGCCGACGCGGGACGGCCGCAGCCGCTGCGCGTCTGAGCGGCCCCCCGGGCGCGGCCCCCGGCGCTCGCGCGCTGCTCCGTCCGGGTGATGCGCCCGCGCCGGCGCGCACCCGGGCCAGGGCGGACGTCCTCGGTCGCATCCGCGCGGGTCCCTGCGCCGAAGGAGGGGTGGCGGGTCCCCAGCACGAGCTCCCGCCGCGTCGTCTCCCGGTGCTGCCCAGCACGACCAGGAACAGGGTGCCCCGGGGGACCGTTGGACCCGAGGTACCGGACGCCCCCACCCCGTGGCGTCCAGTGGTGAGCGGATGAGGATGGAGGTGGCTCCCCATGGCTGATCGGAGCCTGAGAGGCACCCGACTGGGCGCAGCGAGCCTGGAGTCGGACACCGGCGTGGAGCCGGCGCCGCGGCAGATGCGCGAGTACGTCTGCCCGAACGACCACCGCACGGTCATCCCGCTGTCGATGGAGGCGGACGTGCCGGCGCTCTGGGAGTGCCGGTGCGGCGAGCAGGCGCTCCTGCGGGACGCGTCGCGGCCCGAGGAGAAGGTGGGCAAGCCCCCGCGCACCCACTGGGACATGCTCCTCGAGCGGCGCACCGTGGCCGACCTCGAGGTGCTGCTCGACGAGCGCCTCGAGCTGCTCCGCAGCGGCATGCTGCACGCCAAGCGCTCTGCGTGAGGGCCGGACCGGTCCTCCCCGCGCAGGGCTGCGGCACCAGCACCGTGCTCCTCGCCCCCTGACCCCGGGCACGGCGCCCTCGCGGCGCTGAACCCCACGACGACGGCCGCGCCACCCCCGAGGTGGCGCGGCCGTCGTCGTCCCCGCAGGGGCGGGCGGACTGCCGCGCCGGGTCAGGGGCGCGGCGGGCCCTCACCCGGTGGCAGGACGCGCCCCTGGACGGGGCCGCCGCGGTCCGCCGGCCCGCCCCGACCGTCCGGGTCGAGGACGACCCGGCCCGCGACGACGTCCCCGCGGCGCAGCCCCACGACGCGCAGCGCGGCTGCGCCGGCGGCCGCGCCCAGCAGCCGGCGCACGAGGGGGCGCGTGAGCGGCAGGAGGCACAGCAGGCCCACGACGTCGGAGACGAAGCCCGGCAGGACCAGCAGCAGCGCCCCGAGGGCGACGAGGCCGGTGTCGGCCAGCTCGCGGCCGGCGGCCCGCCCGCCGGTCTGCCCACTCCGGGCGCGCTCGGCGACCCGGCGCACCCCGCCGAGGCCCCCGCGCACCAGCACCAGAGCGCCGACCAGCGCCCCCGCCAGCAGGAGCAGCAGTGTCCACCCGGCGCCCAGGGCCTCCCCCACCAGGAGGATGCCGGCCAGCTCGACGAGCACCACCAGGGGCGGCACGGCGACGAGCCAGCGCGAGCGCCGGCGGCCCGCGGGGCGCTGCGGGGCACTCATGCGCTCCCCCGCGCGCCCGTCGCGCCGCCGGCGGAGGCGCCCACCGGCTGCTCGGCCTCGTCGTCGCGGGGACCGGAGGTCTCCGGCGCCGCTGCGCGAGCGGACCCGTCGCCCTGGCGCCGGCGGCCCGCGAGCGCCCCCGCGAGGACGGCGAAGACCCCCAGCAGGCCGATGACGACCTCGGGCATCACCCCCGCGCGCGCGGCCGGCGTCAGCGACGTGCGCAGCGGCACCTCCTGGACGAGGACGTCCGGGGTGAACAGCTCGGTCGTCCGCCCGGTGCTCCCGTCCGGCGACACCACCGCCGAGACGCCGACCGTGGACGCGTGGACCACGGCCCTGCCCTGCTCCACGGCGCGGACCCGCGAGACGGCCAGCTGCTGCGCGCTCTCGTCGGTGAAGCCGAAGGTGGCGTTGTTGGTGGGCACCACGAGCACCTGCGCCCCACCGCGGACGACGTCTTCGACGAGGCCGTCCTCGACGACCTCGAAGCAGATGAGCGCGCCCATCGTCGTGCCCGCGACGTCGAGGACGCCCGGCCGCTCCCCCGGCACCATGTCCGCCCGCACGAGGTCCACCTTGTCGCTGAACAGGCGGAAGAAGTCCCGGTGCGGCACCTGCTCCGCGAACGGCACCGGGTGCCGCTTGGCGTACACCTCGCCCGGCCCCGTCTCGGGGTCCCACACCAGCACGACGTTGCGGAGCTCGTCCGCGGCGAGGGCGTCGTCGGGCGCCCCCGGCAGCTCGGCGGGCAGGCCCGTGCCCCGGCTGCCGCGCACGAGCGTGCCGACCAGGACGGGCGCCCCGACGGCCGTGGCCGCCTCCTCGATGCGCGCGGCCGCGTCGGGGTTGGCGAAGGGGTCGATGTCGCTGGCGTTCTCGGGCCACACGACGACGTCCGGCTGCGGCGCGCGCCCGGCCGCGACGTCCTCGGCCAGCTGCAGCGTGCCGCGGACGTGGTTGTCGAGCACCGCGCGGCGCTCGGCGTTGAACTCCAGACCCGGCTCGGGGACGTCGCCCTGCACGGCGGCGACGACCAGGGTGCCCGCCTCCGCGGAGGTCGGCCGGGGCACGACCGCCCCTCCGACGGACAGGAGCGCGGCCAGGGCGAGCGGTGCGCCGACAGCGGCGGCGCCCCGCGGGCGGCGCACCGGCGCGCCGCTGCGCCCCGCGCGGTCCTCCCCCACCGCGACGGCCAGGCGGAGGGCGGCCAGCGCCGCCGCGGCGCCCGCGGTGGCCACGGCGAAGGAGACGAGCGGTGCGCCGCCGAGCGCGGCGAGGCCGACCGAGGGCGCGTCCGCCTGGCTGAAGGCCACGCGGCCCCAGCCGAAGCCGCCGAAGGGCAGCCGCGCGCGCAGCGCCTCCCCGCCCGTCCAGACGGCTCCTGCGCCGGCCGCCTGCAGGCACAGGCGCGCCGCCCCGGCGGCCACCCACGCGCCCGCGGGCGCCCCCGCCGCGGAGCGCGGGACCCAGCGCAGGACGAGCACGAGCAGGGCGCCCGTGAGGGCGACGAAGAGCGCCTCCGCGACCGCCAGGGCGTAGGCGACCGGCCCGACGTACTCCGCCGTCCAGCGCAGCAGCACGCCGAAGAAGGCGAGGCCGTGGAGGAGGCCGAGCAGCGCACCGGTGCGCACGCGGGCCCCCGCGACGGCGACCACGAGGCCGCCGACGCCCGGGGCGGCGAGCCACCACCACCCCGGCTCCGGGAAGGCGCTCGCGAGGAGCAGCCCGCCGAGCACGGCGGCGACCGCCCGGGCGAGGAGGGAGGGGCGCAGCTGCACAGGCCCAGGGTAGGCGTCGCCACCGCGACGACCGACGAGGTCCGGCCGCGCTCGCACGGGGGACGAGACGACGGGCCCGCGCAGCGGACGGACCCGCCCGCCCTTCGGTCCGTCCGAGCCTCGGTGGCGCCGGGGTCTTCGAGACGTTGTCTACGGGGCGGGCGGGCCCGTCGCTGCTCCACCACGTGCACGCGGGCGGCCGCGGTGGCCGACGACGACGGTACTCGGGGCCCGGCGTGTGTCAACCGCCCGCGAGGACGTCGCGCACCCCCTCTGACCTGCGAGGACGCTCCGTCGTCGCAGGTCAGCGACCGTGCCCGGGCGCTCCCGCGCGCGGCCCCGCGGCGCCCGGCGCCCGACCTCCCGGCCACGCCCCCCGCGCTCACCCGGCCGGGTGCTCTCCATCACGATCCCGTCACAGGAGTCGTGCTCCGGGCGTCCCAGCGCATATGTTCGGGCCCGGTACTTATCCCGGGTCGACGACGATCCCGGGCCCTCGATGCGAAGGAGCATCCATGCGCGTGCGCAGCATCGCCCTCGCGGCCACCACGACGGCCGCCGTCCTCGCCCTGTCCGCCTGCGGCGGCGGGAGCAGCACCACCGGCTCCGGCGGTGGCGGCGGCGGCGCCGCCGGGGGCGCCACCGAGGGCGGGGGCTCCGACAGCCCCCAGGTCGGCGTCATCCTCCCCGACACCGAGTCCTCGGCCCGCTGGGAGTCCTTCGACGCCCCGCTGCTCCAGCAGGCGTTCGACGACGCCGGCGTCACGGCGACCATCCAGAACGCCCAGGGCGACGCCTCGAACATGCAGACGATCGCCGACCAGATGATCACCCAGGGCGTCGCCGTCCTCGCGATCGTCAACCTCGACTCCGACTCCGGCGCGGCGATCCAGGCCAAGGCGGAGCAGGCCGGCGTCCAGACGATCGACTACGACCGCCTCACGCTCGGCGGCACCGCGGACTACTACGTGTCGTTCGACAACACGCGCGTCGGCGAGCTCCAGGGCGAGGGCCTGGCCACCTGCCTCGGCGACCAGCCGACGGACATCGCCTACCTCGACGGCTCGCCCACCGACAACAACGCCACCCTCTTCGCCGCGGGCGCGCACAGCGTCCTCGACCCGATGACGCAGTACACGGTCGTCGCCGAGCAGGCCGTGCCCGAGTGGGACAACCAGCAGGCCGCGACGATCTTCGAGCAGATGCTCACCCAGTCGGGCAGCATCGGCGGCGTCCTCGCCGCCAACGACGGCCTCGGCAACGCGGCCATCTCGATCCTCGCCAAGAACGGCCTCAACGGCCAGGTGCCGGTGACGGGCCAGGACGCCACGGTCCAGGGCCTGCAGAACATCCTCGCCGGGGACCAGTGCATGTCGGTGTACAAGGCCGTCACCAAGGAGGCCCAGGCCCTGTCCGAGACGGCCATCTCCCTGATCGGCGGCGAGGAGCCCGAGACCACGGGCACCGTCACCGACGAGACCGGCGGCCGCGAGGTGGCCTCCATCCTCCTCGAGCCCCAGTCGATCTTCCGCGACAACGTCAAGGACGTCGTGGACGACGGCGCCGTCACGGCCGAGGAGCTGTGCACCGAGAAGTTCGCCGACGCCTGCGCCGAGCTCGGCATCTCCTGAGGTCGTCGGCGACCCGCTGAGGCGGGCGCCGCCCCTCCCCGGACCGCCGGGCGCCCGGCGGTCCCCCGCCGCGCCCGGCCCGCCCGCGCGCGCTCCCGATCCCGCCGCGGGGCCTGCCGGCCCGCAGCCCCCGGCGCCCCTCGACGAGGAGGACCCTTGGCCCACCCCAGCCCCCCCGCCGCGCACGCGGCGACCCCCACCGCGGACGCCGCCGCGCCGTCGCTGCTGGCCCTGCGCGGCATCGACAAGAGCTTCGGCGCGGTCCAGGTGCTGCACGGCGTCGACCTCGACGTGCGCGCCGGTGAGGTGACGGCGCTCGTCGGCGACAACGGCGCCGGCAAGTCCACGCTCGTGAAGTGCGTGGCCGGCATCTACACCACCGACGGCGGTGAGTACCTCTTCGAGGGGCGGCCGGTGACCGTGAACGGCCCCAAGGACACGGCCGCCCTCGGCGTCGAGGTCGTCTACCAGGACCTCGCGCTGTGCGAGAACCTCGACATCGTCCAGAACATGTTCCTCGGCCGGGAGCGGAAGCGGGCCGGCGTGCTGGACGAGACCGCGATGGAGGAGGCGGCGCGGCAGACGCTCGCCAGCCTGTCCGTGCGCACGGTCCGCTCGGTGCGCCAGCTCGTCTCGAGCCTGTCCGGCGGGCAGCGCCAGACCGTCGCGATCGCCAAGGCGGTCCTGTGGAACTCCCGCGTGGTCCTCCTCGACGAGCCGACGGCCGCGCTCGGCGTCGCCCAGACCCGCCAGGTGCTGGACCTCGTGCGCCGCCTCGCCGACAACGGCCTGGGCGTCGTCCTCATCAGCCACAACCTGAGCGACGTCTTCGAGGTCGCCGACTCCATCACCGCCCTGTACCTCGGCCGCTCCGCCGCCACCGTCCGCACGCGGGACGTCACGAGCAGCCAGGTCGTCGAGCTCATCACCTCCGGGCGCTCCGGCGAGCTCGGCCTCGCCACCGAGTCCCTGACGGCCTGAGGAGGACCCGTGAGCACCACGCCAGGAACGACCCCCGACGGCTCGACCGCCGCCGCAGGCGCCGCGCAGTCCGCGCCGGAGGCGCGCGCGCGGCCGGCGCAGAGCGACGAGCACGCGCGCATCGCCGAGCTGGCCCGCGCCACCGGCACCGGCACCGGCCTCACCGAGCCGACCTCCGAGCCCACCTTCCGCGAGGGCGTCACCGCCTACCTGCAGAGGCTGCGCGGCGGCGACATCGGCTCGCTGCCGGCGCTCCTCGGCCTCGCCGTGCTGTTCGTCCTCTTCTCGGCGCTGCGGCCGGACACCTTCCCCACCGCGCTGAACATCGCCAACCTCCTGGTCCAGGCGTCCTCGATCATCGTCCTGGCGATGGGGCTGACCTTCGTCCTGCTGCTCGGCGACATCGACCTGTCCGCCGGGGTCGCCGGCGGCACGTCGGCGGCCGTCATGGCCATCGGCCTCGGCTCGGCCGGGCTGCCGTGGTACGTCGCCGTCGTGCTCGGCCTGCTCGCCGGGGTGGTCATCGGCACGGTGATCGGCCTCTTCGTCGCCAGGGTGGGCATCCCGAGCTTCGTGGTGACCCTCGCGCTGTTCCTCGCCCTGCAGGGCGTGACGCTGCGCCTGGTCGGGCAGGGCGGCACCATCGCCGTCCGCGACCCGGTGGTCGTCGCCGTCGCCAACGGCAACGTCCCCGTCGCCCTCGGATGGGTCCTGGCCGTCGTGGCCGTCCTCGCCTACGCCGCGGTGAACCTGATCTCCTGGGCGGGCAAGCGCCGCCGCGGCCTCACGCGCGACAACATCGGCGTGGTCGTCCTGCGCGTCCTCGCCGTGGCGGCCGCCGTCCTGGCGGTCACGGCCGTGCTGTCGCAGAACCGCGCGCGCATCCCGAGCTTCGTCCTCGCCGGGATGCCCTACTCCGTGCCGCTCATCGCGGTGCTGCTCGTGGTGCTCACGTTCGTCCTGGGCCGCACGAGCTACGGGCGGCACATCTACGCCGTCGGCGGCAGCCCCGAGGCGGCCCGCCGGGCGGGCATCTCGGTGCAGGGCATCCGCGTCTCCGTGTTCGTGATCGGGTCCGCCCTCGCCGCCCTCTCCGGCATCATCGAGGCCTCCCGGCTGAACTCCGTGGCGCCGGGCTCCGGCGGCGGCAACACGCTGCTCCTCGGCGTCGGCGCGGCCGTCATCGGCGGCACGAGCCTGTTCGGCGGGCGCGGCAAGGTCAGCAACGCGGTCATCGGCGGCCTCGTCATCGCCGTCATCGCCAACGGCCTCGGCCTGCTCGGCCAGCAGGCGTACGTCAACTTCCTCGTCACCGGGGGCGTGCTGCTGCTGGCGGCCGCCGTGGACGCGGTCTCGCGCCGGCGACGCTCCTCCGCCGGCCGGTAGCGGTGCCCCGCACGTCCCGGGGGCCGCTCGGCGCGGCCCCCGGGGACGTCGGCGGGCCGCGGTCCGGCGGGTCCTCACCGGGCGCCGGCCTCCGGACGCTCGGCCCGGTCGCCGGGGGCCGCAGCCAGGACCACGTCCGGCGCCACAACCTCTCCGTCGTCCTCTCCGCCGTGCACCGCGACGGCCCGGTGTCGCGGGCGCAGCTGACCGGCGCCCTGGGCCTGTCGCGCTCGACGGTCGGCGACCTCGTCGGCGGCCTGGCCGCCGCGGGCCTCGTCGTGGAGGACCGGCCGTGCGCCGCCGCCGGACGGGGCGTCGGACGGCCGTCCCTCGTCGTGCGCCCCCTCGAGCGCTCGGCCACCGCCCTCGCCGTCTACCTGGACGTGCACTGGCTGCGCGTGGCGGTCGTGGGCCTGGGCGGCGCCGTCCTCGCCCGCGCCACGGAGCAGGTGCCGGCGGGCTCCCCGCCGCACGTCGTGGTCGACCTCGCCGCGACCGTCGCCGCGCAGCTGGTGCCCGACGCGCAGGGCAGGCACCGGCTCGTGGGCGTCGGGGTCGCCGTCCCCGGCACGGTCCGCGCCGGTGAGGGCGTCGTCGGCCTCGCGCCGAACCTCGGCTGGGTGGAGCAGCCGCTCGGTGACCGGCTCGCCGCAGCCGTGGCCGACCACCTGGGCCGCCGGCTCCCCGTCGTCGTCGCCAACGACGCCGACCTCGGCGTCGTCGCGGAGTGCCGACGGGGGGCCGCGCGCGAGGCCACCGACGTCGTGTACCTCTGCGGCACGTGGGGGCTCGGCGGCGGGGTGGTCTCGGGCGGCCACCGGCTCACCGGCAGCCGCGGCTTCGCGGGCGAGGTGGGCCACATCGGCGTCGACCCCGAGGGCCGCGCCTGCCACTGCGGCAGCCGGGGGTGCTGGGAGTCCGAGAGCTCGGCCGCCGCCTGGGCGGCGCCGCTGGAGCTGGACGCCGACGCACCCGACATCACCGAGCAGCTCCTCGAGCGCCTCGACCGCGGCGGGGTGGCGGCCCGGCGCACGCGCGACCGCGTCTCGCGGGCCTTCGCGCGGGGGCTGGCCAGCGTCGTCAACGTCCTGGACCCGCAGGTGGTCCTCCTCGGCGCGGGGCTGTGGCGCGACCTGTGGCCCGTCGTGGCCGAGGACGTCCTGCCGTGGGTCGAGCGGCTCGTGCTGCCCGCCCTGCGCGAGCACGTGGACGTCCGCCCCGCGGGGCTGGGGGCGGACTCCACGCTGCTGGGCGCGGCGGAGGCCGCCCTGGCGCCGCTGCTGGAGGACCCCCTGGGCGCGGCGCCGGGCTGACCCGCGCCCGCCCGGGCCGCCGTCCCGCGCCTCGCGCCGCGCCCTCAGGCGGCGAGCTCGCCGGAGTCGTGCAGCACGCGGCCGGCGCGCAGCAGCCGCTGGCAGCGCGGGGCCGGGGCGCCCTCGGACAGGTCGGGCAGCCCCGGGGTGCCCGAGCGGGGGTCGGTGCTCCAGCTGGAGACGCGCGCGTCCGCGGCCTGGACGACGAGGTCGCCGACCGACCACACCGCCAGCGTCGCGAGCGCCCCGGGCACGAGGACGCCCTCGCCGTCGCGCCGGGCCGCGCGCCACCCCCCGCGCGTGTGCGCGAGGAAGGCCGCTCGCGCGGACAGGCTCTGGCGCTCCCCCGACATGGCGGTGCAGGCGCGCACGGCGCCCCACGGGTCGAAGGGGGTGACGGGCGCGTCCGAGCCGAGGGCGAGCGGCACGCCGGCGGAGGCCAGGTCGGCCAGCGGGTTGAGCGCCGCGGCGCGACCGGCTCCCAGCCGCTGGGCGTACAGGCGCCCCGGCCCGCCCCACAGGGCGTCGAAGGCGGGCTGCACGCTGGCGACGACGCCGAGGCGGGCCAGCTCGGCGACGGCGCGGGCGTCGGGCGCCTCGAGGTGCTCGACGCGGTGGCGCGCGGACGCCAGGGCGGGCGTGCCCACCTCCCGCTCGGCGGCCAGCAGCCCCTCGACGAGCGCGTCGCACGCGGCGTCGCCGATGACGTGGAAGCCGCCCTGGACCCCGGCGCGCGTGCAGGCGGCCAGGTGCGCGGCGACGTCGGCGGCACCCAGGTGCGCCGTCCCGGCGTGGTCGTCCGGCAGGCCGGTCCCCGCGAGGTCGGCGTAGGGGGCGCGCAGCGCGGCGGTGCGCGAGCCGTAGGAGCCGTCGACGCACAGGTCGCCGGCCAGGCCGAGCACGCCGGCGCCGTCCACCGCCGCGAGGGCGGCGCGCGCCCCGTCCTCGTCGCGGACGAGGGCGCCCCAGTAGGGCAGGACCTCGGGGACCTCCCCGCCGGCGGAGAGGGCGTGCAGCGCGCGGAGGTCCTCCGGCGACCCGACGTGCGGCGCGGAGCACTCGGTCACGGCGGCCACCCCGGCCGCCGCCGCGGCCCGCAGCGCGCGGCGCTGCACCCGCTCACGCTCACCGGCGCCCAGCCGGCGGCTCGCGTCCCGGGCGAGGTCGTGGGCGCGCAGGCGCACGAGGGCGCCGCCGTCCCAGCCCTCCAGCCCGCGCAGGCCGGCCCGCTCCGCGAGCGCGCTCGAGACCAGCGCCGAGTGCACGTCCACCCGCGTGAGGAGGACCTCCCCGCCCCGGGCGGCCCGGTCCAGCTCCTCGCGCGAGGGCGGCGCCCCCTCGGGCCAGGCGGTGTCGTCCCAGCCGTGGCCCAGCACCGGCCGCCCCGGCGCCTCCCGGACGGCGGCCGCGACGAGGTCCAGGACCTGCGCGGCGCTCGTGGCGCTCGCCAGGTCGACGCCGGCCAGGGCCAGGCCGGTCTCCGTGACGTGCGCGTGCGCGTCGACGAAGCCGGGGGTGACGAGGGCGTCCGGGGCCTCGACGACGACGTCGGCGCGGGAGCGCTGGGCCTGCGCCGCCTCCTCGGAGCCGACCCAGGCGACACGCTCGCCCTCCACGAGCACGGCCGTGGCGAAGGGGTCGGCCGGCGAGTACACCGACCCGGCCAGGTAGAGGACGCTGCGCGGGCCGGTCTGCTCGGCGGGTGCGGTGCTCACGCGCCCGAGTGTGCCCGGCGCCGTCCCGTCGTGCGCCGGCCACCCGGACGGGGCGGGCCCCGGGGCCGCGCCGTCCCGGGACGGTCCTGTCCTCCCCCGCCCCTAGGCTCCCCCGCATGGACGCCCGCACGACCCGCACCGGCTCCTCGCCGAGCGACCGCCCCCTGCTCCTGCTCGACGCGGCGTCGATGTACTTCCGCGCCTACCACGGCATCCCCGACTCGGTGGCCGCCCCCGACGGCACCCCCGTCAACGCCCTGCGCGGGTTCCTCGACATGACCGCCCGCCTGGTCGCCGACCGCGGCCCGGGCGGGCTCGTGGCGTGCTGGGACGACGACTGGCGGCCCTCGTGGCGCGTGGACGCCGTCCCGTCCTACAAGGCGCACCGGGTGGGGGCCGACGGGGGCGAGGACGCCCCGCGCACCCTCCGGCCGCAGGTGCCCGTCATCGCCGAGGCCCTCGCCGCCGTCGGCGTCCCCCGGGTGGGCGCGCCGGGCTGCGAGGCCGACGACGTCATCGGGACGCTGACGACGCGGGCGCTGGCCGCGGGGCGTCGCGTCGAGGTCGTCACGGGCGACCGCGACCTCTTCCAGCTCGCCGGCACGGGCGAGCGCCCCGACGACGTGCTCGTCCTCTACACCTCCCGCGGCATCCGCGACCTCGAGGTCGTCGACGGTGCGCGCCTGCGCGAGCGCTACGGCGTCGCCGACGGCGACCGCTACGCCGACCTCGCCGTCCTGCGCGGCGACAGCAGCGACGGCCTGCCGGGCGTCGCCGGCATCGGCGAGAAGACGGCGGCGACGCTCCTGGAGCGCTTCGGCGACCTGGCGGGCGTCCGCGGGGCCGTCCTGGCGCGGGACCGGTCGCTGCGCCCGGCGCAGCTGGCGCGCCTCGCCGAGGCCTCGGACTACCTCGACGCCGCCCCGGCCGTCGTCCGCGTCCTGCGCGACGCCGACCTCCCGGCGCACGACGACGCGCTGCCCGCCTCGGTGGCCGACGCCGACGCCGTCACGCGGCTGGCGCGCCGCTACGGCGTCGCCTCCAGCCTGCGGCGCCTGCTCGTGGCGCTGGGCCTGCCCACCGAGGCGGTCCGCGACGAGGTCGTCGGGCGGCGCTGAGTCGGAGCGCGCCCGGCGAGCGCGAGCGGTCGAGGAGCAGCACCCGCCGGCGCCGGGCACCGCTGCTACGGTCCGCCGGTGCCTCCTGGGCGGAGCCTCCTGCCGCGGTCGACGCCGGCCGCCGCGGGGGTCTCCTCCCGCGCGGTCGCCGCCCTGCTGGACCGCCTCGAGGCCTGGTCGGTCGAGTGCCACTCCCTGATGGTGGTGCGCCGCGGCCACGTCGTCGCCGAGGGCTGGTGGGCGCCGTACTCGGCTGACCGCCCGCACCTGCTCTACTCGCTGACCAAGTCCTTCACCTCGGTGGCGGTGGGCCTCGCGGTCGCCGACGGGCTGCTCTCGCTGGACGACCGGGTGGTGGACGTCCTGCCCGAGCACGTCCCCGAGGACGTCACGGAGCAGGGGCGCCGCCTGACCGTCCACCACCTGCTGTCCATGACGGTCGGCCACGCGACGGACAGCCTCGACGAGGCCTGGCGGTTGGAGCCGGACGACCTGACCAGGGGCTTCCTGCGCGTGCCCTTCACCGAGGTCGAGGGGTCGCGGCACGTCTACGACAACGCGACCACCTACGTGCTGGCGCGGATGGTGGAGCGGGTGACGGGCCGTGGTCTGCCCGAGCTGCTCGACGAGCGCATCTTCCGGCCGATGGGCGTCGACCACGCCGAGTGGGACCGGGTGGCGAGCGGCGCGGCGTTCGGCTTCCACGGGCTGCACCTCACGACCGAGGCCGTCGCCGCCTTCGGCGAGCTGCTGCTGCGCGAGGGCGTCTGGGAGGGCCGGCAGCTCCTCCCCGGCGCGTGGGTGCGGCTGGCCACCAGCCGCCACGTCGACACCCCCCAGCCGGCGGACGGCTCGCTCGACGCCGACTCCACGGCCGGGTACGGCTACCAGTTCTAGATGTCGCGCGACGGCTACCGCGGCGACGGCGCCTTCGGGCAGCTGTGCCTGGTCTACCCCCGCCACGACCTGGTCGTCGTCGTGACGGCGGGCGACGGCCCGCCCGGGGCGACGCCCGCCGCGGTCCGGGACTGCCTGCTGCCCGGTCTGGACCAGCCGGGCGACCTCCGTGACGACGAGATGCTCGCCGACCGCCTGCGACGGCTGTCCTGCGCGCCGGTGGTGGGCTCGGCCGCCCCGGAGCGCTCCGCGAGGGCGAGGCTCGACGCGTCCGTCGAGGGCTCGGCCCTGCCCGACGGGACCACGGTCGTCGTCGACCCCGTGGACGGTGGCTGGGTGCTGCGGCTCGGGTCGCGCCTCGACGTCGCCGCCCGCCACGGCCGGTGGCGGGAGAGCTCACCGCTCGGCCGCCCGGTGGTGGCGGCCGGCGCGTGGGGGGGCAGCACGTTCGTCGCCGACCTCTACGTCATCACCACCCCGCACCGGGTGCGGCTGGTGGTCGACGCCCACGGCTCGACGGCCGTGGCGACGTGGAGCACGGTGCCGCTGACCGGCCCGAGCCTGGTGCTGCACCTGACATCGCCGCTGATGACCCGGCCCGACGTCGCATGATGCGGTGCGGTGCGGTGCGGTGCGGTGCGGTGCCGAGCCGCCGCCGCCGGCCGGCGCCTCGTCCGCAGCGGCACCCTCCCCCGTGCCGACCGCGCACCTTCTCGTCCGTCAGCGCGAGCGGCTCCCGCCCGCCCGGACGCCGGCCGGGCTGCTCCTCACGGCCGTCGTGCCCGGGCCGCCGTCGTCCGTGGGCGCGCAGACGCCAGCCTGGACGGACGTCTGAGCAGGTGGCGCCCGGACGGAGGCCTGAGGAGGTGGAGCCCAGACGGAGGTCTGAGGAGGTGGAGCCCCCGGGCGTGCCCCACCATCGGGGCATGAGCCTGCGAACCCCCAGCCCGGACCCGTCCGCCGTGCCCGGCCGGTCCGGGTCGAGCCGCACCGGGTCGAGCCGCACCGGGTCGAGCCGCACCGGGTCGAGCCGCACCGGGTCGAGCCGCACCGGGTCGAGCCGGTGAGGGCCCCGGGCCCCGCCGCCCGTCTCGTCGACCGCGCCATCGCCTGGTACCAGGTGCGGCTCTCCCCGCACAAGGGCTACGGGTGCGCGCACCGGGTCGCCCACGGCGGGGACTCCTGCTCGCAGGCCGTCCGCCGCTCGGTGCTGGACCGCGGGCTCCCCGGGTCGGTGCTCCCCAGCCTCGCGCGCTTCGCGGCCTGCTGGCGGGCGGTGGCCCTGCTCACCCCCCACCAGCGGGTCCAGGGGGTCTGCTGCTGCGGGCCCATCCCGATCCCCTTCGGCTTCGGCCGCCCGTGAGCCGTCCCCCCTCCTCGAGCGCCGGGGCGGGCGGACCGAGGTCCGGCCGGTCCTGGGGCTCCCTCGGCGCGCCGGCGCCGAGGGGGCCTCAGGCGACGACGGAGTAGGCGACGACCCCGCGCCGGACCCGCTCGACGGCGTCCAGCGCCGCGGCGCGCAGGTCGCCGTCGTCGCCGGCGGCGCCGGCCACCTGGTCGAGCAGGTCGACCGTCTGCTTGCACCAGCGGACGAAGTCGCCGGCGCCGAGCTCCATCCCCGCGGCCTCCTCGAGGACGGCGGACAGCGTCGCCCCCTGGGCCCACCGCTGCATCGGCAGGGCCAGGCCCACGTCGGGGGCCGAGGTGGGGGTGAGCCCGTGGGCCCGCTCCCGGTCCTCCAGGTCCGACCACAGGCCGACGACCGCCCGCAGGGCCGCGCCCACGGACCCCGGGGGCGTCCGGGGCCCGGTGCCGACCTCCTCGCGGCGCGCCTCGAACACCAGGGCCGAGGCGACGGCGGCGAGCCCAGCGCCGTCGAGGCCGGCGAGGACCCCCTCGCGCAGGCACTGCGCCACGAGCAGGTCCTTCTCGGCGTAGACGCGCTTCAGCCGACGGCCGGCGCCGGTGACCACCACCTCGTCCGGCGCCCCGCGGGGCAGATGGTCGACCACGAGGGTGCCGTCGGGCTCCCGGCCGCCGTCCTCGCGGCTCACCCGCTCCAGATAGCCCAGCTCCAGCAGCAGGTCGCAGACCTTGTCGAAGGTGCGGGCGATGCCGCTCGTGCGGCCCTCGATGCGGTGCACGAGGCCGTCGGTCTCCCCGCGCAGGCGCGACCAGCGCTCGGCCCAGCGCGCGTGCTGCTCGCGGTCCGGGCAGCCGTGGCAGGGGTGGTGGCGCAGCTGCCGGCGCAGCCCGTCCAGCGTCTCCAGCGCGGCGGCGTCGTCCTGCCCGCCACGGCGGCGGGGCCTCGGCCCGGGCTCCTCGCGCCGCTCGTCGGCGAGCGCCGAGCGCATCGCGCCCGCGAGGTCGCGGCGGGCGCCCGCGTCCCGGGCGTTGAAGTCGCGGCGCACGCGGACGCGCGTGAGCACCTCGACGGCGCCAGGCACGTCGTGCAGCGACAGGCGCCGCACCTCGCGCTCCTCGGTCAGCACCGTGGGGCGCGGTCCCTCGAGCCCGCCCGCGGTCCCCGGGTCGAGGACCACGGCCGTGCCGGCCCGCCGCCCCGCGGGCACCCGGACGACGTCGCCGACGCTCAGGCCCTCGAGGGAGTCGAGCACCTCCGCGCGGCGGCGGCGGGACGCCTCCCGGCTCCCCTCCTTCTCCAGCTCCCCGATCCGCCGGCGCAGCGCGGCGTAGGAGGAGAAGTCGCCCAGGTGGCAGTGCATGGCCTCGGCGTAGCCGTCGAGGGCCTCCTCCTGGGTGCGCGCGCGACGGGCCAGGCCCACGACGGCGCGGTCGGCCTGGAACTGCGCGAAGGAGGTCTCCAGCACCTCGCGGGCGCGGGCCCGCCCGACGGTGTCGACGAGGTTGACCGCCATGTTGGAGGTCGGGCGGAAGCTCGAGCGCAGCGGGTACAGGCGGCGGCTCGCGAGGCCGGCGACGGCCTCCGGGTCCAGCCCCGGCTGCCACAGCACGACGGCGTGCCCCTCGACGTCGATGCCCCGGCGCCCCGCCCGACCGGTGAGCTGGGTGTACTCCCCCGGCGTGATGTCGGCGTGGGACTCGCCGTTGAACTTCACGAGCTTCTCGAGCACGACCGAGCGCGCGGGCATGTTGATGCCGAGGGCGAGGGTCTCCGTGGCGAAGACGGCCTTGACCAGCCCGCGGCTGAACAGGTCCTCCACCACCTCCTTGAAGCGCGGCAGCAGCCCGGCGTGGTGGGCGGCGACGCCGCGCGAGAGGCCCTCGAGCCAGTCCCAGTACCCGAGGACGGCGAGGTCGGTGTCCGGGATGTCGGCGCAGGCGGCCTCGACGGCGCTGCGGATCTCCAGCCGCTCCTCCGGCGAGGTCAGGCGCAGGCCCGCGGCCAGGCACTGGCGCACGGCCGCGTCGCAGCCCGCCCGGCTGAAGATGAAGGTGATGGCGGGCAGCAGGTCGGCGTCGTCGAGCGCCGCGACGACGTGCGCCCGGCTCGGCGGCCGCTGGGACGGGCCCGCGGCGGGAGCGGCCTGCCCCCGCGGGCGGTGCGGCGGGTAGCCGCCGCGGCGCCGTCGTCCCCCGCGCGGCGGTGGGGCCCCGCGCCCGCCGAGGGCCCGCGCGCTGCGCTCGGCGTCCCGGGCGATCGCCACCAGCTCGGGGTTGACGGACGGGCGCACGTCGCCGGCCTCGGCGGCCGCGACGGAGCCGCCGGCGACCGCCTGGTCCTCCTCGCCCACGAACAGGTCGAGCATCCCGGCGCGCCCGGTGAGCACGTGCTGCCACAGCGGCACCGGCCGGACCTCCGAGACGACGACCTCGGTGCCGCCTCGGACGGTGTCGAGCCAGGCGCCGAACTCCTCGGCGTTGCTCACCGTCGCCGACAGCGAGGCGATGAGGACGTCCTGCGGCAGGTGGAGGATGACCTCCTCCCACACGGGGCCGCGGAAGCGGTCGGCGAGGTAGTGCACCTCGTCCATCACGACGTACCCGAGGCCGGCCAGGGTCCCCGACCCGGCGTAGAGCATGTTGCGCAGCACCTCGGTCGTCATGACGACGACGGGCGCGTCGCCGTTGACGACGACGTCCCCGGTGAGCAGGCCGACGCGGTCGGCGCCGTGGCGCTCGACGAGCTCGGCGTGCTTCTGGTTGCTCAGCGCCTTGATCGGCGTCGTGTAGAAGGCCTTGCGCCCGGTGGCGAGGGCGAGGTGGACGGCGAACTCGCCGACGACGGTCTTGCCGGCGCCCGTGGGGGCGGCGACGAGGACCCCGCGGCCCTCCTCCAGGGCGCGGCAGCCGCGGACCTGGAAGTCGTCGAGCCGGAAGGGCAGGGAGTCGCGGAAGCGCGCCAGCTCCGAGCCGTACCCGTCGCCCTGCGTCCCGGCGCCGGCGGCCCCGCCCTGCGCGGTCCGCTCCCGGCGGGCGCGGGCGGCGGCGAAGCGCGCGGCGGGAGCCAGCTCCTCGACGTCGGCGTCCACGGTCGGGGTCGACGTCCCGGCGGCCCCGGGAGCGCCTGCGGCGGAGCCCCGGCGGGACCCGCCCGTCCGCTGTCGTCGCGAGGGCATGCGAGCAAGCCTAGGCGAGGACGCGCAGGCCCCCCGGGCGCACCCGGACCGACAGCGGCAGCCCGCCCAGGCGCTCGCCGTCGCCGTAGGCGGGCATCTGGCGCCCGTCGTCCTCCGCGGACAGCCGGACCGAGCGGGCGCGCCGGACGCTGACCGCCGGGTGCCCGACGTGCGTGCCCGCGAAGACCTTCGGGAACACCTTGGCGATCTCCAGGCCGGGCAGGGGGTCGACCACGACGAGCTCGAGCGCGCCGTCCGCGGCGTCGGCGTCCGGGGCGATGCGCATCCCCCCGCCGAAGCTCGAGGTGTTGGCGAGGGCGACGAGGAGCGCCTCGCGGGTCTCCGGCACCCCGTCGACGACGAGGGTGTAGCGCAGCGGGCGGCGGGCCGGCAGCTCGCGCGCGACGGCGAGGACGTACCGGGCGCGCCCCCGGGGCCAGCGCCAGCTGTTGGCGCGCTCGTTCACCAGTGCGTCGAAGCCCGCCGAGACGACGCCGAGCACGATCCGCTCGCGCGCCGTCCCGTCCTCGGGCCGGGGCGAGCCGCTGCGCTCGGGCGAGCCGACCGCGTCACCGCCCTCGACGGCGAGGACGTCGACCCGGCGGGTGCGCCCCGCGCGCAGGGCCGCCACGGCGCGGCGAGCGGCGCGCGCCGGGTCGCGGCCGTCCAGCCCCAGCCCGCGGGCGACGTCGTCGCCCGTGCCGGCGGGCACGAGGCCGAGCGGCAAGTCGTGCGCGGCGGCGACCTCCGCGCCCAGGTGCGCCATGCCGTCGCCCCCCACGACCAGCACGGCGTCGGCGCCCTCCGCCGCCACGTGGGCCCGCCGCAGGGAGCGCGACGCGCTGCTGCCCGTGGCGTCGAAGACCCGCACCCCGAGGCGCGCGAGCTCTCGCCGCGCGGTCACCGAGGCCCCCCGGCCGCGCCCCGCCCCCGAGACGGGATTGGTGAGCAGGCAGATCAGCGGGTCGCCGCTCACGCGGGCCACGCGGCGGCCGGGCGCGCCGTCACAGGGGGGACGCCTCGTCGTCGGACAGGCCGGCGTAGCCCTCGCGCAACTCGCGGCGGTGCCGCCGCCGGTCGTTGAGGATCGAGACCCCGATCGCCAGGAAGAACAGGGCGCACATGGGGAGGGCGAGGAAGAACATCGCCGTGACCTCGGGGCTCGGCGTGGCGATCGCCGCGAAGGCGAAGCACACGACGACGACCCAGCGCCAGCCGGCGAGCATCGTCCTGCCCCGCATGAGGCCGACGACGTTGAGCGCCACGAGCACCACCGGCAGCAGGAAGGCGATCCCGAAGGCCAGCAGGATGCGCATGACGAAGCCGAGGTACATGGCGATGTCGACGACGTTGACGGTCCCCTGCGGCGTCAGGTCGACGAGGAAGGTCACGGCGCGCGGCAGCGCGGTGTAGGCGAGCGCGACGCCGCCGAGGAAGAGGGGGACCGAGCAGACGACGAAGGCGCTGGCGTACCGCTTCTCCCGCCGGGTGAGGCCCGGGGTGACGAAGGCCCACAGCTGCCAGAGCCACACCGGGCTCGACAGCAGCACCCCGGTGAAGGCGGCCACCTTGACCTTGAGGTCGAAGGCGCCGACGACGCTGCCGATGTTCGGCACCACGTCGTCCTCGCGGCCGGCCGCCTCGGCCGCCACCCTCAGCGGCGCGGTGAGGGCGCCGAGGACGGTGTCGTAGAGGAACCAGCCGACGACGGAGAGCACCGTGACCGCCGCAGCCGCGATCAGGAGCCGGTTGCGCAGCTCACGCAGGTGGGACCCGAGGGGCATCCGCCCCTCGGGGTCCCGGCCACGGCGACGGCTCGGGGTGCGGATCGCCACCGGTCAGGCGGAGGGGCGGTGCTGCTCGTCGCGAGCGCGCTGCTCCTCGCGCGCCTGGTCGACGGCGCGGCCCTCCAGGGGCCGGGCGGGCGCCTCGTCGTCGGCGGAGCGCCGGGTCGTCGTCGTGGGCTCGTCGTCGTCGTGGAGGGTCTTGACCTCCGACTTGAGGATCCGCAGCGACTTCCCGACGTTGCGCGACACGTCCGGCAGTCGCTTCGCCCCGAAGATCACGATGATGACGATGAGCAGGATCAGAAGCTGCCAGGGCTCGGGGCGCATGTGCGGGACCTCTCAGGCGGGTGTGGTGAGCAGCCCGGGCTCGGGCATGCTGCGGACCCTTACCGGCGCAGCGTACGCCGTGACCCCGCGGCCCGTCTGCGACGCGCGCGGGTCCGCTGCGCCAGACGCTGGGTGCGCTCGCGGCGCAGCGCCACCGGGTCGTCGAAGGCGGTGGCCACCACGGGCTCGCGCGGCTCCTCCGCCCGCAGCCGGGCCACCTGCTCGGACAGCTCCGCCGAGACCTGCCCGGCGCGCCCCAGCTCGGTGAGCACGGCGGTCCCCCTGCGCCACAGTCCCAGGGCGAGGCGCAGCAGGACGACGGCTGCCCCGCCCACGAGCACGAGCCAGAGCAGGACCCACATCCACCACGTCACCGGCCGACCCTAGCCGCGGCGCCGGGGGCCTCCGGCGGCTCGTCGCCCGACGGCTCCTCGCCGTCGTCGCCGTCGTCGTTCTGGGCCGCGGCGAGGGCCGCCCGCGCCGCGGCGGCCACCTGCTCGGCCAGCGCCGGCGGTGCGACGACGCGCGCCGACCCGCCCAGGCGCAGCACCAGGCGGCGCAGCCACCCGTCGTCGGCCACCCGCAGGCGCACGCGCACCCCGCCGGGGGCGTCGGCGCGCTCGACGACCTCCTCCACGGGGAAGGACTCGGCGACCCAGCGCACGTCCGCGTCCAGGTCCAGCACGACGAGCGGGACCTCCTCCCCCGGGGCGAAGAGGCTGCTGCCGAGGTCGCGCGCCACCGCCTCGGCGGGCGGGGTGCCGTCCTCGTCGAGCTCGGCGGCCGCCAGCACCCGGTCGAGGCGGAAGCGGCGCACGCCCTGCGCGCGGTGGCACCAGGCCTGCAGGTACAGGCGGCCGTCGAGGGACTCGAGCTCCATCGGGTCGACGTCGCGCTCGGTCGTCTCGTCGCGCGTGGCGACGAGGTAGCTCAGGTGCAGGCGGCGCCCGCGGCCCAGGGCCCCGCGCACGACGGCGAGGACGTGGGGGTCGGCCCCGGCGGCCAGGTCCAGCTGCACCGACGTCGCCGCCGCGGCGGCCGCGTCGCCGGCCGCCGCCGACAGCTTGGCGAGCGCCCCCTCGAGCGCCGCGCTGTCCTCCACGCCCTGCAGGTCGGCGAGCGTGCGCAGGCCGACGAGCAGGGCGAGCGCCTCGTCCTGCCCGAGGCGCAGGGGGCGGGCGATGGCGTCGGCGTTGCCGAGGTAGACGTGCCCGGACTCCCACTCGGCCTCGATGAGGTCGTCGGGCATGTGCCCCGGCGTCCCGCAGACGAAGAGGAGCTCCAGGTCGGCGACGAGCTGGTCGGTGGTGATGTCGAAGTGGCGCGCCGCGTCCTGCAGGGCGACGCCCTGGCGCTCGAGCAGCCACGGGACCATCGCGAGCAGCCGCGAGAGCCGGTCACCGGCACCCGCGCCCGCGGCGACCGCGCTCGGGCCGGACGCGCGCCCGCTGCCCCGGCCGCCCCGGGCGGCCGCGGGGCCGGAGCGGCTCGCCGCCGGGCTCACCGCGCCGCCCCGGCGCCGGCGGGCGCGCCCCCGGCCGGCCCGTGGGCGGACAGCACCCCGCGCCAGCGGTCCAGCACGGCCTCGCGCAGGTCCGGCGGGTCCAGGACGCGCGCGTCGGCGCCGAGGGCCGCGACCTCCTGCGCCAGCTCGTCGAGGTCGGCGAAGGCCACCTCGACCTCGCCCGCGTCGGCGGGGGCCCCGGCGCGCAGCCGCAGCCCCGCCCCGGCGGGCCCCGGCAGCCGGATCCGCGCCACGCGCTCGGCGGGGGCGCCGGCGCGGCCGCGCACCAGGGCGCGCGCGTCGAGGTCCGCGGGCACCGGGACGCGGGCGGGCTCGCCGGTGCGGGTGGTCCCGGGGCCCACGCGGTCGAGGCGGAAGACGCGCGGCGCCCCGCGGTCGAGGTCGTGCCCGACGAGGTACCACCGGCCGTAGCAGGACGTGATGGCCCAGGGCTCCACCCGACGGCGCGCCGTCTCCCCCGTCCGGCCGGTGCGGTACCGGAAGGACACCGGCGCGCGGTCGCGCGTCGCGGCGTACAGCGGGCCGAAGGCGGGCTCGCTGGTGCGCACCCGCGGCTCGACGCCGACGAGGGAGGACTCGTCGGGCTCCACCCCGAGGGCGCGCAGCTTCACGAGCGCCCGCGAGGCCGGGCCGGCGAGGCTGGCCTGCTGCCACACGCGCGAGGCGAGCCCCAGCACCGCGAGCTCGGCGGGCGTGACGTCGATCGCCGGGAGCTCCCAGGCGTCGCGGTCCACGCGGTAGCCGGGCTCGTCGTCGAACCAGGCCGCGTCGGTGCCGGTGACCAGGGGGACGCCCAGGTCGCGCAGCTCCTCCTTGTCGCGCTCGAACATCCGGTCGAAGGCCTCGTCGCTCGCGGCCTCGCTGTACTGGGGGACGGCCAGGCGGATCTGCTCCTTGCGCAGCCAGCGGCGGGTCGACAGCAGCGCGATCACGAGGTTGAGCAGGCGCTCCGTGCGCTGGGCTGGGGCCACGGCTCGACGCTACCCGAGGCGCGCCGCCCGCCCCCGGGCCCGCGGCCCGTGCGTCCGGGGCGGGCGGCGGGGCGCCGGGCCGTAGCGTCGGCCGCGTGCAGGACGACGGTGCTCGGGACGGGCTCGGCGCGGCGGCGGGCGCGCGGCGCGGGGCGGTGCACTGGCGCCGGGGCCGGGTGACCGCCGTCGTCCGCGAGGGGCCGGGGGTGCGCGAGGTCACCGCCCGCCTGGACGAGCCCCTCCCCCGCGTCGGGGCCGCCGACGGCGCCGGGGCGCAGGGAGGTGCGGGGCGGGACCCGGCGCTCGACGTGCGCGCCACGGCGCTGGTCGACCTCGTCGGGGCGCCGGAGGTCGGCGACGAGGTGCTGCTGTCGGTCTCCGCCCTGGCCCGGGGCCTGGGCACCGGCGGCTCGGCGGGC
>Ga0210040_10001983_pt1 | contig 29686 bp, 26 predicted proteins | sample CryGeyCG12114_NA_FD_185462 | JGI IMG/M metagenome (GOLD analysis project Ga0210040, IMG submission 185462) | Groundwater microbial communities from aquifer - Crystal Geyser CG19_WC_8/21/14_NA (SPAdes) (version 2) | ecosystem: Environmental > Aquatic > Deep subsurface > Groundwater | place: USA...
CCCGCCGCATCAAGTTCTCTAGTTCACGGACGTTGCCGGGCCAGCCGTGATCCTCCAGCGCTGCCACCGCGGTTGGCGCAAGTTGCCGCCGGGGAAGCCCCTGCTCAGCCGCCGTGTCGAGGAAATGGCGGGCAAGCAATGCCACGTCCTGGCGCCGCTCGCGCAACGCGGGCAGCGCGACGGGCACGACGTTGAGGCGGTAGAACAGGTCCTCGCGAAAATGGCCGCTGCGCACCAGTTCGGCGAGATCACGATTGCTGGCGGCGACGATTCGCACGTTCGCGCGCACCGGCCGGACGCCGCCGACGCTGGTGAATTCGCCCGACTGAAGCACCCTCAGCAGCCGGGTCTGCGCCTCGATCGGCATGTCGCCGATCTCGTCCAGGAACAGCGTGCCGCCGGCTGCCTGCTCGAACCGGCCGGCATTGCGCTGGGCAGCGCCGGTAAAGGCGCCCCGTTCGTGGCCAAACAGCTCCGCCTCGATCAGCTCGCGGGGGATCGCCGCCATGTTGAGCGCGACGAAGGGCGCGGCGCGGCGCGGCCCGAGATCGTGGATGGCGCGCGCCACCAGCTCCTTGCCCGTGCCCGACTCGCCGGAGATCAGGACGGTAAGATCGTTGAACACCACCCGCGCGATCACGCGGTACACGTCCTGCATCGCCGGCGAGCGGCCGATCAGGGGCAGCGCGCGATCGGCGTCGCCGAGCCCTTCATCAGGCGCAAGATTAACGCGCTCCGTCGCTCCTGCCACGGCGCGGGCCAGCACGTCGAGATCGAAGGGCTTGGGAAGATACTCGTACGCCCCCGCCTCGGCCGCGCGCACTGCGGTGGTGAGGGTATTTTGCGCCGAAAGGATGATCACCGGGAGTTCGGGAAAGCGAGCCACCACCGAACCGAGGTGGTCGAGCCCGTCACCGTCCGGCAGCACCACGTCGGTGATCAGCACGTCCGGCGCCCCATTGGCAAGCGCGCGGTCGAGTTGCGAAAGGCTGTCGGCAACCGTCACCTCGTGACCGCCGCGGCGCAGCGCCTGCGCCACAACCGTGCGGATGGCGGCATCGTCGTCGACCACCAGCACCCGACTCATGACGGCGCCCTCGGCAGCAGCAGACGCAGCACGGTTGCTTCTGGATCCCCTTCCCGCGCGAACTCGACGATCCCTCCCATGTCACGCATCAGCTTGTCGACCAGGGCCAACCCAAGCCCCTGCCCGTCGCGCCGACCCGACACGAACGGTTCGAACAGGTGCTCGGCGATGTCGGGCGGTGCGCCTGGGCCGTTGTCGATCACGCAGATCTCGATCGGCAGCGGCTGGCGCGGGCGGCCGGGCGAAGGGCTGACCGCCATGCCGTGGCGATAGGCAGTGGTGATGGTGATGTGCGGATCGGCCCGCATCTTCGTGGCCTCCGCCGCATTCTTGAGGAGGTTGATGAGCACCTGAAGCAGCGCATCGCGATCCACCAGCGCGGGTGGAAGCGAGGGGTCGAACCGTTCGTCGATCAGGACGCCGCACGCAAAGCCCGCGAGCGCGACGCCGCGGGCATGGCCGAGCAGCGGGTAGATGTTGTGCGGCAGCACCGCCCGCGGGCGGGTATCGCCAAACTCTTGCATGCTGTCGATCAAGGCGGCGATGCGGTCCACCTCCGTCGTGATCAACGTCGTCAGTTCGTCAGGCCCGAGCAGCTGCGCCGCGCCTCGGATCGCCGACAGCGGATTCTTGATCTCGTGCGCCAGCATCGCCGCGGCGCCGATCGCCGCCCGGGCGCCGCCGGCCCGCTCCACCGACTGTCCCAACCGCCGCGAGCTGGCCGCGCTATGGAGGGCGATCGTGCGCCACCCCGGACGACCGGCGATCACGCTTTCCACGAAGTCGACCCGGATCTTGTGACCCCGGGCGGTGGCGATTTCCGTGTCGTAGATGGCAAGCCCATGGCCGTCAGGCGCGCGCGCGCCGTGCGGCGGCGGCAGCACGGCGTCGATCGGCTGCCCGCGCATCAGGCGCTCCGACTGGTTGAGCATGGTCTCCGCCAGGGCGTTGGCGTGGGCGATCCGGTCGTCTGGCCCCACTACCATCACCGCCACGGGCAATGCCGCGAACAGCTCGGCAAAATCGGGCGCACGACCCGCCGCTGGATCAGGCAGCGGCAAGCGCGCGCCATGGCGCATAGAATTCCGCCAGCATCGCCTTGACGACGGCGGGGTCGGGCTCCTGGTTCATCCGGTTGCGGAACTCGGCCGAGCCGGGCAGCCCGCGCGTGTACCAGCCGATGTGCTTGCGTGCCATGTTCACGCCTGTGACCGTGCCGTAATGCTCCAGCATTCCCTCGTAATGGCCGAGGATCGCGTGATATTGCTCGTCGAGGTTCGGGTCCTCGACCCGGCGACCGCTGGTGAACCACGTCATGAGCTGGTGCAGCAGCCACGGTCGGCCATAGGCGCCGCGACCGATCATCACGCCATCGGCGCCCGACTGCGCCAACGCCGTTTCCGCATCATCCACCGAGCAGATGTCGCCATTGGCGATCACCGGCACGCGAACAGCCTCCTTGACTCGCCGGATGAACGCCCAGTCCGCCGAGCCCTTGTACATCTGGTTGCGGGTGCGACCGTGCACCGTGATCATCCGCGCACCGAGATCCTCGGCGATGCGTGCCAGCTCGGGGGCGTTGAGGCTGTCGTGGTCCCAGCCCATCCGCATCTTCAGGGTAACGGGCGCGTCCACCGCCTTCACCACCGCCTCAATCAGCGTCGCCGCGAGCTTCAGGTCGCGCATCAGGGCAGAGCCTGCGTCGCCGTTGGTGACCTTGCGGACCGGGCAGCCCATGTTGATGTCGATGATCGCCGCGCCGCGATCCTGCGCGAGCTTCGCTGCCTCCTCCATCTCGTAGGGCGTGCAGCCGACGAGTTGCATCGACACCGGCTCTTCCAGCGGGTGCCACGCGGCCTTTTGCAGCGATTGCCGTGTTTCGCGGATCGCCGCCTGACTGGCGATCATCTCCGTCACGTTGAGCCCGGAGCCATAGCGTCGCACCAGCGTCCGGAACGGCAGGTCGGTGACGCCGGTCATTGGTGCCAGCACCACCGGGCAGTCGATGCGGACGCTGCCGACCTGTATCGGCGCGAGCGAGGTGGGGACGGGATCGTGCATGATGATTGGAACGCAGGTGAATACTCTCCCCAGGACCGCCGGGCAAGGCTGGCGATATGCGGCGGGTGCGGCTAGGCGAGACGTCATGGAGCGAACCGTCGCGCTGATCGTCGCCGCAGGCTCCGGCTCGCGAGCGGGGGGCACCGTACCCAAACAGTTCGTCGAGGTCGCCGGGCGACCGATGATCGCGCACTCCTGGGCTGCGCTGCGTCATCACCCTGCGGTGGACGACGTCGTGATCGTAATCGGCGCCGGCCAGCAGAGCCTCCTGGCCACGGCACTGGGCGAGGCGGCGGGAAAGGTGCAGGTCGCTATCGGCGGCGCCACCCGGCGAAAGTCGGTCGCCAGTGGCTTGGCGGCAGCGCGCGACTTGGCAGCGACTCGCGTCCTGATCCACGACGCCGCTCGCCCTTTCCTGCCCGCAGCCGTGGTCGACCGGGTGCTGGACGCGCTCGGCGTTCACCAGGGGGCGACGCCGGTGCTGCCCGTCGCCGATACGCTCGCCAAAGGCGGAGTCACGCTGGGTGACGTAGTGCCGCGCGGCGATCTTCATCGGATCCAGACGCCTCAGGGCTTCCATCTCTCCGCCTTGATGGCAGCCCACGCGGCTTGGCCGGACGATCTGGAAGCGACCGACGATGCGCAGATGGTGCGGCGGGTTGGCGGCAGCGTCGCGTTGGTGCAGGGCGATCCCATGCTCGACAAGCTTACCTATCCCGAGGACTTCGCGCGGGCCGAAGCGCGCACCGCGCTGGAGACGCGAACCGCCACCGGCTTCGATGTGCACCGTCTGGAAGCCGGCGAGGAACTGTGGCTGGGCGGCGTGCTGATCCCGCATGACAAGGGCCTGTCGGGGCACAGCGACGCCGACGTGGCGCTCCACGCGCTCACCGATGCGTTGCTCGGCACGATCGCCGCGGGTGACATCGGCACCCACTTTCCGCCCTCCGACCCGCAATGGAAGGGCGCCGACTCGGCCCGGTTTCTGCGCCACGCGGCATCGCTGATTGCGGAGCGAGGCGGGCGGATCGGCTTTGTCGACCTGACGATTATCTGCGAATCGCCCAAGATCGGTCCGCATCGCGCGGCCATGGTTCAGCGCATCGCCGACCTGCTGGCGCTTTCGCCCGACCGGGTAAGCGTCAAGGCGACGACGACCGAGCGGCTGGGCTTCACCGGGCGCGGCGAAGGGATCGCGGCGCAGGCGGTGGCAACGGTACAGGTGCCGACACGATGAAGCTGTTGATGCTCGCCGCGGCGCTTGCCGCTCCCCCCGCACCGCGCCCCTGCCTGACTGAGCAGGACGCGCAAGCGGTGGCGCTGGTCGCGCTGCCCGAGATCATCCGGCAGACCGGCGTGGTCTGCGCGACCCGTCTTCCTGCCGACAGCCTGGTGCGCAAGACCAGCGGGCCCTTCCTCGCCAAGTATGACGCCGAGGCCGATCGCGCCTGGCCGACGGCAAGGGCAGCCATCACCCGCATGATCGATCCGATGGCAGACGTGCTGCTCCAGTCGAGCTATGCCCGGCCGGTGCTGACCTCGCTGCTTGTCCCTCAGCTGGTCGGACGGATCGAGCCGGCGGATTGCGGCACGCTGGACCGGCTGGTGACGCAACTGGCGCCATTGCCGCCGCGCAACACGGCAAGCATCATCGTCACCGCGCTTGCCTACTTCAAGGCGGAGAAGGCGAAGGGCAAGAACGTCGCGGTCCCCGACCTGCCGCTGTGCCCGGGAGCCGGACTGTGAGCGAGGCGGTGCTTCCTGCGGCGCTGGTCAAGGCGGCCGAGCGCGTGGTTGCGGCGAACCGGGCCGCCGGACGTCGCATCGCGGTCGCCGAAAGCTGCACCGGTGGGCTCGTGGCGGCGGCGCTGACCGAGGTGCCGGGGTCGTCCGAGGTGCTGGAGGCCGGCTTCGTCACCTATTCCAACGACGCGAAGATGGCGATGCTGGGGGTGAGTTCGGACGTGCTCGATACCTTCGGCGCGGTGTCCGTGGCGACGGCTTGGAGCATGGCGCGCGGTGCCCTCGATCGCAGCGGTGCCGACGTCGCGGTGGCGATCACCGGTGTCGCGGGGCCAGGCGGCGGAAGCGTCAAGAAGCCCGTCGGGACGGTGGTGTTCGCCCGCGCGGTGCAGGGCGCAGACCCGTCGGACGTGCATGCAGACCGGCGTGAGTTCGGCGACGTCGGCCGCGGCGCTATCCGGCTTCAGGCGGCGTTGTGCGCGCTGGAGCTGCTGTTGCCCGATGCCGACGCGCCGTAAAGCTGCGCGGCGCGCGTCTCGAATGCACCGATCATGCGGCGCAGCGCGGCGCCGAACACCTGACCTGCAAGCATCTCGAACACGCGGTTCTTGAACGCAAAGTCGACGGTGAAGTCGACCGCGCAGCCGCCGGGTTCGGCTTTGAACCGCCAGTCGTTGCGCAGGAACTTGAGAGGACCCTCGATATACTCGACCGTGATCGTGTCCGGTCGTTGCTTGCGGACGCGGGAGGTGAACGTCTCGCGCAGCCCCTTGAAGCCGACGATCATGTCCGCCAGCGTCTCGGTGGCGCTGTCAGAGCGCACGCGCATCGCGCTGACCCAAGGCAGGAACTCGGGGTAGCGCTTCACGTCGGCGACGAGGTCGAACATCTGCTCAGGGCTATACGGCAGGTGACGGGTCTCGTGGTGGCTGGGCATCGGCTCTCGCCCCTCCCCCTCAGAGGGTCGCCACTGCGACCGCAGGCGTGCGGCCGAGCTTCGCTTCGCGCGCGGTGCGTAGCCGGGCGAAGTCGTCGCCGGCATGGTAGCTCGACCGGGTCAGCGGCGACGAGGCGACGAGCAGGAAGCCCTTGGCGCGGGCGATGCCGGCATAGGCGTCGAACGCCTTGGGCGTCACGAACTCCATCACCTTGGCGTGGCGCGGCGTCGGCTGGAGGTACTGGCCCATCGTGAGGAAATCGATGTCGGCGGAACGCATGTCGTCCATCACCTGGTGGACCTCCAGCCGCTCCTCGCCGAGCCCGAGCATCACGCCTGACTTGGTGAAGACGGAAGGGTCGTGCCGTTTGATGCTCTCCAGCAGTCGGAGCGAGGCGTAGTAACGCGCGCCGGGGCGGATGGTCGGGTACAGCCTCGGCACCGTTTCGAGATTGTGGTTGTACACGTCGGGACGCGCGGTGACGATCGATTCAACCGCGGCCTGCGCCTTGTTGCGGAAGTCGGGGGTGAGGATCTCGATCGTCGTCGAAGGCGTGTTGCGGCGTAGCGCCTCGATCACCTTGACGAACTGCGACGCACCGCCGTCGGGCAGGTCGTCGCGGTCGACCGAGGTGATGACGATGTGCTGCAGCCCCATCTCCGCGGCCGCGACCGCGACATGCTCGGGCTCCAACGGATCGACCGCGCGTGGCATACCCGTCTTGACGTTGCAGAAGGCGCAGGCGCGGGTGCAGGTGTCGCCCAGGATCATCACCGTGGCGTGCTTCTTGGTCCAGCATTCGCCGATGTTCGGGCAGGCCGCTTCCTCGCACACGGTGGCGAGCCCGAGGCGGCGCATCAGCCCCTTGGTTTCGGCAAAGCCGACGCTGGTCGGCGCCTTGACGCGGATCCAGTCGGGCTTGCGGGCGCGGATCGGAGCCTCGAGCGGCGTCATCTCGTTCATGCGTGCGAGATAGCGACTTCTGCCCGGCAAACAACATGCATAGAAGGGCGGGCATGACCGACTTCGCAGAGCTCGTTTCAGGCTATCGCCGTTTCCGTGAGCATGGCTGGTCCGCTCAGCGCGGGCGATGGGCCGAACTGTCGGAAGGGCAAAGCCCCAAGGTGATGGTGATCGCCTGTTCCGACAGCCGCGTCGACCCGGCGATCATCTTCGACACCTCGCCGGGCGAGATCTTCGCCGTGCGCAACGTCGCGAACCTGGTGCCACCGTTCGAGGAAGGCGGCGGGCGGCACGGCGTGTCGGCGGCGTTGGAGTTCGCGGTGACGCAGCTGGAGGTGCCGGAGGTGGTGGTGCTGGGCCACGGATCGTGCGGTGGCGTCCAGGCGGCACTGTCAAGGCGGTTCGACGGCGCGGAGCCGGGCGCCGGCGGCTTCATCGCACACTGGATCGACCTGCTCGACGAGGCACGCGACCGCATCGTCGCGGAGCATGGCACCGGTCCGGAGGCGGTGCGCGCACTGGAGCTGGAGACGGTGCGGGTGTCGCTGCGCAATCTGCGCACCTTCCCCGGCATTGCCGAGCGCGAGGCGGCGGGGCGCCTGCGGCTGCGCGGCGCTTACTTCGCGATCGCCGACGGCGTGCTGTACGTGATGGATGAGGCGGGAACGTTCGCGCCGGCGTGAGCGGGCCGGAAGGTCACAAGAGTCGCGACCTCATCGCGAACGCGTGCGCGCGAGTCGCGGAGGCGCGAAGAGGCGTTGCCTGCGCTTTCATGCGGCTTCGGCGGAACGGACGATGGCAAAGAGCGGGCGAGCTTGTGCCAGCGGACTGACGTGTAGGACAGGCGGATTGTTGGTGGTTAGTGGAACGACGGCTTTGGGTCCGCTATGAACGGGTAGCGGCTGCTACCAAGAAATGTCGTCTGTATCGTACTGACTGAAGCGCTTTCCAGCCCTATGGTCTCGACGAGCTACAACGCGCAAAAAGACGTAAAAGGCGATCACGGGTATTGTAGCCAGTGGCGTGTACTCGAAAGGCACGCCAAACTCTCTAAGTGCTCCATAGAACAGGACCGTCGCAGGAAATGCAACGCGGCCCCACAGCCACCACTGGTACAGATCGTTATCGGAACGAAATTTCCGATCTCCTTCCCCAGTAGCGATCCTCTGCTCCCCAGACGACGTTCGATGACGCAACCATGTATGCCGACGCCGTTCCACAGCTTCACGATACGGCGCTTAGAAAACGTCTGATAGGCGGCGTGGACAAATTTTAGCCAGTATCTTGCCGTGGCAAGATGGACCATGCCGAGGAAGCTGCTGGCTAGTTGGTCGTATCGGGTGGCAATGGCGCGGTTGATCTTGAGGTGGCCGAACGTGCTCGATGCGGTTGTGCTGCTTGTAGAGCAGTCGGTCATGTTCGATCTTCACCCGGCGGTTTGAGCGGCCGGGGATGACGGGCTTGATCTGCCGTTTGGCGAGGTCGGCGCGGATCGCGTCGGCATCGTAGCCCTTGTCGGCAAGCAAGGCATCGGGCGCACGCTCTGGGAGGACGATCAGGGCATCATACGTCTTGCGGTCTGCCGCTTCGCCGCCCGTCAGGTGAAAGGCGAGCGGTCGTCCGAGAGCATCGGCCAAGCAGTGAAGCTTACTGGTGAACCCGCCCCGCGAGCGGCCAAGAGCGCGTCGATGAGCCCCCTTTTCCGCCCGCTGCCGAGACATGGGCGCGGACTGTGGTGCTGTCGATGCTGTAGTGGCCGCTGTCCGCCATGATCTCGGCCAGCGTCGCCGCCACGATCTCCCAGACTCCAGCCTCGCGCCATCGCCGGAACCGGCGGTAAATGGTGTTCCAGCTTCCGTATTTGGGTGGCACGTCGCGCCACGGGGCACCGCCCCGAAGCCGCCAAAGTATGCCGTTGATGACCGAGCGGTTCTGTTCGGGAGGCCGGCGTCGGCTCCGGTTCTTGCGCTTTATCGGGAGCAAGTCCTTAAGGATGCGCCATTCCTCCTCGGTGAGATCGCCCCGGCTCAAGCCTGCCTCCGAAAAGCAACTTTGAATCAACGCTTCCGTGCGGCGTCAATAGAGGGATACCGTCGGTCCATGATGTTGCGGTCATTCGATCGGAATGCGATACCTTAGTCACGATCTGGTGGGGTTGGAGAACGAGGCAGCGTCTGGCGTTCATGGCGGCGATGTGCGGCGTTGCCGCAGTCCCTTGGCTTATCATTGACTCAACATCGAAAGACTGGCGCGCATCGGTAGGTGGCACGGCGTTTCTGTTCATCCCGCAGATTATCGGATGGCTGCTCTATGTGGGCCTTGCAACCGGCCGCATGCCGTCCGCGTATGGCCGATCAGAAATGCGCGATGCTTCACCACGATGGTTCTGGCTGACAGGTAGCCTCTACGCGGGCCTTCTCTTCTTCTATATCGTTCTGAGCGTGATCATTAGCGGCACGATCTAGGGTCTTTGATGCCCGCCCAATATTCGCGCCCGGAATTTGTCCACGCCGCCTAGTAAGAAGCGCGATGGGCCGAATGGGCGGCCGATATGGGCGAAAGCCGACATTCTCCGCGGCTGCCCAACGACGTCACAGCTGGGTGCGCAGGTGCCCATCTCTTTCCGTAAGTGCCGCCGTCGGTGACAGCAGAGATGGGTCCGTGCCTGCGCTGGGATGACGGAACGGGGTGAAGGCAGCCGTGCGCCCCTACGCCTCCACCCCCTCCCCCAGTTCCTCGCGCACCAGCTTCGCGAGGGCGGGATCGAGCGGCGGCGGCACCATCGGCACGGCGGCTTCCAGTCGGTCGGCGATGATCGTCAGCGCCGCGATGCGCGCCGCCTTCTTGTTGTTGCCGTCGATCACCGTCCAGGGTGCGGCGAGCGTGTTCGTTTCGGCGAACATGTCGTGCATGGCGTCGAGGTAATCGGCGCGGCGGCTGCGGTTGTGGTAATCGTCGACGCCGGTCTTCCACCGCTTCCACGGCGTCTGCGCGCGGGCGAGGAGGCGCTCGTCCTGCTCTTTCTGCGTGGTGTGGACGAACAGCTTGACCAGCGTCGTGCCGTCAATGATCTGCGCGGCCTCGAAGGCGTTGATCTCGGCATAGCCGCGCTGCCATTCGTCGGGAGTGGCAAAGCCCTCCACGCGCTCGACCAGCACGCGCCCGTACCAGCTTCGGTCAAAGATCGCGATGTTGCCCTTGCCCGGCAGGCGCTGCCAGAAACGCCAAAGGAAGTGATGCGCCTTTTCCTCCGCCGTCGGCGCGGCGATCGGGTAGATTTCGAAGTGGCGCGGGTCCCAGCGGGCGGTGAGCCGCTGGATGATGCCGCCCTTCCCCGCCGCGTCCCACCCTTCGAGCATGACGATGGCGGCGCGGTTGTGGATGATGTGCGCGACCTGGATCTTGGCCAGCCGCTTCTGCAGCTTGGCGAGATCGTGGTGGTAGTCGCCGTCGTAATGCTTGCCGTCTTCGTAGTCGCCGAGCTTGATGGTCATGCCTGCTCCTTGGTGATGCCTGGAAGCTGAACGTTCCAGGCGCCGCGGCGACGCACCACCAGCCAGTAAAAGGCGGCGGACAGGGCGATCTGTGCGGCGGTGGCGATCAGGCCGGGGCGTCCTTCGGCGGGGTCGAGCCAGCTCGTCCAGGTGACGTAGGCGAGCGCTGCCAGCGTCACCAGCGGCGCGAGCGGGTAGAGCGGCATGCGGTAGGTCGCGTGGGCCGTGGCACCGCTGCGGCGGCCGGCGATCGCCGCGACCGCGATGCCGGCATAGATCGCGACCAGCCCGGTGCCGCTCAGCACCAGCAGCAGGCTCAGCGGCAGGAAGCAGCACGCTACCCCGATCGCGCCGGTCAGCAATGTCGCGATCCATGGCGAGCCGAAGCTCGGGTGGACGGCCGACAGCAGGCGGTCGACCGGCCTGCCCCATGAGCAATCACGCGCGGTGCCGTAGAAGAAGCGGGCGCAGGCGAGGATGCAGGCGATCACCGCGTTGAGAATCGCGATCACGACGCCTACTGACGCTGCACCGGCGAGCAGGCTCCCTCCCCGCGTTCGCAGCAGCAATCCGAACGGGTCGTCGGCGACCAACAGCGCGTGCAAATCGGGCGCGCCCATCAACACGGCGGCGATCGGCAGTCCTTCGAACACCAGCGTCAGCACCAGCGCCCAGAGGATCGCGCGCGCGATCATCCGGGGCGCGTCGAGCATCTCTTCGCCGAAATAGACCGCCGCGCCGTAGCCGTTGAGCGCGAAGATGGCGATGGAGGTGGCAAGGCCGACCGAGGCGGGGCTTGCAGGCACCAGACCGGTGCCGGCTGGCATGAGCGGATGGCGCAGCATGTCCGCGAACGGCCGCACGGCGTCGCCGAGGCCGAGCACCACGACCGCGGCGAGCGCCAGCACCTCGACCCCCAGAAAGACGCCGGTGATCCATGCGTTGACGCGGATCCGCAGCACCGCGACCAGCGCCGCGCCGGCGACCACGCCGACCGCCACCGGCACCTGCGGCAGGCCGGGCGCGATGCCGGCGAGGATGGCGCTGATCCCCAGGCCCGCGACGGGCGGGAAGAACAGGTTGTTGAACACGTTGACGCCCAGCATCACGAAGCCGGCGAGCGGGCCCAGCGTGTGCGCCACCTGCACGTATTCGCCGCCCGCGATCGGGAAGGCGCTCGACAGTTCGGCGTAGACGAAGGCGGTGGCGACACAGACGACGCTCGCCAGCACCAGCGCCAGAAGCGCGCCGGTGCCGGCGACCTGCAGCATCCCCGGCACGATCACGAACACCGACGAGGCCGGCGTCGCCACCGACAGCGTCAGGAACAGGACGCCGGATAGTCCGAGGCTGCGCACCAGCGGCTGGGGTGCGGCGGGCTGGAGCTGGTCGTCGAGCATCCAGCCGCAGCCCGGATCAGCCCGCGTTCGGCGCCACCACCCGGTCGACATCCTTGCCTTCCGCGGTCGAGCGCAGGTTGAGTTCCTTGAGCTGCTTGGCGGACACGAAGCTGGGTGCGCCCATCATCAGGTCCTCCGCCTTTTGCGTCATCGGGAAGACGATGACCTCGCGGATGTTGGGCTCGTCCGCCAGCAGCATGACGATGCGGTCGATGCCGGGCGCCGAGCCGCCGTGCGGCGGCGCGCCGAACTTGAAGGCGTTGATCATGCCGGCGAAATTCTGGTCCACATCCTCGCGGGTGTAGCCGGCGATCTCGAACGCCTTGTACATGATCTCCGGCTTGTGGTTGCGGATCGCGCCCGAGGACAGCTCGATACCGTTGCAGACGATGTCGTACTGGTACGCGAGGATGTCCAGCGGGTCCTTGGTCTCCAGCGTCTCCAGCTCGCCCTGCGGCATCGAGAACGGGTTGTGGCTGAAGTCGACCTTCTTGTTGTCCTCGTCGTACTCGAACATCGGGAAGTCGACGATCCAGCAGAATTCAAAGCGGTTGGGATCGATCAGGCCGAGCGTCTCAGCCACGCGGGTGCGGGCGAGGCCGGCGAGCTTCGCCGCCTGCGCTTCCTTGCCGGCGGCGAAGAACAGTCCGTCGTCGGGGCCGAGGCCGAGCGCGTCGGCCATGGCGGTCATCTTGTCCTCGCCATGGTTCTTGGCGATCGGGCCGCCCCATTCGCCGCCCTTGCGGGTGGCGTAGCCGAGGCCGGCGAAGCCCTCGCCTTGCGCCCAGCTGTTCATGTCGTCGAAGAACTTGCGGCTCTTGTCGGCGGTGTTCGGCGCGGGGATCGCGCGCACGACGTCGCCTGCCTCGACGATAGAGGCGAAGCGGCCGAAGCCCGATCCGGCGAAATGGTCGGAGACGTCCGAGATCAGGATCGGATTGCGCAAGTCGGGCTTGTCGTTGCCGTAACGGAGCATCGATTCGCGATACGGGATACGGCGGAACGGGAGCGCGGAGACGGCCCTGCCCTTCCCCTGCCAGTCGGCGAACTGTTCGAACACGCCGTGGAGCACGGGCTCGATGGCGGCGAACACGTCCTCTTGCGTCACGAAGCTCATTTCGAAATCGAGCTGGTAGAATTCGCCGGGCGAACGGTCGGCACGGGCGTCCTCGTCGCGGAAGCAGGGCGCGATCTGGAAATAGCGATCGAAACCCGCCACCATCAGCAGCTGCTTGAACATCTGCGGCGCCTGCGGGAGCGCGTAGAACTTGCCGGGGTGGACGCGGCTCGGGACAAGGTAGTCGCGCGCGCCTTCGGGGCTGGAGGCGGTGAGGATCGGCGTCTGGAACTCGGTGAAGCCCTGCCCGATCATGCGCTGGCGAATGGAGGCGATGACCTCGCTGCGCAGCTTGATGTTCTGATGGATGCGCTCGCGGCGCAGGTCGAGGTAGCGATAGCGCAGGCGGATGTCCTCGGGGTATTCGGCATCGCCCGCGACCGGCATGGGCAGCTCCTGCGCTGCCGACTGGACGGTAACGGCGCGCGCGAACACCTCGATCTCGCCGGTCGCGAGATTGGGGTTCACCGTCGCCTCGCTGCGGCGCTTCACCTCGCCATCGATCGTGATCACCGATTCGACGCGCACCTGCTCCAGCGCCGGCAGCGCCGGGCTGTCGGCGTCCGCGACGATCTGCGTGAGGCCGTAATTGTCGCGCAGGTCGACGAACAGCACGCCCCCGTGGTCGCGCTTGCGGTGAACCCAGCCGGAAAGGCGGACGGTGCTGCCGACGTCCTCGGCAGAGAGGGCGGCGCAGGTGTGGGTGCGATAGGCGTGCATGGGCGCGGCGCTTCCCCGCCCGCCCCTCCTTTGTCAACCCGGTGTCGCGTTGCTATGGGTCAGCGCTTATGCACATTCATCCCCTTGTCACCGACAGCGCCACGCTCGCCAACCTCTGCACGCGATGGGCGCAGGCCGGCTTCATCACCGTCGATACCGAGTTCATGCGCGAAAGCACCTATTGGCCGGAGCTGTGCCTGATTCAGGTGGCGGATACGGAGGAAGCGGCAGCGATCGACCCGATGGCGCCGGGGCTCGACATGAAGCCGCTGCTCGATCTGCTGACCGACAATGAGGACGTGCTGAAGGTCTTCCACGCCGGCGGGCAGGACCTGGAGATCATCTACAATCTCACCGGCAAGACGCCGCACCCGCTGTTCGATACGCAAGTCGCGGCGATGGCGCTGGGGCAAGGCGAGCAGATCGGCTATTCCAATCTGGTCGACAGCTGGCTGGGGATCACGGTCGACAAGGGCGCGCGCTTCACCGACTGGGCGCGGCGGCCGCTGGACGAGCGGCAGATCGAATATGCCATCGGCGACGTGACGCACCTCGCGCGCATCTTCCCCAAGATGCTGGAGCGGCTGCGCAAGACCGGGCGCGGTGGCTGGCTCGATCAGGAGATGGAGCGGCTCGGCGATCCCGCCAACTACGCCAACGATCCCGATCAGGCGTGGAAGCGGGTGCGGATCAACGGCCGCAAGCCCGATGTGCTCGGGCGCCTGAAGGCGCTGGCGCGCTGGCGTGAGCTGGAGGCGCAGGCCAAGGACCTGCCGCGCGGGCGCATCGTCAAGGACGAGACGCTGGGCGATCTTGCCGGCCACCCGCCGCGCCGGCAGGCCGACCTCGCCAAGGTGCGCGGGTTGTCGGCGACCTGGGGCGGCAACGACATCGGCGGACGGCTGATGGCTGCGCTCGAGGCGGCGACGCCGCTGCCCGCCGACGAGCTGCCGGCGCGCGACGATCGCAAGCCGGGGCTCGGCAAGGAAGGGTCGCTGGTCGCCGACCTGCTGAAGCTGCTGCTGAAGATCCGCTCGCGCGACATCGACGTGGCGTCGAAGCTGCTTGCCCGGTCGGACGAGCTGGAGGCGTTGGCGGCCGGCGTCAGGACCGGCTTGCCGATGCTGGAAGGCTGGCGCTTCGATCAGTTCGGGCGCGACGCGCTCGATCTGGTGGAAGGGCGGCTGGCGTTCGCGGTGCAGAACGGCAAGCTCAAGATGACGCGCGCGGAGGATGCCGCCTGATCAGGTCGTGACCACGCTGGGTGCCCGGCCGAGCAGCGTCGCCAGCGCGGCGTGGCGGCGCTCCACCGCTTCGCCGTAGAGCGGCTGATCCTCTGGCGACAGGCGCAGGGTGACGTGCCCGGCGGTGATCGCCAGGCCGGATCGCCCGAGCGGCCCCGCCGTTCCCCCCGTCAGCCGCTGGCCGAGCCGGATGGCAAGGCCCCAGGCGGTGGCCGCAGCCAGCATCGCCGGCGTCGCGAGCTGCAACAGCGCCGACACCGGGCGGACCCCGCCGCCGAGGCTGGAGAACAGCGCCTGCGCCAGCATCGCCCGCTCCTCCGTCCCCATGGCCACCCAGTCGCCATGCAGCGCCACTTCAAGGCCGCGCTCGGCGCGAAACTCCGGATTGGCGTGCCAGCCGACATCGGCGAGCAGGCAAGCGGTGTGGCGGATGCGAGCAAAGGACGCAGGCTCGCCGGCGAACAATGGCGCCACCCATGTTTCGAGAAGATCGCCATGTTCGGCAAAGCGCCCGAGCAACTGCCCCTCCTCTCGCGCGGCGACGATCAGCGGGTCGAGCTGACGCGTTTCGGAGTCGAGTGCGGCGAACAACAAACCTTCGCGCAGGCCGAAGGCGCTGGTGATCGTGCTGCTGCTTCCGAGCTGGCGCATCACCACGCCAAGCAACGCGGCGGCATCGCCCAGCGTGCCGGCGCGCGCCGTCGTCAGCCCGGGCACGGCCCGCAGCCGTGGCTTGCCGAGATGGGCGAGGGTGCGCGTCAGCCGCCCGATCCCCTCTGGCGTCATCCGATAGCCGTGGGCGATCGGCAACGGGTATTCGCACAGGTGCATGTCGAGACGCGCCAGTGCGCGCCAGGACCCGCCCACGAGGTAGAACGGCAGCCCCTTGCCCTTTCCTTCCCACCCGGCGGCCTTGAGGAGCCGCGTGACGTGCCGCTCCAGCACCTTCCCGCGAGCGCGGCGCATGTCGGCGATCCGCAACACGCCGAGCGGAAAGGAGGCACGCTTTTCGACGGCGCCGTTACGGATGCGGACCAGCTCCAGGCTGCCCCCGCCCAGGTCGCCGACGATGCCATCGGCGTCGGGAATGGCGGACAGCACGCCCTGGCCGGCGGCGGTCGCTTCCTGCTCACCCGACAGCAGTTCCACCTCCAGCCCAAGCTGGCGCGCCGCCTCGATCAGCTCGTGGCCGTTGGCCGCATCGCGCACGGCGGCGGTGGCGACGGTGCGCAGGTCCGCGACCTCCATCTCCTGCGCCACGGCGGCGAAGCGGGCCAGCGCCACGCGCGCCATCGCCAGCGCCGAGGCATCGATCGAGCCGCTTGCGCTGAGGCCACGGCCAAGCCCGGCCATCACCTTCTCGTTGAACAAGGTGGCGGGCAGTCGCGGGTGCCCCTGATAGACGACCAGACGGACGGAATTGGAGCCGATGTCGATGATCGCGGTGCGAGGATAGGTAGCCCCGCCGGCGGGGGGCTGATGGCTGGTGGAACGCGTCACGCGCTAGCGGCCCCGCCGCCGCAGCGACAAGGTGGGAACCGCCTCGCCCACCTCCTGCGCCTCGCCGCGCCCGGAGAGCGAGGGGTTGTTCATGAAATAGCGGTGCAGGTTGAAGGGGCGATCGCCAGGTGCCAGCCGCCGGTAACTGCCGTCGGGCTCAAGTTCCCAGCTTTGTTCGGTGTCGATCAGGTTGGCGACCAGCACCTGGTCGATGATCTGATCGTGCACGGTCGGGTTGGTGATCGGCAGCATGTATTCGACCCGCCGGTCGAAATTGCGCGGCATCCAGTCCGCCGACGAGATGAACAGCCGCGCGCCGTCGTTGGGCAAGGGCTTGCCGTCGCCGAACGCGAAGATGCGGCTGTGCTCCAGGAAGCGGCCGACGATCGACTTGACGCGGATGTTCTCCGACATGCCCGCGACGCCCGGCCTGAGGCAGCAGATGCCGCGGATGATCAGCTCGATCTCCACCCCCGCCTCGCTCGCCTCGTAGAGCTTTTCGATGATCGCGGGATCGACCAGCGAGTTCATCTTGGCCCACATGCTCGCCGGCCGGCCCGCGCGGGCGTGGTCGATCTCCGCCTCGATCAGCGCGGTCAGCGTCGGGCGAAGGTCGCGCGGGCTGAGCACCAGCTGGCTGAGCGCCACCGGCTCGATATAGCCGGTGATGTAGTTGAACATCTGCGCCGCATCGCTGCCGATCGTCGGGTCGGCGGTGAAGAAGCTGAGGTCCGTGTAGATGCGGGCGGTCAGCGGATGGTAGTTGCCGGTGCCGAAGTGGCAGTAGGTGCGAAACGCCGTGCCTTCGCGCCGCACCACCATCGACACCTTCGCGTGCGTTTTCCATTCCAGAAAGCCATAGACGACGCGCACGCCCGCCCGCTCCAGCGCGGAAGCCCAGAGGATGTTCTGTTCCTCGTCGAACCGCGCCTTCAGCTCGACCACAGCAGTGACCGACTTGCCCGCCTCGGCAGCGGCGATCAGCGCGTTGATCACCGCCGGCTGTTTGCCCGCGCGGTACAGCGTCTGTTTGATCGCGACCACGTCGGGGTCGGCGGCCGCCTGCTTGAGGAAGGCGAGCACCACCTCGAAGGTTTCGTAAGGGTGGTGGACGAGGATGTCCTTGGCCTTGATCGCCGCAAAGCAGTCGCCGCCGAATTCGCGGATGCGTTCCGGGAAGCGCGGGGTGAAGGGCGGGAACTTCAGGTCCGGCCGGTTCTCGTCGACCAGCAGGGCGAGGTCGTCGACCCCCAGGAAGTTGCCGCTTTCGGTGATGATGGCCTCGCTGCCGCCCAGTTCGTCCTTGAGCACGGCGGCGAGCGCGGCGGGCGTGCCGGTTTCCAGCTCCAGCCGGATCACGCGGCCGCGACGGCGGCGCTTGATCGCATTGGCGAAGTAGCGGACCAGATCCTCCGCCTCCTCCTCGATCTCGATGTCGCTGTCGCGCAGCACGCGGAACATCGCGGCGCCGTCGACGCGGTAGCCGGGGAAGAGCAACGGCGCGAAATGTTTCATCACCGTTTCCACCGTGACATAGCGTGCCTGATCGCCCGGCAGGCGCAGGAACCGCGACATGGTGGCGGGCAGCATCACGATCTCGCGCACCGGCTCGCCGTCGGAAAGACGCACCAGGTCGACGATCACCGACATCCCCTTGTTGGGGATGAACGGAAAGGGGTGCGCGGGGTCGAGCGCCTGCGGCGTCAGCACCGGGAAGATCTGTTCGCGGAAATACGCTTCCAGCGTCGCGGACGTGTCGCCGTCGATGTCGGGGGCGTCGATCACCTCGATGCCGGCGTCCGCAAGGAGGGTGCGCAGGTCGCCCCACACCGCCTGCTGGCTGGCGGCGAGCGCGTCTGCGTCGCTGATCACGTTCTGCAACTGGTGCGCCACCGACAGGCCGTCGGCGGAGCGGCGGTCGACGTTCTTCAGCTGCTGCCCCTTGAGACCGGCCACGCGGACCATGAAGAATTCGTCGAGGTTGGACCCCGAGATCGACAGGAAGCGCAACCGCTCCAGCAGCGGGTGCGCGCCGTTGCATGCTTCCTCCAGCACGCGGCGGTTGAAGGTCAGCCACGACAGCTCGCGGTTGAAATACCGCCCCTCACCGCCGATCGCGAAGGCGTCGTCGTCGTCGACTTGAGCGAAAAGCGGGGAGGGTTTCATGGGTCCTCTGGCAATGACACCGGCGCAGTCAGGCCGGCGGCGGCAAGTGTAGCGCGTGCCAGCGGAATGGACAGCCGTTTGCGTTGCGCCGCGGCTGCCTCGTCCAGCGCGTCCACCGCGCGGTGCATCGCGACGTGGCTTCGCTCCAGCCGGGCCGACAGCCAGTCGATCAGGTCGGGCCGGGCGTCGAGATGGTGCCGCTCGAACAAGTGCGCGAGCAGCGCCGGCATCAGCTGGTCGTCCGGCGCTTGGATCGCCGCGTGCGGAGTGGCCGTGAGCCGGCTGCGCAGATCGGGCAGCGCGACCTTCCACTGCGGCGGCGGTGCGTCGGCGATGATCACCAGCGGGCGCCGCTCGGCTTGCGCGTTGTTCCAGGCGTGGAACAGCGTCGCCTCGGGCACTCGCTCTGCATTTTCGATGAAAGTGCCGCCGGTTTTTCCTGCGAAGATGCGCGCCAGCAGGCTGCGGCCCGACTTGCGCGGACCGGTCAGCAGCGCCGTCATCGTCGGCCAGCTTGCCCAATCGTCGAGCAACTGAACCGCCGGGGCATTGGAAGGGCCGACCAGGAAGGCATCGTCACGAGGGTGCGGCGGCCAGCCGAGCGGCAGCGCGATCTGCGTCATCCCGTTGCCGCGTCGTCCGGCTTGATATCGGGGGGCAGCAGTTGCGGCACGCGCCGGATGCGCAGGGTCTGGCCGCCGCCGATCACCTGATAGCCGCGTGCTTCCAATGCGCTGCGCAGCAGGGCCGGGTCACCCTCGAACGCGACGCGCATCAGCGACACGCCGCCGAGCGCGAGGCTGGTGGTCTGCGCCGAGCGGACGCCGGGAATGCCGCGCATCGCCGCTTCCACGGAAGACACGGTGCCGGCGTTGGGGGTATCGAACTGGACCGTGACCGACACCTGCGGCGCGGCTGCTGACCCTGAGACGTTGCCCATCACGTCGTCAAGCGTCTCGGGTGCGGGGGGTGCTTCGGTGACGGGCGGCGGCGGCGCGGGTGGTGGCGACAGGCTGAAATCGGGACGCAGGTCGCCCGTGCGCAGCGCCGTCTGGTAGAGTTCGTCGATCCGCTTCACCCCGGCGTCGAGCAGCTGCGGCAGCCCCGCGGCACTGGCCACGCGCAAGGAAAAGCTGCCGAGCAGGTGATTGTCGGGCCCATGACGCGCCTGGAAGACGCCGATCACCGGGCCGCCGGGCCATTGCCGAAACAGCTTCACCGTCGGGACCAGCACGTCGGACGACCCGTATTCGGAAAGAATGTTCCGCCACCAGCCGCGTCCCGGCCGCCCGGTCTGACCGACGTTGAGGAGGAGCGAATCGGGACCGGTGCCGGCGGGCCTTACATAATCCACGCTGCTGTTGCCGGTGCGGAACCGCGCCCACGCCTGCTGCCAGTCGGTCTGGCCTTCGAACGCCTGGCCGACGCCTGCCGACCATTGCACCGGGATCAGCAGCATCGGCGCAGAGCGCGCGCTATAGGCGGACACGCCGAGCAGCCCGCCGGCGCGCGCGCGATTGAACAGCACGCCGAGCCGCGCGATGTAGCGGTTCGGCCCGATCTGCTCGTGCTCCACGACGATGCCGTCGACCAGCGAATCCAGCGTGCTGTCGGCCACCGCACTCGCGCTGCCGGTGAGACGGGCGGACAGCCGCGTCCACGCCTTGCGCTGCGCCAGCCGCCAGCCGCCGAAGCGGGCCTCCTCCGCGCTCTTGCCGGAAACATCGACGGCAACGCCGCTGACCTCGAAGCTGCCGCCGCTGTCGACGGGCGCGACGCCGCGAGCGCCGCCCTCGATCTGCGCGACGACGCCCGCCGTGCCCAGGGCAAGCGCCACACCGGCGAGGGGAACGAGCAACGATCGGTGGCGCATGGCGGCCTTTTGGCGAAGCAGGCGTGGAAATCCAAGCGCGATGTCGTTACGCGCGTCGGTCATGGCCGATACGCCCTACACTTATGCCGATGCCGGCGTCTCGATCGCCGCCGGCAACGCGCTGGTCCGCGCCATCGCACCGCTCGCCCGTTCCACCCGGCGTGCGGGCGCCGACGCCGATCTGGGCGGCTTCGGCGGGCTGTTCGATCTCAAGGCGGCAGGCTTCAGCGATCCGCTGCTGGTGGCGGCCAACGATGGCGTCGGCACCAAGCTGAAGCTCGCGATCGAATGGGACCGGCACGAAGGCGTCGGCGTGGATCTGGTCGCGATGTGCGTCAACGACCTCATCGTTCAGGGGGCCGAGCCCCTGTTCTTTCTGGATTATTACGCCAGTGGGCAGCTCGATGCAGGCATCGCCGAGCGGGTGATCGCGTCCGTCGCCGAGGGGTGCCGGCAGGCAGGCTGCGCGCTGATCGGCGGCGAGACGGCGGAGATGCCCGGCATGTACGCGCCCGGCGACTATGACCTCGCCGGCTTCTGCGTCGGTGCGGTGGAGCGGGATCGGCTGCTGACCGGCGCAGATATCGCGGCGGGCGACGTGATCCTCGGGCTCGCCTCGACGGGCGTGCATTCCAACGGCTTCTCGCTGGTCCGCCGGCTTGCCGCGGACAAGGGGTGGAAGCTCGACCGCCCTGCCCTGTTCGATTCGGACCATTTGCTCATCGACCTCCTCATGCGCCCGACGCGCATCTATGTCGCAAGCCTGCTGCCGCTGCTGCGCGAGGGCCGGATCAACGGACTGGCGCACATCACCGGCGGCGGCTTGCTGGAAAACGTGCCGCGCGTGCTGCCGGCCGGCCTTCACGCAACCATCGACGCGGACGCGTGGCCGCAGCCGCGGTTGATGGCGTTCCTGCAGGCGCAGGGCGGCATCGAGCCGGCGGAGATGGCGCGCACCTTCAACGGCGGCATCGGCATGGTGACGATCGTCTCCGAGCACGACGCGGACGCGATCACCGCGGCGTTGACGACGGCGGGCGAGACGGTGTTCACGATCGGGGGGATCGAGGCCGGTGCGCGCGGGTGCACGGTGAGCGGCAGCGCCGGCACCTGGAGCGCGCGCGAGGATTGGTCGGCGCGGCATGAGCAGTAACGCCAGGGATCGCCGGAAGGTCGGCGTGCTGATCTCCGGCCGTGGCTCCAACATGATGGCGCTGGCCGAGGCGGCCGAGGCGGGTGCGCCATTCGACGTCGTGCTGGTCGCGTCGGACCGGCCGGATGCCGCGGGGCTGGCCTGGGCACGGGAGCGAGGGCTCGACACCTTTGCCTTGTCGCCGAAGGGCATTGGCAAGGCCGCTTTCGAGGGCGAGCTCGATGCCGCATTGAAAGCGGCCGGCGTGGAGGTGATCGCACTCGCCGGCTACATGAGGCTGCTATCCGATGCGTTCGTCGCGCGGTGGCGCGAGCGCATTCTCAACATTCACCCCTCGCTGCTGCCCAAGTACAAGGGGCTCGACACCCATGCGCGCGCGATCGCTGCGGGTGACGCGATCGCGGGATGCTCGGTGCATCTGGTGACGGAGGAGCTCGACGGCGGCGAGGTCCTTGGCCAGGCTGAAGTGCGGGTGCTGGCGAGCGACGATGCCGCCTCGCTCGCCGCGCGTGTGCTGCTGCTGGAACACCAGCTTTATCCCAAGGTCCTGTCGGAGTTCGTGTTACGATGACCAGCCCCCTTGATCGCATACGCCGCGCGGCGCTGGTGCTGCCGGAAGCGGAAGAGCGCTTGGAGGACGGGCAGCCGACGTTCCTGGTGGCGGGCGAGCTGTTCGCAGGGCTCGATAGCGACGGCGCGGCGCTGCGCGTGCGCGTCGATGAGGGTGAGCCGGGCTGGACGAGCATCGGCCTTTCCGGCGACATCGACTGGCCGGCGGTCGAGGATCGCATTGCCCATAGCTGGGAGCTTGTTGCCCCGCGGGGACTGCTGGAGGCTGGCGGGCGATGAGCGAGACGCCCGACCAGGCGAGGACGCGACGCCGCTGGATCTCGCTCGCTGAAGCGGTGGCGGTGGCGGGCGTGATCATCGGCGCCCTGACGTTGTGGAACAACTGGTCGGAACGGCGCACCGCCGAAACGGAGCGGGCCCAGGCCGCAGGCGAAGCGGCAAAGCGCGGCCGCTTCACGCTCAAGGGCAGCGTCGCGGCCGAGGGCAAGTCGGTGGTGCTGGTCAAGGACGAGGAGCATGCGCTCGACGACGTTTCCGTCGCGTTCCCGACGCCCCTCGGCATCGCCGTGGAGGATGCGGTGCTCCACACGATCGACAGCGACTGGTTCGCTGCGCCGATCCTGAAGCTGACCGACGGCGGCGCGGACGATCGGGCGGGCCGGCTGCCGGTTCTCGTGCGCTATTCCTACACGGATGCCGATGGGCGGCACCGGGACAGCGGCATCTTCGACGTGATCTGGGCTACGCGCGGACGGCGCTTGCTGGGACGCGAGCTGAAGATCACCGACTTCCGGTTGCGGCAGCGCGGCGGCTCGCAGAAGCAGCTCGATGCGCTGTGGGCGCGCGAAAAACCCTAAAGATCGCGCGCGTAGATCACGTCGTCGAACCAGCTGCTGCCGACCAGGAAACGCCGTTCGCCCGCCAGCGCAAAGCCCTGGCGTTCATAGAAACGCCGCGCGCGTTGGTTGCGGGCGAGGACGCCCAGCAGCAGACGTTTGCCCCCGCGGGCACGGGCATCTGCCACCGCCTGCTCCATCAACGCCGGGCCGAGGCCCTGCCCATGGAAGCGCGACAAGGCGTAAATGCGCCGCAGCTCGATGTCGGCGGGGCCGGTATGAATCGGGAAGTCGGGTGAGGTCAGCAGTGAATAGCCGATCGGCGCTGCGCCCGTCTCGTGCTCGGCGAGCGTGACGACGCTGTCCGGCGCCTCCGCCCAGCTGGCAAACATCGCGGCCGAACTCTTGGCTCCGACGTGGGAAACGATGTCGGCGCCGTCGAGGATGCCGGCGAATGTTTCGAGGAAGGTGGCGGCCGCGATCAGTGCAACCGCCGGGGCGTCGTCCGCCCGGGCCCGCCGCAGCCGCCATCCGGTCATTGGTTAGCCGACGATCTCTTCGGGCTTGAAGAAGAACGCGATCTCGGTCGCGGCGTTCTCGTCCGAATCCGAACCGTGCACGCTGTTCGCCTCGATCGACTCGGCCAATTCCTTGCGGATGGTGCCGGCGTCGGCGTTGGCGGGGTTGGTCGCGCCCATGATGTCGCGGTTGCGCTGCACGGCGTTCTCGCCTTCCAGCACCTGCACGACGACCGGGCCCGAGGTCATGAAGCTGACCAGATCGTTGAAGAACGGCCGCTCGCGGTGAACGCCGTAGAAATCTTCGGCCTGCGCCTGGCTGAGCTGGATCCGCTTGGACGCGACGACGCGCAGGCCGGCCTCCTCCAGCATCTTGGTGACCGCACCGGTGAGGTTGCGGCGGGTGGCATCGGGCTTGATGATCGAAAAGGTACGGTTCGCGGCCATGACGGTCACGGGCTCCTGAGATAAGGGTGCGGAAAAGTGGCGCCGCCCTAGTCGTGGGCGCTGCGCATTGCAACCGGCAGGGGCGCTATGCCGCCTGTTCCCAGCGGCCGGCGTCGTTCTGCTTCCAATACCGGCGCTCCACGCCCTCGCGGCCCGCCAGCGCCCGCCAGGCGGCGCGCGCCTCCTCCACCTGATCGTCGCCGAAGAAGTGGAACGTGCGATCGAAGGCGAGCGCCTCGTCTCGCCACTTGCCGTCGGCGAGTGCCACATGCCGCGCACCGTTCTTTGCTTCCACCGCGCCACCGATCAACACCGGCTGGGCGGCATCGTCCCCAGCACCCGCCTGCGCATGGGGCAGGAAGCTTTCGGGCGTGTAGCTCCACAGCAGCCGGTCGAACCCCGTCCGCGCGTCCTCGTCATCGGCGACGATCAGCAGCCGCCCGCCACCCGAAACAACGCGCTCCGCGATCTGCGGCAGCACGCGTTCGAGCGGCGTGGCGGTGAGGTGGTAGAAGTCGACCTGCACCTCCCCTGCCCAGCGTTACTTTGTCTCGCAATGGTCGGCGACGAACCGGTCGAGCAGGCGCACGCCGTAGCCCGTCGCGCCCTTGTCATGGCTCGCGGCGGCCTTGTCGGACCAGACCATGCCGGCGATATCGAGGTGCGCCCAGGCGACGCCCTCGTCCACGAAGCGCTGGATGAACTGCGCCGCGGTGATCGAGCCCGCGCCGCGGGGCCCGACGTTCTTCATGTCGGCAATCGGCGAGTCGATCAGCTTGTTGTAGGCGTCCGACAGCGGAAAACGCCACAGCTTGTCGCCGGTGGCAAGGCCCGCGGCGAGCAGCTTGCCCGCCAGCGCATCGTCGTTCGCGAACAGGCCGCCATGTTCGCTGCCGAGCGCGATGATCATCGCGCCGGTCAGCGTCGCGAGGTCGACGATGGTCTTGGGCCGGTGCGTGCGCTGCACCCAGGTGATCGCGTCGGCGAGCACCAGGCGCCCTTCGGCGTCGGTGTTGAGGATCTCGATCGTCTGGCCCGACATGGAGGTGACGATGTCGCCCGGCCGCTGCGCCGCCGCGTCGGGCATGTTCTCGACCAGTCCGCAAACGCCGATGACGTTGCACTTCGCCTTGCGCAGCGCGAGGGCCTTCATCGCGCCGGCAACCGCGCCCGCGCCGCCCATGTCCCACTTCATGTCTTCCATGCCGGCGCCTGGCTTGATCGAGATGCCGCCCGAATCGAACGTCACGCCCTTGCCGACCAGCGCCACGTCGGGATCGCCCTCGCCCGCGCCGTTCCATTTGAGGGCCAGGAGCTGCGCCTCGCGCACCGAGCCCTGGCTGACACCGAGCAGCGCGCCCATGCCGAGCTCGCGCATCTCAGCCTCGCCCAGCACGGTGATCTCCAGGCCAAGGCCGTCGACCTCTTCCCGCACCCGGTCCACGAAGGTTTCCGGGTACAGGAGGTTGGGCGGATCGGCGACCAGCCTGCGGGTCAGCGCCATGCCCTGCGTGACGGCGTTCTGCGCGGTCCAAGCCACGTCCGTGCCGTCCGGCGCGCCGGCGATGACGATGCGTGCCAGCGTCGGCCTGGACTTGGCGGGGAGCTTGGTGCGGTAGATGTCGTGGCGCCAGCTGCGCTGATCAGCGGTCGCGGCGAAGCGGGCAACCGCCGCGCTGCTCGCCGTGGAGCCGAGCATCGACAAGTCCACCGTCACGTCGCTTGCGCCCGAGGTCAGCAGCTTGGCGGTCAACGCGCCGCCGGCTTTTTCCCAATCCACGTCGCTGCCGCCCCCGACGCCGAGCAGCAGCAGGTGGCGAACGGGATCGCCCGGCAGGAACAGCTCAACCACCGCACCTGCCTCTCCATCGAAGCGCGCCGCCGCTGCGGCGGCACGGGCGATCAGCTGCCCGTTCGTGTCGATCGAGCCCCAGTTGATGCGGGCCAGCCCCTCCTTTTCCACCGGCACAGCCAGGATCGCTGGCTGGATGGCAGTGGCGACGAACTCGATCTGCATGCGGATTCCTTCGGGAAACGATTGGCTGTCCGATCCTTAGGCTAGTCGACCGCACCGCGCCAAGCATCGCGTTGCAGCGCGCGCGCCGGGGTGCAATAGGCAGGGGGCGTTTGGCCCGGCGGGCGGCGCGCCAACGGCCAAAGGGGTGTATCGGTATCGTGTTGCGTTGCGACCTGCTGGCAAGCTGCGCCGCCGGGCTGGGGCTGCTGATCACCGCGCCGGTGCTGGCGCAGGATCTGCAGGACCGGCCCGCCGCGCCCCCGTCGGCTTCCGCCGCCCCTGCGCCGGCCGCCGACGACCAAGTCGCGTTCAGCGCCGATGCGCTGGAATATGACACGCGGGCCGACATCGTGACCGCGACCGGCGAGGTGCGCATGTCGCGCCAAAGCCAGCGACTGCGCGCCGACAAGGTGGTCTGGAACCGCAAGACCGGCAAGGTCGTGGCGTCAGGCAACATTGCGGTCACCAATCCCCAGGGCGACATCGCCTATGGCGACTCGATCGAGCTGACCGACTCGCTGAAGGACGGCGCCGTCGACAACATGCTGGTGGTGCTGGAACGCGGAGGCCGCCTCGCCGCCGATCGCGGCGTCCGCGAGGAGGACGGCACCGTCAACCTGCAACGCGCCGTCTATACCCCCTGCGCCGTGACCACCTCTGCCGGCTGTCCCAAGGAGCCGAGCTGGAAGATCACGGCGGTGCGGGTGACCTATCGCCCCGAACGGCAGCGCATCTATTACGAAGGCGCGCGGATCAACCTGTTCGGGTTGCCCACCATTCCCCTGCCCAAGCTGTCCAACCCGGTCGGCCCGGGCGCGGAAAGTGGGCTGCTGGCCCCTGACATCCGCCTGTCGCGCGTCAACGGCCTGGAAGTCGCACTGCCTTATTACCTCAACCTGGGGCCCAATCGTGGCGTGACGCTGACGCCGCACGTGTTCAGCAGCGTGCTGCCGATGATCGAGGCGCAGTATCGCCAGCTCGATACCAAGGGCGCGTTCAGCGTCACCGGTTATCTGACGGCGAGCCGGCGCAGCGATGACCTGTCGGCCGACCTTTCCTCCGCCAGCACGGAGGAAGCCGTGCGCGGCTACATCGACGGGGTGGCCCGGTTTCAGCTGAGCCCGAACTGGTCGGCCAGCGGGTCGCTGCGGCTCGCCAGCGACCGGACGTTCCTGCGCCGCTACGACTTGTCCTACGACGATCGCCTGCGCTCCACCGCCAGTGTCGAGCGGATCGACGCGAACAGCTACCTGTCGATCGCCGGCTGGTACGTGCAGACCCTGCGCGTCACCGACCGCCAGGGATTGCAGCCGATCGCCCTGCCCGAGATCGACTATCGTCGGCGCTTCAACGAGGGCGTGCTGGGCGGCACCCTGCAGCTTCAGCTCAACAGCCTGGCGATCACGCGCACGGAGGGGCAGGATACGCAGCGCGCCTTTGCCAGCCTGCGGTGGGACCTGAGGCGGCTCACGCGCTGGGGCCAGGAGGTGACGCTCACCGCCTATGCGCGCGGCGACGCGTACAACACCGACGACACGCTCACCAGCCCGCTGGTCTATCGCGGGCTGGACGGCTTCCACGGCCGGGCGATCGGCGCTCTTGCAGCGGACGTGCGCTGGCCGTTCATCGGCAGCTTCCTTGGCGGCACGCAGCGCCTGACGCCCCGGCTACAGATCGTCGCCGCGCCAAAGCTGGAGAACTACGCCGTCCCGAACGAGGATGCGCGTGCCGTCGATCTGGAAGACAGCAACCTCTTCGCGCTGAACCGCTTCCCAGGCTATGACCGGTTCGAGGATTCGAGCCGCGCGACCTATGGCCTGGAATACGCGCTCGATCTTCCCGGCCTCAGCGTCGATGCCGTGGTCGGGCAGAGCTATCGCCTGTCGACGCGGCCATCCATTCTGTACGATGGGACCGGCTTGTCCGACCGCTTTTCGGACATCGTCGGGCGCACGGAGGTACGGTTCCGCGACTTCGTGTCGCTGACGCATCGCTATCGGCTCGACAAGGATGGCCTCGCCGTGCGGCGCAACGAACTGGATGCGACGATCGGGTCACGCGACACCTATCTGCTGCTCGGCTACCTAAGGCTGAACCGGAACATCTTCCCTGCGACCGAGGATTTGCAGGATCGCGAAGAAGTTCGGGTCGGCGGCCGGGTGGCCTTTGCCCGGTTCTGGTCGGCCTTTGCGTCCGCCGTGGTAGATCTTACCGACCGCAACGAAGATCCCTTGTCGCTTGCGGATGGCTTTGATCCGATCCGTCACCGCATCGGCGTACAGTATGAGGACGACTGCCTGCGCCTCGGGCTTACCTGGCGGCGCGACTATCAGGATACCGGCGACGCCCGGCAGGGCAACAGGTTCCTGTTGACGCTGGCCTTGACCAACCTCGGCCGCTAAGCGCGGGTTCAGCTAGGTGGGACCATGCGGCAATTCTTTGTGACCGCGCACCGAATGGGCACCAGATTGGAATGGGAACAGCAGTGAAGCAGCTTCTTTGGATGACCGGCCGTCGCGCCCTGTTGCTGGGCGGCGCCGTGCTGGCGGCCGGCGCGGGCGTCGCGCAGACGGTGCCCGATCAGCAGGTTCCCGAAACCAGCCTCAACATCCCCGCCAACCTCCAGATCTTCGGCAAGCTGGACCCCAACATCCGCAAGCCCACCGCGATCGTCAACGACGCGGTGATCACCGGCACCGATGTCGACCAGCGCGCGGCGCTGACCATTGCGCTGAACGGCGGGGACAATGACCTGTCCGCCGAGGATCGCGACCGGCTGAAGCTCGCCATGCTGCGCCAGCTGATCGACGAGACGCTGCAGATCCAGGAGGCCAAGGCCAACGAGATCACCGTCACGCCGGCCGAGATCAAGCAGGCGTTCGATCGCCAGGCGGCGCGCTTCAACCGCACGCCGGCGCAGTTTTCCGCGTTCTTGCGCAGTTCGGGTTCCTCTGACCGGTCGCTCAACCGGCTGATCGAGGGTGAACTCGCCTGGCAGCGGTATCTCCGCCGCCGGGTGGAGCCGTTCGTCAATGTCGGCGACCAGGAAGTGAACGCGATCCTCGCGCGCCTGGAGGCGGCGCGCGGCACGGATGAGTTCGCGCTCCGCGAAATCTATCTCAGCGCCACGCCAGCGACGCAGCAGCAGGTGTTCGCCACCGCGCGGCAGATCATCGCCGAACTGCAGAAGGGCAAGCAGCCGTTCGACTATTTCGCCAGCAAGTTTTCCGAATCCTCCACGAAATCGGTCGGCGGTGATCTGGGCTTCGTGAAGGCCTCCACCCTGCCCGAGAGCCTGGCGGAAGCGGTGCAGCAGATGCAGGTGGGTCAGGTCGCCGGTCCCGTCGAGACGCCGGGCGGCTTCTCCATCCTGTACCTGTACGACAAGCGCCAGATCGGCCTCGCCGACCCGCGCAACGCACGCCTCAGCCTGAAGCAGATCACCGTGCATTTCCCGGCGGGGATCAGCCAGCCGGATGCTGCCGCGCGCGCCGCCTCGTTCGGCGAGGCGCTGAAATCGTTGCAAGGATGCGGCAGCGTCGCCAAGGTCGCTGCGGGGATTAAGGCGGAGGTCGTCGACAACGACACCGTGCGCATCCGCGACCTTCCCCCGCAGCTGCAGGAGATCATGCTGAAGTTGCAGGTCGGCCAGTCGACGCCGCCGTTCGGCTCGCCGACGGAGGGCGTGCGGGCGCTGGTGCTGTGCGGCCGTGACGATCCCAAGGCGGGCGCGCTGCCCAATCCCGATCAGGTCCAGAACCAGCTGGAGGAAGCACGCGTCAACCTGCGCGCCCAGCAGAAGCTGCGCGATCTGCGCCGCGATGCGGTGGTGGAATATC
>Ga0210040_10001984_pt1 | contig 29677 bp, 30 predicted proteins | sample CryGeyCG12114_NA_FD_185462 | JGI IMG/M metagenome (GOLD analysis project Ga0210040, IMG submission 185462) | Groundwater microbial communities from aquifer - Crystal Geyser CG19_WC_8/21/14_NA (SPAdes) (version 2) | ecosystem: Environmental > Aquatic > Deep subsurface > Groundwater | place: USA...
GCGGCGGTCGCCCTCGTGGTCGACCACGGCCTGCAGCCGGGGTCGGCGGAGGTCGCCGCACGGGCCGCCGGGCAGTGCCGCGGGCTGGGCCTGACGCCGGTCGTGCTCGCGGCGCCCCCGACCTGTCCGCATCCACAGCACCGGGGCGCTGTGGACGCGGACACGTCGGGGAGCCGGGACGGGCCGGAGGGGGACGCGCGAGCCGCCCGCTACGCCGCCCTCGACCGCGCCGCCGACGAGCGCGGGCTGGTCGCCGTCCTGCTCGGCCACACGCTCGACGACCAGGCCGAGACCGTCCTGCTCGGGCTGGCCCGGGGCAGCGGCGCCCGGGCGCTGGCCGGCATGGCGGCCGTCCGCGGGCGCTACCGCCGGCCGCTGCTCGGCACGACGCGCGCGACCACCTCCGCGGCCTGTGCGCAGGCGGGCCTCGTCCCGTGGTCCGACCCGCACAACGACCTGGCGGCGTACGCCCGGGTGCGCGTGCGCGCCACCGTCCTGCCGGTCCTGGAGGAGCAGCTCGGCCCGGGCGTCGCCGCGGCGCTCGCCCGGACGGCGCAGCAGCTGCGCGACGACGCCGACGCGCTGGACGCCCTCACCCCCGACACCGGCGACGTCGCCGAGCTGCTCGCCCTGCCGGCCGCGCTGCGCGGGCGGGCGGTCAAGCGCTGGGCCGAGCGGGCGTGCGGCCGGTCCGTCACGGCGGCCCACGTCGAGGCGCTGCGCGCGCTCGTCGAGGACTGGCACGGGCAGGGGCCGGTCGCCCTGCCGGGAGGGGTGCGCGTCCGCCGTGACGGGCCACGGCTAGCCTCTGCGCCGTGATCCAGGTCGGAAGTGCGGACGTGCCACCCGAGATCGAGTCCGTGCTGATGAGCGAGCAGGTCATCGACGAGCGGGTGCGGCAGCTCGCGGCGCAGGTCGACGCCGACTACGCCGGCCGCGAGATCCTGCTCGTCGGCGTGCTCAAGGGCGCGGTCATGTTCATGGCCGACCTCGCGCGCGCGCTCCGGACGCCGGTGTCGATGGAGTTCATGGCCGTGTCGTCGTACGGCTCGTCGACCTCCTCCAGCGGCGTCGTGCGCATCCTCAAGGACCTCGACCGCGAGATCGCCGACAAGCACGTCCTCGTCGTCGAGGACATCATCGACTCCGGCCTGACGCTGTCGTGGCTGCTGCGCAACATGCGCTCGCGCGGCCCGGCGTCGGTCGAGGTCGTCACCCTGATGCGCAAGCCCGACGCCGCGAAGATCGACGTCCCGGTGAAGTACGTCGGCTTCGACATCGCCAACGAGTTCGTCGTCGGGTACGGCCTCGACTACGCGGAGCGCTACCGCGACCTGCCCTTCGTCGGACTGCTCAAGCCCGAGGTCTACACCGTCTGAGAACGGGTGCGCGGACGCCGTCCACACCGCACACTGGCAGCGGAACACCGCTGCAGCGGCACCCGTTGGACTGGTCAGCGGCGCCTCGTCCCGGTGTACCGTCGGTGATCCACATTCTCCCAGGAGGGACGGGGCCGTCCGCCCCGCAACGATGAACCTCAAGCGCCTCACCCGTGGCCCGTTCCTCTACATCCTGCTGGGCCTGCTCACCCTGTTCCTGCTGAGCGGGAGCTTCCGCGGCGACGGCGACTACACCGAGGTGCCGACCGCGCGGGTGCTCGCGGCGATCGAGGCCGGCGACGTCGCCAACACCGTGGACGACCCGGTGCAGGTGCTCGACAAGGAGCAGGAGGTGCGCCTCGAGCTCGCCGAGGGCATCGAGATCGACGACGCCTCGAAGGTCAAGGCGTCGTTCCTGCTCGACGAGGGCCGCCAGTTCACCGACGCGCTCGACGGCGCCGACATCCCGTGGACCATCGAGGTCAACAGCCAGGGGCTGCTCGTCCAGCTCCTGGTCAGCTTCCTGCCGATCCTGCTCATCCTGGGCCTGCTGTTCTTCTTCATGAACCAGATGCAGGGCGGCGGCAACCGCGTCATGCAGTTCGGCAAGAGCAAGGCCAAGCTCGTCAGCAAGGACATGCCCAAGACGACGTTCGCCGACGTGGCCGGCGCCGACGAGGCGCTGGAGGAGCTCTCCGAGATCAAGGAGTTCCTGCAGGAGCCGGCGAAGTTCCAGGCCGTCGGCGCGAAGATCCCCAAGGGGGTCCTGCTCTACGGCCCCCCCGGCACCGGCAAGACCCTGCTCGCCCGCGCCGTCGCCGGTGAGGCCGGCGTGCCGTTCTACTCGATCTCCGGCTCCGACTTCGTCGAGATGTTCGTCGGTGTCGGTGCCAGCCGCGTGCGCGACCTGTTCGAGCAGGCCAAGACCAACGCCCCCGCGATCATCTTCATCGACGAGATCGACGCCGTCGGCCGCCACCGCGGTGCCGGCATGGGCGGCGGCCACGACGAGCGCGAGCAGACGCTCAACCAGATGCTCGTCGAGATGGACGGCTTCGACGTCAAGGGCGGCGTCATCCTCATCGCCGCGACCAACCGGCCCGACATCCTCGACCCGGCGCTGCTGCGTCCCGGCCGCTTCGACCGGCAGATCGCCGTCGACCGCCCCGACATGCAGGGACGCCGCCAGATCCTCGAGGTGCACGCCAAGGGCAAGCCCGTCGCGCCGGGCATGGACCTCGAGGTCATCGCCCGTCGCACCCCCGGCTTCACCGGCGCCGACCTCGCCAACGTCCTCAACGAGGCAGCGCTGCTCACCGCGCGCGGTGGCGAGAAGCTCATCACGATGGCCGTGCTCGACGAGGCCATCGACCGCGTCATGGCCGGCCCGCAGCGGCGCACCCGCCTGATGAGCGACAAGGAGAAGAAGGTGACCGCCTACCACGAGGCCGGTCACGCCCTGGTCGCCCATGCGCTGCCCAACACCGACCCGGTGCACAAGATCACGATCCTGCCCCGGGGCCGCGCCCTCGGCTACACGATGGTGCTGCCGACCGAGGACAAGTACTCCCAGACGCGCGCCGAGCTGCTCGACCAGCTCGCCTACGCCATGGGCGGCCGCGCGGCCGAGGAGCTGGTCTTCCACGACCCCACGACCGGCGCCAGCAACGACATCGAGAAGGCGACCGGCACCGCCCGCGCCATGGTCACGCAGTACGGCATGTCGGAGCGCCTGGGCGCCGTGAAGTTCGGCGAGGGCTCCGGCGAGGTCTTCATGGGCAAGGACATGGGCCACGGCCGCGACTACTCCGAGGAGATCGCCGCGCAGGTCGACGCCGAGGTCCGCGCGCTCGTCGAGAACGCCCACCACGAGGCGTGGGAGATCCTCGTCGAGTACCGCGACGTCCTCGACGACATGGTGCTCAAGCTGCTCGACAAGGAGACCCTGTCCAAGGACGAGATCGCCGAGGTCTTCGCGCCGATCGCCAAGCGCCCGGCGCGCGCGCACCCGACGGGCAACGGCCGCCGTCCGCTGTCGACCCGACCGCCGGTGCTCACGCCGGCCGAGCTCGCCGTCATGGGGCCCGCCGACGTGCAGGAGCTCGAGGACCTCGCCCGGGGTCGCAAGAGCGACGGGGCCGGGCGGGTCGGGAAGGTGACCGCCCCGGTGCGCCGCCGGCCGGCGGCTGCGCCCACCGCAGAGGACCCGGCCCCGACGCCGTCCCCGACGCGCTCGCGCGCCAACGCCAACCGCGCAGCCACCGGCCCCCGCAAGGCGGCCGGCACCGCGCGGGCCGCGAGCGACCCCGAGGCCGCTGCGCCGAGCCCGCGGCCGACCAGCCGTCGGCGCCGCGCGACCGGCACCGACCCGGCGTCCTGACCGGGCGCGTGCGGGCGTACGACAGCGCACGCGTCGAGGCGGCCGTCCGCGAGCTGCTGGACGCCATCGGCGAGGACGTCGACCGGGAGGGGCTGCGGGAGACCCCCGCCCGGGTCGCGCGCATGTACGCCGAGGTCTTCGCCGGGCTGCACGCCGACCCGCTCGAGCTGGTCCTGCCGGTGTTCGACGAGCGGCACGACGAGCTGATCATCGTCAAGGACATCCCGCTGTCCAGCTTCTGCGAGCACCACCTCGTGCCGTGGACCGGCCAGGCCGCCGTCGGCTACCTGCCGGGAAGGGACGGTCGCATCACGGGACTGTCGAAGCTGGCGCGGCTGGTCGACCTGTTCGCCAAGCGCCCGTCGGTGCAGGAGCGGCTGACGACCCAGGTCGCCGACGCCCTCGTCGAGCGGCTCGACCCGCGCGGCGTCATCGTCGTGGTCGAGGCCGAGCACATGTGCATGACCGTGCGCGGCGTGCGCAAGCCGGGCGCCCGTACCGTCACGTCGGCGGTCCGCGGGGTCCTGAAGACCAGTGCGGTGACCCGGTCCGAGGCCATGAGCCTGATCCTCGGCCGGTGAGCGGCACCCCGACGCTGCCCGTGGTGGCCGGCTTCCCGGACCTCGGCCGCACCCGCGTGGTGGGCGTCGTCAACGTCACCCCCGACTCGTTCAGCGACGGCGGACGCCACCTCGACCCGGCCGCGGCGGTGCGCCACGGCCGCCACCTGCTCGAGCAGGGCGCCGACCTGCTCGACGTCGGCGGCGAGTCGACCCGTCCCGGCGCCGCGCGGGTGACCGAGGACGACGAGCGCGCCCGGCTGCTGCCCGTGGTCGAGGGGCTCGTCGCGGCCGGCGCGGTGCTCTCGGTCGACACCATGCGCGCGGGGGTCGCCGCCGCGGCGCTCGACGCCGGCGCGACGGTGGTCAACGACGTCTCCGGCGGCCTGGCCGACCCGGCGATGCTGCCCCTCGTGGCCGCTCGGGGCTGCCCGTACGTCGTCATGCACTGGCGCGGGCACAGCGCCGACATGCAGACCCGTGCCGACTACGACGACGTCGTGCTCGACGTCACCGCGGAGCTGTCCGCGCGCCGGGACGCGGCGCTGGCTGCCGGCATCGCCGCCGACCGGCTGGTGCTCGACCCGGGGCTCGGCTTCGCCAAGCAGGCGGAGCACAGCTGGGCGCTGGTGGGGGCGCTGCCCGAGCTCGCCCGGCTCGGCCCGCTGCTCGTCGGCGCCTCCCGCAAGGGGTTCCTCGGGTCGGTGCTCACCGGTGCGGACGGCGCGCCGCGGCCGGCCGGCGAGCGCGACGACGCCACCGCCGCCGTCACGGTGCTGGCCGCCCGGGCCGGTGCCTGGGCCGTGCGCGTGCACGCGGTGCGCGCCAGCGCCGATGCCGTCAGGGTCGTCGCAGCGGCCGACCGCGGGGCGGGCGCATGAGCGACGTCGACGACGCCCAGGCGGTCAACGCGGCGCTGTACGAGGCCTTCGAGAGCGCTGACGTCGACGGCATGGAGCGGGTCTGGGACGACGTCGCGCCCGACGCCGTCGTCTGCGTCCACCCGGGCTGGCCGATGCTGCGCGGCCGCGAGCAGGTCCTGCGCTCGTGGTCGGCGGTCATGGCCGGCACCGACTACATCCAGTTCTTCCTCACCGACGTGCGCGTCCACGTGCGCGGCGACGTGGCGGTCGTGACCTGCACGGAGAACGTCCTCACCGAGGTGACCGAGGCCGCGCACGCCGGCGCCACGGTCGTCGCCACCAACGTCCTCGTGCGCCGGCCCGACGGCTGGCGCGTGCAGGTGCACCACGGTTCGCCGGTGCTCGGGGAGCTCAGCGATGACTGACCGGATCGCGGTCACCGGCCTGCGGGTGCGGGGCCACCACGGCGTGCTGCCCGAGGAGCGCCGCGACGGGCAGGACTTCGTCGTCGACGCGGTGCTCCACCTCGACCTGCGGCCGGCGGGGGCGACCGACGACCTGGCGCTGACGGTCCACTACGGCGAGCTCGCCGAGCGGCTGGCGGTGGTCGTCGCCGGCGAGCCGGTCGACCTGCTCGAGACGCTCGCGGCCCGGCTGGCCGCCGTGTGCCTCGCGGCAGGACCGGTCGAGCGCGCCGAGGTGACCGTCCACAAGCCCGGTGCGCCGATCGCCCTCGAGCTCTCGGACGTCAGCGTCACGGTGGTGCGCCCGTGAGCGCGGTGCTGTCGGTCGGCAGCAACCTCGGCGACCGGCTCGCCCACCTGCGCCGAGCCGTCGAGGTGCTCTCGCCCGTCGCCGTGTCCGGCGTCTGGGAGACCGCGCCGGTCGGCGGACCGCAGCAGGAGGACTACCTCAACGCGGTGCTGCTGTGCGACCTCGACGCGACCCGGGCCTGGCAGCGGGCGCAGCGCGCCGAGCAGGCGGCCGGACGCGAGCGCGCCGTCCGGTGGGGGCCGCGCACGCTCGACGTCGACGTCGTCTGGGCGCCACCGCCGGTGCCCGACGGCCTGCTCGTGCCGCACCCGCGCGCGCACGAGCGCGCGTTCGTGCTGGCGCCGTGGCTCGAGGTCGACCCGGCGGCCGACCTGCCGGGCGCCGGGCCGGTGCGCGAGCTGCTGGCGGTCCTCGGCGCCGACGGGGTCACCCGACGGGCGGACCTCGTCCTGTGAGACCGACCCGCCCCGGGCCGCTGCTCGCGCTGGTCGTCGGCTTCGCCGTGCTGCTCTACGCGCTGGCAGACTGGGCGTACGGCTCGCTGCCGGCCCTGCCGGTGCCTGCGCCCGTCACGCTGGTCCTGCTGGCCGTCACCGAGCTCGGCATGGCGAAGGTGGTGACCGACCGGCTCGCCCACCGGCTCGACGGTCGTGGGCGGCCGCGCGGACGCCCGCTGCACCCGATGCAGGTCGCCCGCGCCGCGGTGCTCGCCAAGGCCAGCAGCACGGCCGGCGCCGTGCTGCTCGGCGCGTACGGCGGCCTGTTCGCCTGGACGCTGCCGAGACGGGCCGAGCTCGCCGTCGCCGAGCGGGACGCCCTGATCGCCAGCACCACCGCCCTGTCCGCGCTCGGGCTCGTCGCGGCCGCGCTCGTGCTCGAGCGGGCCTGCCGCACGCCGCACGGGCCGGACGACCTCGACCCGGCGGCGGCGGCCTGACCGTCCGGCCCGCCTAGAGTCTGCGCGTGACCGACGACCTGCACGCGCTGTCCACCGACGAGCTGCGGGCCCGCGCGTTCGACAAGGCGGAGCGCTCGCGCGACGTCGGCTTCGTGTGGGACGTCGTCCGCCACATGCGCGGCTCCCGCGCCATCGCCGGTGAGGACGGCTCGTCCGGCGCCATCACCGGCTCGGTGGCCGAGGCCGTCCACGTCGTGCGGGAGCTGCTCGGCAAGGAGCCGCTCGGCGAGGACGAGCCGCTCCTGCGAGCGCGCTTCCTGGACTACCTGGGCGACTAGACCCGGGCGCGCACCAGCCGACCCCGCCTGCGCGAGATCGGCTGGGACGGACGGGTCGCGGTGCTGCTAGCGGCGACGCGTCAGGCTGCTGAGCAGCGAGCGGCCGACGCTCGCCCCGACCTGACCGCCCACGTCGCCGCCGCGGCGGCCGGTGCCGGAGCCGGCACTGCGGCTCAGACCCGAGCTCCGGCCGCCCAGGCCCCGACCCAGCCCCCGGCCGGTGCCCGCGCCCGCACCGCCCCGTCCGGACAGCTGTGAGCGGACCGCGCTGTTGATCAGACCCTTGAGCATGCCGACCTCCTCGTCGTGGACCACCCGTGCGGCCCGTCGCGAGTCCTACCCGGCGGGCGGGTCGGGAAGCAGCTCACCGACCGGCACCACGACGTCGAGCACGTCGTCCGGCGGGACCTGCGGCCCGACGAGGCGGGGGTCGTGGGCGCTGTCGGCCGCGTGCAGGAAGTTGAGGTCGACGACGAGCCCGCCGTCCGGCCCGGTCCCGAGGTCGACGCCGCGCGCCGTGTCGTAGAGGACCCGCCCGCCCGTCGACGACGACCGGCCGTTGCCGCGGTCGCGCACCGCGACCCAGATCCCGCCGGCGTACCCGTCGAGCCGCCAGACGCCGACGACGCCCCACGGCGTGCGCAGCACACCGAGACGCTCACCCGGCACCGGCCCGGGCAGGCGGCGGGGCGACGCCGGCTCCAGCGGGACCTCCACCCGCCAGGCCCCGTCGTGGTCGGGCACCTCGAGCCCGGCGAAGGCGGCCCGGTCCACCGGCGAGCACGGATGTCCTGCCAGCAGGCGGTCGCGCGCCGTCACCCAGCCCCCGTGGGCGGCGGCCGGCGAGCGCTCGGCGCGCACGGCGGCGTACAGGCCGGTGACCTGCCGCCGCCAGTCGAGCTCGTCGAGGACCGTCACGGGCCGGTCACTTGTCGATGTCGCCGACCACGAAGAAGAACGAGCACAGCGCAGGCACCAGGTCCGCGAGGTGCGTGCCCGGCAGGGCGGCCGGCAGCGCGGAGACGTTGGAGAACGACGCCGTCCGCATGGCCAGGCGCCACGGCACCCGGTCCCCGCGGGACACGAGCGTGTAGCCCTGGACCCCCAGCGGGTTCTCGGTCCAGGCGTACGTCCACCCCTCCGGTGCCTTGACCGTCTTCGGCAGGCGCAGTGCGACGGCACCGGCCGGCAGGCGGTCCAGGCACGCCTGCGCCAGGTCGAGCGACACGGCGACCTGGTCGAGCACGCAGGCGAAGCGGGCGGCCGCGTCGCCGGCGGAGCGCGTCACGACCGGCACGTCCAGCTCGCCGTAGGCGAGGTAGGGCTCGTCGCGGCGCAGGTCGAGGTCGACGCCGGACGCCCGCGCCAGCGGTCCGGAGACGCCGTACGACAGCACCGCCGCCGCGGGGAGGACGGCGACCCCCTCGCCGAGCCCGGCGTACGACGCCCGCAGCGCCGGCAGGGCGGTCCGCACGCCCTCCACCGCCCGGCGCACGCCGTCGGTCCAGCCGCGCGGGACGTCCTCGTGCAGGCCGCCGACGCGGTTGTACTGGTAGTGCACGCGTCCGCCGGTCGCCTCCTCCATGACGGCCGTCAGCGCCTCCCGCTCGGCGAACAGCCGGGCGACCGACGGGTCGGCGGCGCCGAGGAAGCCCAGGTGGTTGAGCACCCGGTCGAGCTCGGCGAGCAGCGTGCGCAGCCACACGGCCCGGTCGGGCACCTGCATGCCGAGCATCCGCTCGACCGCGAGGACGATGCCCAGCTCGTTGGAGAACGCCGACAGCCAGTCGTGGCGGTTGGCGAGCATGACGGCCTGGCGGTAGTCGCGGACCTCGAACAGCTTCTCGGCGCCGCGGTGCAGGAAGCCGACGACCGGGTCGGCGGAGACGACGACGTCGCCGTCGAGGACGAGCGCCAGCTGCAGGACCCCGTGCGTGGAGGGGTGGTGCGGTCCGAGCGACAGGACGACGTCGGACACCGGTGCAGCCGCCGCGCCGAGACCGACGACCTGCTCGCGGAGCGCCACGGCGACCAGGCTAGAAGGGGTCGGGGACGCCGACGGGCACGACCAGCCAGCCGTACGACCCGAGGCTGCGCCGGTCGAGCAGCTCGGCGGCGCCGTTCGCCGCCTGCAGCCGCTGCAGGTAGCCGCGCGGGTCGGTCGCCGCGAGACTGCGCGCCGGCGGTGCCGGGTCGACCCCGAGAGCGGTCAGCGCGTCGCGCTGCAGGAGCAGCCGGCCGCCGGCCGCGGCGAGGCAGGCGTCGAGCGCGACGTGGGCGGTGAGGTCGCAGCTGCCGTCGAGCACGGGGTGGACCTGCCGGCCGTCGCGGTAGCCGGTGAGGGTGGGTCGCCGGTCGCCGAGGTCGGACCGGTCGCCCAGGACGTGCCCGTAGTCGGTGGCGACGGCGACGCCGCGGCGCACCTTCGCGACGGCGGCGGCCCAGGCCCGGTCCCGGGTCAGGCCGACCTCGACGCGCCGGCCCTGCGGCCACCAGCGGGCCGCCCACTCGAGGAGCTCCGGCGCGGCCGGCGCGCCCAGCCGCTCGGTGCCGTCGGGCGCGACCTCGACGAGCCGGCCGTCGAAGACGACGTCGAGCGGCACGGCGTCGAGCCACTCGTTGGCGAACAGCAGGCCCTCGAGCTCCGGCAGGTCCGCCGTCCACCGCAGGCCGGCGCGGCGCTCCGGCGCGCGCTCGACGGCGGTGAGCCGCCAGCGGGGCGGCACGTCGGGCAGCGCCTGGAGCAGCTCGCCGCCACCGGCGCCCAGGTCGACGACGTCGAACGGGTCAGGCCGGCCGAGGGCCTCGTCGACGCGCGCGGCGAGCTCGCGGACCGCTGCGGCGTACACCGGGGTGGCGGTCACCGACGTGCGGAAGTGGCGGCCCGGCGACTCGCGGACGAAGAAGCCGTCGGGGCCGTACAGCGCCCGCTCGACCGCCTCGCGCCAGGGCAGCATGTCCATCCGACCAGTGTCGGGCACCGGTGATCCCGGACACAGGCGCTGGACGCCGCCGACCGCGAGGGGCACGCTGGACGCGCACGTCCGGTACCCCTCTCGAGGACTGGAACGACGACGATGGACCCCCTGCCGCGCGACGCCGCGCGCCCCGCCCGCCTGCGGGTGGGCGTGGTCGGTGCCGGCCGCGTCGGCGCGGTGCTCGGGGCGGCCCTGCGCCGCGCCGGCCACGCCGTCGTGGCCGTCTCCGCCGTGTCGGAGCCCTCCCGGGCGCGCGCCGCCGCGCTGCTGCCCGGCGTGCCGGTGGTCCCGGTGGACGACGTCGTGCGGGCGGCCGACCTGGTGCTGCTCACCGTCCCCGACGACGCCCTCGGTGACCTCGTCGCGGGACTCGTCGCCACCGGCGCCCTGCAGCGCGGGACGCTGCTCGCCCACACCTCCGGCCGGCACGGGCTCGCGGTGCTCGAGCCGGCGGTCCCGGCCGGTGCGCTGCCGCTCGCGCTCCACCCGGCCCTGCCCTTCGCCGGCACCGCCGTCGACCTCGAGCGGCTCGTCGGGACGGCCTTCGGCGTCACGGCGCCCGAGCCGCTGCTGCCCGTCGCCGAGGCCCTCGTGCTGGAGATGGGCGGCGAGCCGGTGCGGCTCACCGAGCAGCAGCGGCCGCTCTGGCACGCCGCGCTGGCCCACGGGGCCAACCACCTGACGACGCTCGTCGCCAGCGCCGCCGACCTGCTGCGCGCGGCGGGCGTCGCCGAGCCCCGACCCGTGCTCGGCCCGCTGCTGGGCAGCGCGCTCGACGGTGCGCTGACCCGCGGCGACGCCGCCCTGACCGGCCCGGTCGCACGCGGCGACGCCGGCACCGTCGCGGCGCACCTCGAGGCGCTGGCCGCCGTCGCGCCGCAGGTGCTGCCGTCGTACGTCGCGATGGCCCGCCTGACCGCCGACCGGGCCCTCGCCACCGGCCGGCTCGACCCCGAGCGGGCAGGCGCCCTGCTCGCGGTCCTGGGGAGCGTGCCGCGCTGATGGAGGTCGTCGAGAGCAGGGCGGACCTCGCCGCCGCACGGGACGCCCTGCCCGGCCGCGTCGCGGTCGTCATGACCATGGGGGCGCTGCACGAGGGCCACGCCGCACTGGTGCGCGCGGCCCGCCGGGCAGCGGACGCCGTCGTCGTGACCGTGTTCGTCAACCCGCTGCAGTTCGGCGCCGGCGAGGACCTCGACCGCTACCCCCGCACGCTGGCCGCCGACCTGGCCGTGTGCGAGCGCGAGGGCGCCGACGTCGTCTTCACGCCGACGCCGGACGTCGTCTACCCCGACGGACCGCCCCTCGTCCGGGTCGGCGCCGGCCCGATCGGCGACGTGCTCGAGGGCGCCAGCCGCCCCGGGCACTTCGACGGCGTCCTGACCGTCGTGTGCAAGCTGCTCCACCTCGTGCGGCCCGACGTGGCGGTGTACGGGCAGAAGGACGCCCAGCAGCTCGCCGCGATCCGCCGGATGGTGCGCGACCTCGACCTGCCGGTGGAGGTCGTCGCCGTGCCGACGGTGAGGGAGCCCGACGGCCTGGCCCTGTCCAGCCGCAACCGCTACCTGACGGGCGACGAGCGACGCTCGGCCCTCGTGCTGTCGCGGGCGCTGCGCACCGGGGACGCCGACGCCGGTCGCGCCCTCGTCGCGGCCGAGCCGGGCGTCGCGCTCGACTACCTCGAGCGCGTCGACAGCACCAGCTTCGCCCCCGACGTCGCCGGCGACCTGCTCGTCGTGGCCGCGCGGGTCGGCGCCACCCGCCTGATCGACAACACCGTGCTCACCTCCCCGAGGAGGCAGCCCCCCGTGCACCGCACCACGCTCACGAGCACGCACCGAGCCACCGGGTGATCCCCGCCCGGCGCCTGCTCGCCCCCGAGCCCGGCTGGACGACGACGGCCGACGTGGTCGTCGTCGGGTCCGGCGTCGCCGGGCTAACCGTCGCCCTGCACGCGGCGCGCTGCGGTCAGGTCCTGCTCGTCACGAAGGTGCTCGTCGACGACGGGTCGACCCGCTGGGCGCAGGGAGGCGTGGCCGCCGCGCTGTCGCCGGAGGACAGCCCGCAGGACCACCTGCAGGACACCCTCGTCGCCGGCGTCGGGCTGTGCGACGTCGACGCGGTGCGGGTGCTGTGCGCCGAGGGGCCCGACCGGCTGCGCGAGCTCGTCGCGCTGGGCGCGGCGTTCGACCGCGATCCCACCGGCGAGCTGTCGCTGACCCGCGAGGGCGGCCACTCCCGCGACCGCATCGTGCACGCCGGCGGCGACGCGACCGGCGCGGAGGTGCAGCGTGCGCTCGTGGCGGCCGTGCGCTCCTCGCCGGCGATCCGCGTCGTCGAGCACGCGCTGGTGCTCGACCTCCTGCGCACCGCCGACGGCCGGGCGGCCGGTCTGACCCTGCACGTGCTCGGCGAGGGCACCGACGACGGCGTCGGCGCGGTGCACGCCCGGGCGGTGGTGCTGGCCACCGGCGGCATGGGGCAGGTCTTCTCGAGCACGACGAACCCGTCGGTCTCCACCGGCGACGGGGTGGCGCTGGCGCTGCGCGCGGGCGCGGCGGTCGCCGACCTCGAGTTCGTGCAGTTCCACCCGACCGCGCTGTTCCTCGGGGCGGACTCGACCGGGCAGCAGCCGCTCGTGTCGGAGGCCATGCGCGGCGAGGGGGCCTTCCTCGTCGACCTCGACGGGAAGCGGGTGATCACCTCCGACGACCACCCGCTCGCCGACCTCGCGCCGCGCGACGTCGTCGCCAAGGCGATCCACCGCCGCATGCGCGAACGCGGCGACGACCACGTGCTGCTCGACGCGCGCCACCTGGGCGAGCAGCTGCTCCTGACGCGCTTCCCGACGATCGTCGCGCGCTGCCGGCAGGCGGGCGTCGACCCGGTCGTCGAGCCCATCCCCGTCGCGCCGGCGGCGCACTACGCCAGCGGCGGGGTGCGCACCGACCTCGACGGCCGCACCGACGTCCCCGGGCTCTACGCCTGCGGCGAGGTCGCCTGCACCGGCGTCCACGGCGCCAACCGGCTGGCCAGCAACAGCCTGCTCGAGGGGCTGGTCTTCGCCGGGCGCATCGGCGCGGACCTCGCCCGCTCGCTCCCCCCGCAGGGCGAGCCGCTGCCGCTGGACGGCGAGGCGCTGCTGCTCGACCCGTCCGTGCGCACCGAGCTGGGCACGGCGATGACGCGCGGCGCTGGCGTGCTGCGCAGCGCCGCGACGCTGGACGAGGCGGCGAGGTCGCTGGACGCGCTGGCCGCCCGCCGGTCGGACGACCCGTCGCCCGCCGCCTGGGAGGCGACCGACCTCCACACGGTCGCGACCGCGCTCGTCGCCGCCGCCACCCGCCGCGAGGAGACCCGCGGCGCCCACTGGCGCGAGGACCACCCCGACGCCGACGACGCGTGGCGCGGGCACCTCGTCACCACGCTGCGCGGCACCGCGTACGAGCCCCTGGAGCAGCCATGACCCTCGGCCCCGCCACGACGGCAGCCCTCGCGCGCGCCGGCCTGGACCCTGCGGCCGTCCTCGACCTCGCCGGCCGGGCGGTCGCGGAGGACCTCGACGGCGGGGAGGACGTCACCAGCGTGGCGACCGTCCCGGCCGACCTGCGCGGGGTGGCGGCCTTCGTGCCCCGCGCGGACGGCACGCTCGCCGGCGTCGGCGTCGCCATGGCCGTCCTCGACGTCGCGGTGCCCGGTGTCGAGCTGCGGGCGCTGGCCGGCGACGGCGACGCGGCCGTACGCGGGCAGGCGGTGCTGGAGGCCGAGGGCCCGGTGCGGTCGCTGCTCACCGCCGAGCGCACGGCGCTCAACCTGCTGTGCCACCTGTCGGGGATCGCCACCCTCACCGCGAGCTGGGTGCAGGCGGTCGAGGGCACCGGGGCGCGCATCCGCGACACCCGCAAGACGACCCCGGGCCTGCGGGCGCTCGAGAAGTCCGCGGTGCGGTGCGGCGGCGGGGTCAACCACCGGATGTCGCTGTCGGACGCGGCGCTCGTCAAGGACAACCACGTCGTGGCCGCCGGCGGTGTCGCAGCGGCGTTCGCCGCGGTGCGCGAGCGCTTCCCCGGGCTGCCGGTCGAGGTCGAGTGCGACACGGTCGAGCAGGTCCGCGAGGTGCTCGACGCGGGCGCCGACCTCGTCCTGCTCGACAACATGACGGTCGACGACCTGCGCGCCAGCGTCGCGCTGTGCCGCGCCACCGGCGTGCTCACGGAGGCGTCCGGCGGGCTGTCGCTGGAGGTCGCGCGCTCGGTCGCGCAGACCGGCGTCGACTTCCTCGCCGTCGGCGCCCTCACCCACTCGGCGCCGGTCCTCGACCTCGGCATGGACCTGACGACCGACCTGAGGAACCCCTGATGCTGCTCACCGTCGACGTCGGCAACACCAACACCGTCCTCGGGCTGTTCGACGGCGACCACCTCTACGAGAGCTACCGCATCAAGACCGACCCGCGGGTCACCGCCGACGAGCTCGCGCTGATGTTCCGGGGCCTGCTGTCGGACCACCAGGTGCCGGACGGCGTCGCGGTCTGCTCGACCGTGCCGAGCGTGCTCGACGAGCTGCGGCGGATGTTCGCGCGCTACTTCACGGGCGTGCCGACGGTCGTGGTCGGCCCGGGCGTGCGCACCGGCGTCCCCCTGCTCTACGACAACCCGCGCGAGGTCGGGCCCGACCGCATCGTCAACACCCTCGCCGCGCACACGCTCTACGGCGGTCCGGCCGTCGTCGTCGACTTCGGCACGTCGACGAACTTCGACGTCGTCTCCGCCAAGGGCGAGTTCCTCGGCGGGGCGCTCGCCCCCGGCATCGAGATCTCGGTCGACGCGCTCGCCGCCCGTGCCGCCCGGCTGTTCAAGGTCGAGCTCGTCGAGCCGCGGTCCGTCATCGGCAAGACGACGTCGGAGGCGCTGCAGTCGGGCCTGCTGTACGGCTTCGCCGGCCAGGTCGACGGCATGGTGCAGCGCATCGCCGCCGAGCTCGACGAGTCGCCGGTCGTGCTCGCCACCGGCGGGCTGTCCCACCTGATGTACCGCGTCTGCCGGACGCTCGACCACCACGAGCCCGACCTCACCCTCGTCGGCCTGCGCCTGGTCTTCGAGCGCAACGCCTGACCGGGCTGGGCCTCGGGCGCGCGCCGGGTGGTGGTCTCCGGCGGAGCGGGGGCGTGCGGGATCCACGTCCGGACGTCGACGGGCAGAGCCCCTGCGCCGCGCCGGTCGAGCGTGTACCGGCAGGCACACATCGGTCGCGCAGTCACCGGTAGCTCCTCCGGAGCCGAGCGTGGGTCGCGGGCGGTGGGGACGGCGAGGTGTGCGGCGCTGCTCGCCGACGTGCGACGGCCTGCCCACGAGCCTCCGTAGGCTGGTCCGGTGAACGACGGACCCGCCCCGGCAGCCGACCTCCCGGAGCAGGTCCGGGTCCGGCGCGAGAAGTACGACCGGCTGCTCGCGAGCGGCACGCCCCCGTACGCGCTGGGTGCACCGCGGACGACCTCGCTGGCCGCCGTGCGCGAACGCTGGGCCGACCTCGGGACCGACACCGCCTCCGGCGACGTCGTCAGCGTGACCGGCCGGGTCGTGCTGAGCCGGGTCGGCGGCAAGCTCTGCTTCGCGACGCTGCAGGAGGCTGACGCGCAGCTGCAGGTGATGATCAGCCTCGACGGCGTCGGCGCCGACCGGCTGGCCGCCTGGAAGGCCGACGTCGACCTCGGCGACCACGTCGGCGTGACCGGTGAGGTCATCAGCAGCCGCCGCGGCGAGCTCAGCGTGCTCGCGAGCGGGTGGGTGCTCACCAGCAAGGCCCTGCGGCCGCTGCCCGACAAGCACCACGGGCTCACCGACCCCGAGCTGCGCATCCGCCAGCGCTACGTCGACCTCGTCGTCAACCCCGACAGCCGCCGGATGGTGCACGACCGCGCCGCCGTGGTGCGGGCGGTCCGCGACACGCTGCACGGTCACGGCTTCGTCGAGGTGGAGACGCCGGTCCTGCAGAGAGTCCACGGCGGTGCGGCGGCCCGGCCGTTCGCGACCCACCTCAACGCGCTCGACCTCGACATGACGCTGCGCATCGCGCTCGAGCTCTACCTCAAGCGCCTCGTCGTCGGCGGCATCGACCGGGTCTTCGAGATCGGCCGCATCTTCCGCAACGAGGGCGTCGACTCCACCCACTCGCCCGAGTTCACGATGCTCGAGTTCTACGAGGCGTACGGCGACTACGACACCGTCGCCGGCACGACCCGCGAGATGGTGCTCGAGGCCGCGCGGCGCACCGGCCGCACCGTGGTGCCGGACGGCCGCGGCGGCGAGATCGACCTCGAGCAGCCGTGGCGCAGCGCCACCCTGCACGACCTGGTGTCCGAGGCGGTGGGCCGGGCCGTCGACGCCGGCACGCCGCTCGAGCAGGTCGTCGCCATCGCCGACGAGCACGGGGTCGCGCTGCAGGAGGGCTGGGACGCCGGCGAGGTCGTGCTCGAGCTCTACGAGAAGCTCGTCGAGCACACCCTGCTGCAGCCGACGTTCGTCAGGGACTACCCGGTGAGCGCCCGGCCGCTGGCCCGTGACCACCGCGACGACCCGCGCCTGGCCGAAGCGTGGGACCTGGTGGTCGCCGGCACCGAGCTCGCGACGGGCTACTCCGAGCTGGTCGACCCGGTCGAGCAGCGGCGCCGGCTCACGGAGCAGAGCCGCAAGGCGGCGGGCGGCGACCCCGAGGCGATGCAGCTCGACGAGGACTTCCTGCTCGCGCTCGAGCACGGCGCCCCGCCGATGGGCGGTCAGGGCATGGGCATCGACCGGCTGGTCATGCTGCTCACCGGCGCCCCGATCCGCGAGACCATCCTGTTCCCGCTCGTACGACCGCAGGGCTGACGACAGGTCCAGCAGGTCCTGCAGGACGACGCGCACCGGGAACGGCTCGTCCAGCGCGAGCGCGTCCTCACCCTCGACCGTGCCGACCTCGACGTACCCGCCGGCCACGAGCCGCGGGGGACCTGCTGGCTCGTCCCGGCGATGTCGGGACGAGGGTGCAGGATCGGCGGGTGACCGACGCCGACCGCACGGACTTCCTGCTCGCCGCCCTCGCCGAGGCCTCCGAGGGCCTGCTCGAGGCCGACCCTCCCGCGTTCCGCCACAAGTACCGCACCATGGCCGCGGACCCCTTCGCCTTCTTCCGCGGCGCCGCGGCGCTGTTCTACGCCGACATGCGCGAGCGCGAGGACCGCTGGGTCGACGAGCGGACCTCGCGGGTGTGGATCCAGGGCGACCTGCACGCGGAGAACTTCGGCACCTACATGGACGGCGCCGGCCACCTCGTCTTCGACGTCAACGACTTCGACGAGGCCTACCTCGGGCACTTCACCTGGGACCTGCAGCGACTGGTCGCGAGCGTCGCGCTCCTGGGCTGGACCAAGGCCCTGTCGGACGACGACATCACGCGGCTGTGCGACACCTACCTGCGGGCCTACCTCGACCAGGTGGAGGCCTTCGTCGACTCCGACCGCGACCACGAGTGGTCCCTGCGGCTCGGGACGGCGACAGGACCGGTCGAGCGGGCGCTGATGCGGGCGCAGCTGTCGACGCGGGTCGGGCTGCTGGACCGCGTCACGGTCATCGAGGACTACTCCCGCCGCTTCCGGATGGCGCCGGGCGTGCGCCGCCTCGAGGACGACGAGCGTCAGCGGGTCGAGCGCGCCTACGCCCGCTACCTCGACACCATCCCGGAGTCCAAGCGCCTGGGCAGCCTCACGTACACGGTCAAGGACGTCGTCGGCAAGTCCGGTCTGGGCATCGGCAGCGCGGGGCTGCCCGCCTACAACCTGCTGGTCGAGGGACACACCGAGGCGCTCGAGAACGACGTGGTCCTCACCATGAAGCAGGGCAACGTCGCCGCCGCGAGCCGCGTGGTCGAGGACGACGCCTGCCGCGACGCCTTCGAGCACCAGGGCCACCGCACGGCCGTGAGCCAGCGGGCACTGCAGGCGCACGCCGACCCGTGGCTCGGGTGGACCGAGCTCGAGGGCGGCGGCGTGAGCGGCACGGGCTTCGTCGTGTCCGAGTACAGCCCGTACGAGAAGGACCTCGAGTGGAGCGGTCTCACCGAGCCCGACGAGCTCGCCGAGGTGCTCGAGCAGCTGGGCCGGGCGACCGCGAAGGTCCACTGCGTGTCGGACGCGGACGACGCATCCCCGCTCGTCGACTTCCAGGTCGAGGACGCCGTCGTCGAGGTGGTGCGGGGCCGCGAGGACGAGTTCGTGACAGAGCTCACAGCCTTCGCGCACGACTACGCCGCCCGCGTGCGCGGCGACCACGGCCTATTCGTCGACGCGTTCCGCAGTGGCCGTGTCGAGGGTTTGAGCGGCCCGACCGGGTGAATGGCACCGACAAAGCGCAGCGCTCTTTGCACGAGGCCGTGGGAAGTGCTTGTCTATGAGTGATCACGAGCCCGTGACCATGGCAACGAGAACAAGGACGGAAATGGCCAAGAGAGAGACGGTCGTCTACAGCTGCGACCTGCACGAGGGCGACATGACCGAGGGCGTCGAGACGGTCTCGTTCGGCCTCGACGGCCAGGCGTACGACCTGGACGCCTGCGAGCAGCACCGGCAGGAGCTGCACGACGCGTTCGCCCCGTACGTCGGTGCGGCGAGGAAGGCGGGTGGAGCCGGCGGCTCCGGTGCCCGGCGGGCCTCCCGCAGCTCGAGCCGCGCGTCCGGCTCGGGTGGCAGCGCCGACCGCGAGGAGGTCCAGCGCATCCGCGAGTGGGCCCGCGACAACGGCCACAAGGTCAGCGAGCGCGGGCGCCTGTCGGCGAGCGTGCTCGAGGCCTACCGCGCCGCGCACTAGCCGCCGCACGCTCCGGAGCCCGTCCCGCCGGTGCGGGGCGGGCTCCGTGCTGCAGTCCGGCGGTGTGCTGCCGACAGGGGGAGCGGGAGGTCGTTTCGCTGCCGGCGTACGCGGCGGGGGAACGGGCACCGTCGCCGCGAGGTTGCACCTCTCGTACGACCTGACAGAGCGAACCCGCCGGCACCGCCGGTGGCCCGGACGTCCGGATCCCGTCACCCGACGGAGCCGGACGAGCGGGGCTAGTGTGCGACGACGGAGACGACGTCTCCGCCCCGTGAGGAGCGACAGCATGTTCGAGCGCTTTACCGACCGAGCCCGCCGCGTGGTCGTCCTGGCCCAAGAAGAGGCCAGGATGCTCAACCACAACTACATCGGCACAGAGCACATCCTGCTCGGCCTGATCCACGAGGGCGAAGGGGTCGCCGCCAAGGCGCTCGAGTCGCTGGGGATCTCGCTCGAGGGAGTGCGCAACCAGGTCGAGGAGATCATCGGCCAGGGGCAGCAGGCGCCGTCGGGGCACATCCCCTTCACGCCGCGCGCCAAGAAGGTGCTGGAGCTGAGCCTGCGCGAGGCGCTGCAGCTCGGGCACAACTACATCGGCACCGAGCACATCCTGCTCGGCCTGATCCGCGAGGGCGAGGGCGTCGCCGCCCAGGTCCTCGTCAAGCTCGGCGCCGACCTCAACCGCGTCCGCCAGCAGGTCATCCAGCTGCTGAGCGGCTACCAGGGCAAGGAGCCGACGACCACCGGTGGCCCCGCCGAGGGCACCCCGTCGACGTCGCTCGTGCTCGACCAGTTCGGCCGCAACCTCACCCAGGCGGCGCGCGAGTCCAAGCTCGACCCGGTGATCGGGCGCGAGAAGGAGATCGAGCGCGTGATGCAGGTGCTGTCGCGCCGCACCAAGAACAACCCGGTCCTCATCGGCGAGCCCGGCGTCGGCAAGACCGCCGTCGTCGAGGGCCTGGCGCAGGCGATCGTCAAGGGCGAGGTGCCCGAGACCCTCAAGGACAAGCAGCTCTACACCCTCGACCTCGGCGCGCTCGTGGCCGGCAGCCGCTACCGCGGTGACTTCGAGGAGCGGCTGAAGAAGGTCCTCAAGGAGATCCGCACGCGCGGCGACATCATCCTGTTCATCGACGAGCTGCACACCCTCGTGGGTGCCGGTGCCGCCGAGGGCGCGATCGACGCCGCCAGCATCCTCAAGCCGATGCTCGCCCGCGGTGAGCTGCAGACGATCGGCGCGACGACGCTCGACGAGTACCGCAAGCACCTGGAGAAGGACGCTGCGCTCGAGCGCCGCTTCCAGCCGATCCAGGTCGGTGAGCCCTCGCTCGCCCACACGATCGAGATCCTCAAGGGCCTGCGCGACCGCTACGAGGCCCACCACCGGGTCTCCATCACCGATGGCGCCCTCGTCGCCGCCGCGACGCTGGCCGACCGCTACATCTCCGACCGGTTCCTGCCGGACAAGGCGATCGACCTCATCGACGAGGCCGGCTCGCGCATGCGCATCCGCCGCATGACCGCGCCGCCGGACCTGCGCGAGTTCGACGAGCGCATCGCCAACGTCCGTCGCGACAAGGAGTCGGCGATCGACGCGCAGGACTTCGAGAAGGCCGCGTCGCTGCGCGACAAGGAGAAGACGCTGCTCGGTGAGAAGGCGCAGCGCGAGAAGGAGTGGAAGGCCGGCGACATGGACGTCGTCGCCGAGGTCGACGACGAGCAGATCGCCGAGGTCCTCGCCATCTGGACCGGCATCCCGGTCTTCAAGCTGACCGAGGAGGAGACCGCCCGCCTGCTGCGCATGGAGGACGAGCTCCACAAGCGCGTCATCGGCCAGGAGCAGGCCATCAAGGCCGTCTCGCAGGCCATCCGGCGCACCCGCGCCGGGCTCAAGGACCCCAAGCGCCCCGGTGGCTCGTTCATCTTCGCCGGGCCGTCCGGCGTCGGGAAGACCGAGCTGAGCAAGACGCTCGCCGAGTTCCTGTTCGGTGACGAGGACTCGCTCATCCTGCTCGACATGAGCGAGTACATGGAGAAGCACACGGTCTCGCGCCTGGTCGGCTCGCCTCCCGGCTACGTCGGCTACGAGGAGGGCGGCCAGCTCACCGAGAAGGTGCGGCGCAAGCCGTTCTCGGTGGTGCTGTTCGACGAGGTCGAGAAGGCGCACCCGGACGTGTTCAACACGCTCCTGCAGATCCTCGAGGACGGTCGCCTGACCGACTCGCAGGGCCGGGTCGTCGACTTCAAGAACACCGTGCTGATCATGACGTCGAACCTGGGCACCCGTGACATCTCCAAGGGCTTCAACCTCGGGTTCCAGAAGGACGGCGACACGCAGGGCGCCTACGAGCGGATGAAGACGAAGGTGCAGGACGAGCTCAAGCAGCACTTCCGGCCCGAGTTCCTCAACCGCGTCGACGACATCGTGGTGTTCCACCAGCTCAGCGAGCCCGAGATCCTGCAGATCGTCGACCTGATGCTCGCCCGCCTCGACGTCCAGCTCAAGAACAAGGACATGGGGCTCGAGGTCACGACGCCGGCCAAGAAGCTGCTGGCGAAGAAGGGCTACGACCCCGTGCTCGGCGCCCGTCCGCTGCGCCGGACCATCCAGCGCGAGCTGGAGGACCAGCTGTCCGAGCAGATCCTGTTCGGGACGCTGGCGGCCGGCAACATCGTGGTCGTCGACGTCGCCAAGGACGACAGCGGCGAGGACCGGTTCACCTTCCGCGGTGAGCCCAAGCCCAGTGCCGTGCCGGACGCGCTGCCGGTCGACCTCGCCGCCGGCGAGAGCTAGGTCGGCTCGACGTCCCGACGGGGCGGCACCTCTGCGGAGGTGCCGCCCCGTCGGCGTTTCGCGGTCGACGTCGCGGCTGTCCGTCGGTACCGACGTCTGCGGGCCGGTCGGGGGTGCGCACGGGCGGACAGGCGCCTGCTGGGTGCGGCTGTCCGTCGGTACCGACGTCTGCGGGCCGATCGGGGGTGCGTACGGGCGGACAGGCGCCTGCTGGGTGCGGGCGCGCCGACGCGCCGACGTCTCGCGGACGACCCGGTCAGGGCGCTCAGCCGGACGTGCCCGGGAGGGCGTAGCGGTCGTCCGGCAGCGGGTCGACGAGGCCGTCGGCGACCAGGCCGTCGAGCGCCCGGGCGCGCTGCACCGGCTCGGCCCACGCCTGTGCCAGCACCTCGCCCGTCACCGGAGCAGGAGCCTCCCGGAGCACCGCGAGGAGCCGGCCGCGGACCTGCCGGTCGCTGCCTGCGAAGCCCTGCGGGCGGCGTACGCGCTGCTCGAGCGGTGGCCGGCCGGACGCCGCCCATGCGCACGAGCCCACCACCGGGCAGGACGGGCAGCGCGGCGCCCGCGCCGTGCACACCAGCGCCCCGAGCTCCATGAGCGCCACCGAGGCCGTGGCGGCCGCCTCGCCGTCCAGCGGCAGCAGCTGCTCGACCAGGGCGAGGTCGGCCCGGGTCACGGGCGCGTCGGCCCGCCCCTGCACCGCCCGGGCCACGACCCGGCGGACGTTGGTGTCGACGACGGGCACCCGCCGGCGGGAGGCGAACGCCACGACGGCACGGGCGGTGTAGTCGCCGACCCCGGGCAGGGTGAGCAGCTCCGGCACGGTGTCGGGCAGCCGTCCGCCGAAGCGCTCGACGACCGCACCCGCACAGGCGTGCAGGCGCAGCGCCCGGCGCGGGTAGCCGAGCCGGCCCCACATCCGCACCGCCTCGCCGGGCGGCTCGGCCGCGAGCGCCTCCGGGCCGGGCCAGCGCTCCAGCCAGGCGGCGTACGCCGGCAGCACCCGCGCCACCTGCGTCTGCTGGAGCATGACCTCGCTGACGAGCACCGCCCACGGGTCGACGCCGGGCCGGCGCCACGGCAGGTCGCGAGCGGCGGTGGCGTACCAGTGCGAGACGGCGCTCGCCAGGGCGGTGTCGGGCACCCGGTCCACGGTAGGCGGCGGATAGGGTCGGTCAGATGGCGCTGCACCTGCGGCCGGTCGGTCCCGAGCCCGCACAGACCTACTGGGTCCGGCGTGCCGTCGTGGCGGCAGCCGCCCTGCTGGTCCTCGTGCTGCTGCTGCAGCTGCTCGGCAGGATCGGCGGCGACGAGGACCGCCTCGCGCAGTCCGGCGCCACGCCCTCCGCGTCTGCGGCCTCGCCCGGCCCGCTCCCCACGCCCGACCCGAGCGCCAGCGCAGACCCGAGCGCGACAGCCGACCCGAGCGCCGGCGCGACGCCGAGCGCGAGCACCGCGGCCTGCGCCGACGACGTCCTGCGCGTCGAGCCGGCCGCGACCGACGAGAGCTACGCCGTCGGCGACCAGCCGCGGCTCGAGCTGCGGATCACCAACACCGGCGCGGCGCCCTGCTCGCGCGACCTCGGCCAGGCCGCCGTGGAGCTGCAGGTCGTCTCGGGCGACGACCGCATCTGGTCCAGCGACGACTGCGCGCCGGGTGGAGAGACCGACGTGGTCGTGCTGCAGCCCGGCGCCGTCGAGACCAGCACGGTGACCTGGCCCGGCACCCGGTCGCTGCCCGGGTGCCAGGGCGACGACGAGCCGTCGTCGGCCGGCACCTACCGCGTCAACGGCCGCGTCGGCGAGCTGCGCGAACAGGGTGCGTCCTTCGTCCTGCGGTGACCTGCGGGCGCCGGCCGGACCTCAGACGTAGCGCTCGAGGATCGAGCTCTCCGCCAGTCTGGACAGGCCCTCGCGGACGCTGCGGGCGCGGGTCTCGCCGACGCCGTCGACGACCTGCAGGTCGTCGATGCCGGCCGCCAGCAGCTTCTGCAGCCCGCCGAAGTGGTCGACGAGCCGGTCGACGACCGCCCCGGGCAGCCGGGGCACCTTGGCCAGCAGGCGGTAGCCGCGGGGGCTGACCGCCTGCTCGAGGGCGTCGGCGCTGGTGGCGAAGCCGACCGCCTTGGCCACGAGGGACAGGTCGAGCAGCTCGGCGGCCGAGAGGCTGTCGAGATCGGCGACGGCGTCCGCGACGGTGCGGCTCTTCTTGCCGCTGCCGGAGACGAGGTAGTCGCGCACGACGAGCTCGCGCTCGCCGTCGACGCCGGCCATGAGCTCCTCGAGCTGCAGCGAGAGCAGGCGGCCGTCCGTGCCCAGCTCGACGACGTAGCCCTCGATCTCCGTCGCGATGCGCCGGACCATCTCCAGGCGCTGGCTCACCGCCATGGCGTCTCGGACGGTGACGAGGTCCTCGATCTCGAGCGCCGACAGCGTCCCGGCGACCTCGTCGAGGCGCAGCTTGTAGCGCTCGAGCGTCGCCAGCGCCTGGTTGGCGCGCGACAGGATGGAGGCGCTGTCGTCGAGGACGTAGCGGCCGCTGCGGGTGTAGAGCGCGATGATGCGCATGGACTGGCTGACGCTCACCACCGGGTGGCCGGTCTGCTTGGCCACCCGCTCGGCGGTGCGGTGACGGGTGCCGGTCTCCTCCGTCGCGATGGCCGGGTCGGGGACCAGCTGCACGCTCGCCCGCACGATCTTGCTGAGGTCGCCGGTCAGCACCAGCGCACCGTCCATCTTGGAGAGCTCACGAAGGCGCTGGGCGGAGAAGTCGACGTCGAGGTTGAAGCCGCCGGTCGACAGCGACTCGACGACGCGGTCGTAGCCGAGGACGATCAGGGCTCCGGTGTTGCCGCGCAGGATGCGCTCCAGCCCGTCGCGCAGCGGCGTGCCGGGGGCCATCGCAGCCAGCGTCGAGCGCAGCTGCTCGTCCGTCCCCGCCACCCGCACACCCCGCATCTGCCCCGAGCCCGTAGGCGGAGTGTAGAGAGGACGTACGACAGTCGGACCACTGACGGGTCACGGGTCGATCACGGGGTGTCGGACTAGGCTCGACGCCGGCCGCCTGCGCCGGAGGGGTTCCCGCCGTGGGCAGCCAGGCTCTCGAGCGCCCGGGACAGGTGGGCGAGCTCCACCACCGCCACGCCGGGCGGCAGCGTCGCCAGTCGGGCGGTGGCGCCGGGCGGTACGAGGATGCGGGCGTAGCCGACGCGGGCGGCCTCGGTCACCCGCTGGGCGAGATGGCTGACCGGGCGGATGTCGCCCGAGAGCGCGACCTCCCCGATGACCGCGACGTCGGCCGGCATCGGGATCGACGAGGCCGCCGACGCGACGGCCAGGCAGACCGCGAGGTCGGTGGCGGGATCGCTCAGGCGGGCGCCGCCGACCGTGGCCACGAACACGTCGCGGTCGAGCCTCAGGCCGGCCTCGCGCTCCGTGACGGCCAGCAGCATCGCGACCCGTGAGGTGTCGAGACCGGTCACCCCCCGGCGGGGGCTGCCGGACGGGGTGGCCGCGACCAGCGCCTGCACCTCGGCGGGCACCGCCCGCCGCCCGTCGACCGACACGGCGACGGCCGTCCCGGGGACGGGCACCTCGCGGGCGCTGCGGAACAGCGACGAGGGGTCGGGCACCTCGCGCAGGCCGTCGTCGGCCTGCTCGAAGCAGACGACCTCGTCGCTCGGCCCGTAGCGGTTCTTCACCGCTCGCAGCATCCGCAGGGCGGTGTGCTTGTCGCCCTCGAAGGTCAGGACCGTGTCGACCATGTGCTCGAGCGCCCGCGGGCCGGCGACGGCGTGCTCCCGGGTCGACTGACCGATGAGCAGCAGCGGCATCCGCCGGCTCTTGGCCAGGCGGACCAGCACGGACGTGACCTCCTGCACCTGCGACATGCCGCCGGCGCGGCCGTCGACCGACGACGACGCGATGGCCTGGACGCTGTCGACGACGAGCAGGACCGGGTCGTGGGCCTCGACGTGGCCGATGAGCGCTGCGAGGTCGGTCTCCTCGGCGAGCAGGATCCCCGGCGCGACGGCGCCGGTGCGCCGGGCGCGCACGCTGATCTGCTCGACGCTCTCCTCGCCCGAGACGTAGAGGACGTTGGCGGTCTCGTTGCGCAGCGCCGTCGAGTGCGCCACGGCGGCGACGAGCGTGCTCTTGCCGACACCCGGCTCACCGGCGAGCAGGACGACCTGCCCGGCGACGAGGCCGCCACCGAGGACCCGGTCGAACTCGGCCAGCCCGGTGAGCTCGCGGGGCGTGCGGTCGGCGACGACCTCCTCGACCGGCCGGGCCGGGGACAGCGGCACCTCGCCCGTGACGGCCGTGCGGAGGCCGGGGAGCGCGCGCACCGGCGCCGCCTCGACGAGGGTGCCCCACGCCGAGCACTGCGGGCACTGGCCGACCCACTTCGCGACCGAGGCGCCGCACTCCGAGCACCGGTGACCGGGGCGGTCCTTGCCGCCGCGTGCGGACGGCACGCGCGTCGGTCCGGTGCGGCCGGGTGCGCGGGCGGTCACCGCGGGGCGCGGCGGTCCGGAGGTCATGCGGGGAACCTAGCCGCGGCCGCCGACAGTCCGCCGGAGGCGGGGCGCGGGCTGTGGGCGAGCCCGTCTAGCCGGCAGGCGACGGGCTCGCGCCCGGCTGGTCCTCGGAGGTCTCCGGGCTCGTGGACTCCTCGCTGCGGGGAGCGGTCTCGTCCTCGTCCTCGTCCTCGGCCTGGCCCTGCTCGGCCTCGCCGACGATGCCCTCCTCGCCCTCGGCGCCGGCGCCGTCCTCGTCGCCGCCGGCCTCCTCGCCCTCCTCGCCACCGGCGGGCGCCTGCAGGGCCGGCTCGCCCTCCTCGCCCTCGCCGCCCGTGTAGACGGGACGGTCGGTGCGACCGGAGGTCCGCACCGGGACGGGCACCTCGACCGTGCCGTTGTCCTCGAAGCGGAACGTCAGGGTCGTGTACTCGCCCTCGCGCAGGTCCTCGGTGAGCGACACGAGGCGCAGCCTCGCGCTGTCCCCGGTGGAGCCCAGGGCCGGGATCTCGAGGAGGTCCTCGTCGCCGTCCACGAGGACCTCGACCGACTCCGCGTCGGGGGTCGTCACCTCGACCAGGGTGTCGTCCTCGTCGTCGCCGTTCGTGACCACCAGGTAGACCTCGGCGTCGTCGCCGGCCTCGAGGGTGCGGTCGGCGCCGCCCGGCTCGACGGCCAGGCCGCGCAGCGCCAGGGCGCCCACCGCGGTGTTGGTCGCGTCGGACTGGCTGCGCTCCTGGTAGGTCTGCGCGTCGAGGGTGGCCCCGCACCCGGTCAGGCCCAGCGCCAGCAGTCCGGCCGGGACCAGGCTGAGCGGAGCGGGGAGCGGGCGGCGCGGCGTGCTCACGGGGCGTCTCCAGGGACGAGCAGTGGGAGGTCGGCGGCGAGGTCCGAGGGCCGGATCCCGCCGGAGTACACGACGGGCAGCCGGTCCTCGGTGTCGTACGCGAAGATCACGTCGACGTGGCCGACACCGTATCCAAGCGGGCCGTCGTGGGTGTGGGGGGCCGTCCCCTCGGCGTGCACGTGCTCGTCCGGCCGGCCCGGCAGCGTCGGGACCGGCCCGCCCTTCGCCGCCGGCGCGACGCCGACGGCCTCCTGGGCTGCGTCGACCTCGGCCTGCGTGCCGGTGAGCCCGACGTAGTCGGTGTCGAACTTGTCGAGCCACCGGCGCAGCACGGGTCCGCGGTCGCGGTCGGGGTCGGTCGTCACGAACACCACCCGGGTGTTCCCCGCGACCTCCGGGTCAGCACTGCGCAGCGCACCGGCGATGTCGGCCATCGCCGTCGGGCACTCGTCCGGGCAGTTGGTGTAGCCGAAGTACAGCAGCGTCGGGCGGCCGCCCGTCTCCGTCGCGAAGTCGAAGCGCTCGCCCTCGGTGTCGGTCAGGACGAACGACGGCCGCTCGGGCAGCTCGCCGAGCGGCTCGTCGCCGTGGAACGCCGCGCCCGCCGCCGTGGGGGTCGGCGTCGACGCCACCCCCGCGGAGCAGCCGGCCGTGAGCAGGACGCCCAGGAGCAGGGAGGTGGCAGGAGTGGGACGCACACCTCCATGGTCTCAGGACGGCGCGAGCACGGCACCGCGGGCGACCAGCAGCCCGACCGAGAGGGCGGCCACGACCAGTGCGGCGAGGAAGGCGTCGCGCGAGCCCTCGCGGCGCGACCGGGCCAGGCCGGCCGTCGTGACCGCCGCCGAGACCGCGACGGCGCCGACGGCCACGAGCCCCGGCGGACCCGGCGGCCCGACCGCGAGCAGCACGGCGGCGGCGAGCAGCAGCACCGCTGCGCAGGCCGCCGACCGGCGTGGCCCGAGGCGGTGCGGCAGCCCGCGCACGCCCTGCGCGAGGTCCTCCTCGAGGTCCGGCAGGGCGTTGCACAGGTGGGCCCCCACACCGAGCAGCGCTCCGGCGACGGTCGCCCAGGCCGGCGCGGCGGCGGCGCCCGGCAGGGCGAGCACCACGATCGACGGCACGGCGCCGAAGGCCAGGGCGTACGGCAGGAACGACAGCACCGTCGCCTTGAGCCGGGCGTTGTAGGACCAGGCCGCGGCGACCGCGGCCAGGTGCAGCACCCCCGCGCCGAGGCCCATGGCCAGCGACAGCGGGACGCACAGTGCCAGGGCGGTCAGCGCGGCCGCGCGCACGACCGCGACCGACAGCCGGCCCTGTCCGACGGGCTTGTCCGCACGGCCGTTGCGGGCGTCGCGGGCGGCGTCGATCCAGTCGTTGCTCCAGCCGACGGACAGCTGCCCGGTCAGGAAGGCCGTCGCCACCCACAGCGAGCGGGTGCCCAGCCCCGTCGAGACCGCGAGCGCGGTGGCGATCGCCGTGACGGCCACCGTCGGCTCCGGGTGGCTGGCGCGCACGAGCGCGGCGCAGGACCGGGCGGCGGGAGGCACGCCGGCAGTCCACCACCGTGCGCACGTCCGCGACGGGCGAAGATGGAGACGTGACCCTCCCGGTGCGCGCCCGGAACGACCCGGCGCAGTACGACGACCTCGCCGACACCTGGTGGGACCCGCGGGGCGGGTTCGCGATGCTCCACTGGATCGCGGCTGCCCGGGCCCGCCTGGTGCCGGACGCCGCGCGGCCGGACAGCCTGCTGCTCGACCTCGCCTGCGGCGGCGGGCTGCTCGCGCCGCACGTCGTCGGCAAGGGCCACCGCCACGTCGGGCTGGACCTGTCGCCGACCGCCCTGCCGCAGGCGCGCGCGCACGGCGTCGTGCCGGTGCGCGCGGACGTCCTGCGGCTGCCGTTCGCCGACGAGGTCGCCGACGTCGTGGTGGCGGGGGAGGTGCTCGAGCACGTGCGCGAGCCGCTCGAGCTGCTGTCGGAGGCCTGCCGTGTGCTGCGCCCCGGCGGTGTCCTCGTCCTCGACACGATCGCCGCGACGCGGTGGGGGCGCTTCCTGTCGGTCACCGTCGGCGAGCGCATCCCCGCCGGCCCGCCGCCGCGGCTGCACGACCCGGAGCTGTTCGTCGACCGGGCTGCGCTCGTCGCCGGCGCCCGCCGCTGCGGCGTGGAGCTGCAGCTCACCGGCCTGCGGGTCAGCGCGCTCGACTACCTCGCCTGGCTGGCGGGCAGGAGGAGCGGGGTGCGCATGCTGCCCACCCGGTCCACCGCCGGGCTCTTCCAGGCCGCCGGACGCAAGACGTGAGAGGAGCCGCATGACCGCCGCGACGACCGCTGCCGTGACGGGGACCGGTCACGCCCTGCCCGCGCCCATGGACCAGCAGGCGCTGTGGGACGGCTTCTTCCGCGACCACTACGCCGACGCCCGCATCGCCCGCCGGGTCTGGCAGTCGGCCGCCATCCGCACCCGTCGGGGAGTCGTCGACCCGACGCAGGA
>Ga0210040_10001985_pt1 | contig 29676 bp, 18 predicted proteins | sample CryGeyCG12114_NA_FD_185462 | JGI IMG/M metagenome (GOLD analysis project Ga0210040, IMG submission 185462) | Groundwater microbial communities from aquifer - Crystal Geyser CG19_WC_8/21/14_NA (SPAdes) (version 2) | ecosystem: Environmental > Aquatic > Deep subsurface > Groundwater | place: USA...
TTAGTTGTAAATCTTTTTATGTGAATCCTATCATGACTGAATATTTCTCTCTTTTGTTCTAAATTTGTATTACTAATCATGCTGTGAATTATATATGGATCATTGAGTCTGCAATAAACATGATTATTATTATCATTAGAAACGAGAATTATTTATCTAAATTCAGATCGGACCATTTCTTTTAAATGATACTGTGTCATTCATCTTGGATCGTGATGCAAAGCTGCAAGTTCTTTATAACTATTTGGTGGACGGATCAGGTAAAAAACCGAGCCACAATTTCTATAACGGAAGCTAATGCATGGAATACAGAGTTCTTTCAACTGCTCCAGAAATTATACGATCACTTAATGCATTTTTCAGGACCATTAGCATCCTCTGCTGGGATTTCTGGGTTGGCAGCAATATCTTCTTCATTAGCAGAACCAAATCATCCGGACATAATGCTGAACCACATTGGCGTAGGTCCCCATTTGAGCTTCGGTTTAGAATCGGACCAAGCGTTCGGTTTGAAAACTGGGACATTACAACAATACTACGCACCGTATGCCGGAAAAGATGCTGCATTTGTAACTGTGACTTTGGGTCGAAGTAAAAGTATTGGAGAAATTCGATTGAAAAGTTTCCTCCCTTTTGATTATCCCATCATTGATCCCAAATATTTTTCTCATCCTGAAGACATACAATCTATGTTGGAAGGTGTGTCTATTCCATGACGTACACATCTTTTAATGTTAGGTCTTTTAACTCACCTGTGTAATAAATTTACTTAGGTGTCAAAGCTGCCCTAAATATTTACGAAAATACAACCACATTCAGAAAGCTGAACGGGCGTCTAGCTCCTACCAAATTGCCTGGATGTGAAGATCGGGAATTCCGATCCGATGACTACTGGAAATGTTACATTCAGCATTTAACATTCACAGAGTATCATCCGTGTGGGGTATTGCGTTAAAAATTCCAACAATGGTCAAAGAGAAATGTTCACGTATTATTGTATATTTTATTTTAGACATGCTCCATGGGAAAACCAGATGATTTGAAAGCTGTTGTCGACTCCAGCTTAAGGTACTATTGAACTAAAGCCACAAATTAGATAAGATTTAGCTTTGACGAAAACTTGCTAAATTTTTCTTTTGTTTTTCTTGAATTTCAATTTTTCTTTTCATTTAGAGTAATAAAAACACTTGGATTACGTGTAATCGATGCCAGTGTGATTCCAGTGATAACAAATGCCAATCTAAACATCCCTTCGATCATGATTGGTGAAAAAGGATCTGATATGATTCTAGAATTTTGGGAAAACTCCACGTTTCAAGCATACACTACAAACCGCGAAGATGAATACGATCGATGTATTCTTCCATATTTATTTTGTCATAAATAATGAATCTTTATTAACCAACAACGGTGTGCAATGCAAACAAACAATTCTATCGAATAAAAACAAAGAACAACATATTTAGAGTTAATTAACTCACTAACTACATTCTCTTGTCAAAATCTAACTTCTCAATCCTCCACTGCTGAAACCGATTCTTGTCAGGTGAACAAGTTCGCTGCACAACTTTATTAGCCAATGGAGTGATCTGTAGACATTTTCTTGTCCTCTTATTCATGAAGACTCTAATGCCGGCGGGAAGCTCAATAATCCGATAAAAATTATCAATTGCTCGAGTATCCTCCAAAGTATAGAATGTTGATACGGAATTCAAGTATTCTTGTTTCGATTCAATTCTGTAGCCATCATTTTTATTGTCGAACGTTGGATCCCAAATTACCATCCAGTGTTGAGACGTTAAGTTTTGAAATGGTGTTGCCGTCACAGCTCCCGTTTTCAGACCAACAATCCCTTGTTCACTTGCCGTCATAACGAGTCCATTTCCCATATTGCGTATCAAGTAGGGAGCCATGATTTCCATTACTGGTAAACTTTGTGCTTCGTAGATCAAGAATATGGAACCGAAAAGGAAACTGGATAGAAACAACAATTCCTTCACTTGCGCCATGTTTAGTTAGTTAGTTGGTTGATTTGGATTTGTTGACAGAGGACGACTGATTGAATAAACCGTTTTGGAATTATCATGTTTGTTTTTATAGTTGGGTCCTATTAACTTTCTTATGTCATCGATGAGGATCGACCGGAAGTTGATTTTGGGAGGAAGCATCTTTCAAGTCATGAAATGTTTATGATTTGTTTGCGTTCGCGTCAATAAATGACCAATGGAGCCACATTTTGGCTTGTATCTGCTGACTAAACGGATTATAGCGAACATAGTATGTTCACTTTGTATGTTGAGTTTGTGTACTCTGTGCACTGCTTAAACTAGCTAAAGTCGATTATATAATATGATAAAGAAGTGGTAGTCAACTTGTATCTTAAAAGTTAGCTGAGTGCCAATGAAAAGCGAATGTACAGTGTATCACAAATATGGCATGAATGACCACTTAAAATGTGTGCATGCAACAACTATACACTACATGAGATGTGATTACAATGGGATTGTGTTTCGTGCCCACAGGTAGTGGTCATGATAAGTTGCAGCACAGTAAACCACATAATGACTTCTGCACTTGTTTGTTATGAGGGATGATGCTGAATGAATCATTAAAGATAGTGTGTAGATTGTATAGATACGAATTGAAAGCGAAAGTGACGCTACTACTACTGCTATTACATGAGTTGTTCAAAAATAGCTTTAGATACTTTTGTAATCCACTTGTTGCAATAAAACTGCTAGCCTGGATGAGAAGCCTTGGATCTGGGATTGGATAAATTGATTTTAAATACAGATTTTTACAGTTTGCTTAGATAGAACAATTAAAAATTTGAGGACATTTGCGTACTATTTATTTAGCAGAGGAAAAACAGCAGTTGTCATGTAGTCTGTAACTGTAGTATTGAACTGTTATAAAATGTAAGCGAATTATTCAATTTTGCCATTCTGCCTGGAATGTTATGGGAACACTCTTTGTATTGGAACATGCTCCATCATTCAATAAAGAACGGGAAACACAGAAAAATTCATTGCAGAGTATATTCCTTGCAGAACCAAAATAAATTATTCAGTACTAAAGTTTTTCCATATAAAAATTTCATCATGAATATGCGACCAAGCATAGGAGACATTACTGAGTTAGCATTACAGCCGTACCGACCAACTGGTGCTGTACGAATTCCAAGATTCATGCTGCTAACCATGTTGGCATCAATCCCGTTCATGGTATCACATATTTCTACCATAATGTCTACCAATGACTATCTCCGTCATATTGGATCGTCTTCAAGTACATCACCTGATAAGGCTGAGCACTATGATTTCATAGTGGGTTAGTTTTTCATATGAATTATAATTTTTCGCCCTCACCTCCTTTTTCATGGATTTGCTTACAACAGTTGTTTTAATTAGTTGGAGGTGGAAGTGCAGGGGCAGCAGTAGCAGGGCGTTTGGCACCACACTACAAAGTAGTACTTTTAGAAGCAGGTGGTACTCCACATCCGCTAACATATATTCCATCCATGAGTGGCTTCTTACTAAATCTTCCGAAAATTGATTGGCAATTGGAAACTGTCAAGTTAAATAATTCTGGATTTTCTTTGATCAATCAAGTGAGATAACAATTTATTTGGGAACTCGAGTAAATTGAAATTAGCTAAATTAGAATAAATTTGTTTATACTAACGTGGTTTTATTTGTTTTTTTTAAAGCGGTCTAAATGGCCGAGGGGGAAGTCACTAGGTGGCACTAGTAATACAAACTATATGGTGTGGATGAGAGGAAATCCAGAGGATTTTAATCGATGGGCGGAAATTAGTGGAGACAATGCTTGGCGGTATGAACATGTGGCAAAAATATATAAAGAAGATGTTGAAGACTATCATGGCCACTGGCCTGATAATGGTAAGAAATAATTTTCGGTTTAACGACTACTACAGTATGAAGGCTGCATTGTTTGAATGAAAATTGAGCGGTTTGAAAATTTTACTTTACAGGATATCATTCACCTGGTGGAGCAATACATATCGAAAAGGCTGGAATTGCGCCCACAATAGACTACTGGCTGAATGGTGCCAAAGAAAAGGGATATAATGTAATTGACCCAAATGGCTACCAGACTGAAGGTACTTTCAAATGATTCGAAATGAATTGGCCCATGCACAGTTTGTTATTTTAAGTTGTACTGATTAACTATAGGATTTGGACCTATGGATGTTTCTCAGAAAAAAGGTTCCAGATTCAATACATACAGGGGCTATATAGAACATATTGAAAGCAAATTAACTGTAAAGCGATATTCTCATGTTACAAAGGTGTGTCCTAGTTGGATTACTGCACTTACAATACAAATACAAATACGCCGTTTAGAGCAAGTTTAAATGCTATTAAGTAACTACCTTGCTACCTTACGTATTGGATGCTCAAAATTAAAATTCAGCAAATGGACAACTTAAATTCATTGAATAGCAAACTGAAACTACTGTTATGGAAGTTAATTTTGATTTTATCCATACAGAAATTAATTGAACAAATTTTGCATTAGATTCATTTCGATGAAAATAAAAGAGCTGTTGGAGTATCTTATTTGCGCCACGGCAGTCCAGAGTACGTTGAAAGCGATAAAGAAATCATTGTATGCGGCGGTGCAATCAATACTCCGCAAATTTTAATGCTGAGTGGGATCGGGCCAAAAGAGCACTTGGGATCACTTGGAGTAAGGCTTCAAAACTTTAAATTTTTTCTCGGAAACTAAAAGAAAAAAATATGCAAAATTTTGTTTTTAACAGATACAAACTCTGGTAGACTTGCCTGTGGGGCTCAAGTGAGTATTTACATAAATAGAATCCATTCATATTTCATCTATGGTTAATTTTTTAATTAACATTTATTTTTAACAGTTTGCAAGATCATGTCACTACGATTGTTGGTAAGATCAACCTTTCTGTATAATAATTAGCATTTTCTTAAATTATTATTGATTCTTGTATCACAATAAATATAGACGCAGCAGAAATAATTAATTAAATTGATCGTGGTTAAAAGTTAAGGGTGGGAACATTTGTCAGATGGTATGGTACAAAGGGCCTTAAAACCCCATTTTCTTTCTTGGCCATGAATTTCAGGTCCATTTTTGTTCAATAAGCCTGTATCATTTTTGCAATCCCGAGATGCATCGTTTCATGATGCATTGCAGTACTTTAGCGCAGGCACAGGTGATTTTATTTCCATACATCGTTTTTAGTTAATAAAAACAATTGATCAGCAACATTGTTTGATAGGTCCATTTAGTTCTGCCACAGTAGTTACAGGGAGTGCTATGTTGTCTACACCGTCAGCAAAATCTACGAGTTGGCCGAATATCCTCTGCATGCTTTCAGGTACTTTACCTTTAGCTATTTAAGTTTTTTTAAATTTCGAATGAGAGAAAAACAAAGGGATGAAAGGAAATGAGACTGTCCTTCATAGGTATGGGAGTGCACGAATCAATGGGAGCTGACTTTGAGAAGATTTTTGGCATTCAAAATAACGTATTGAAAAGATTTTACGGGCCTAATGCTGGAAACGACTCAAACATTGTTGGTGTGACATTAGGCCTACCTAGAAGTCGCGGAACTGTTAAATTAGCAAATAGTGATCCACTATCAAAACCTGTGATTGATCCAAATTACTACAGTGATCCAGGGAATCAAGATATGGAGGATGTTATTGATGGTGAGTGAGCAATCAATACACTTCTACAAACTTAATGGCGCGGGCATTGCAAAAACGAGAAAATATATAAACATTATCTACAGCTATAGAAAAAATTGTGGATTTATACGAAAACACTGAAACATATCGAGCTATTGGCGCCAGACTTGCACCAAATCATTTTCCGGGATGTGAAAACCATGTTCACAAAAGTCGATCATATTGGGAATGCTATGCACGGCATTTCACGCAAACTATTTTTCATCCGTCTGGGTGAGCACCTAACTAGTACTGATAATTATTGTAATCAATGCTTCTTTCTTAAAGTTTCATTTTTTAGTACCTGTGCTATGGGGAAAGTAGGGGATCCAACAACAGTTGTGGATTCGAAATTGAGGTAGTTTAATGCCTTTACAGTACCACCAAATATGTCAAATGCCATCAAAGTTCACATTATTAAATGAGATTAACTAGACTACTTATATGTGATTAGGGTTGTGGGCGTACAAGGTTTACGAGTGGCAGATACGAGCATAATGCCATACATCACCAATTCCAATACAAATGCCCCTGCCATTCTGATCGGTGAAATGTGCGCTAAGTTCATCAAAGAGGCTTGGCCTACAGAGTATGTGCTACAGTTTTTGCGTCTTGAGTTTTTAAGAGTTTCGTCACTTTAGAGTTATTACGTAGTGATAGTTTAGTTAGTTAGTTAAGTCAAAGAGAAAAATAACTTCTTTTTGCTTGATCTTTAGGAGCACTCAGATTGGAATCACTACAGAACATGCCATTTTAGCTGGAGCATCTGCTATGACCTTTACAGTTCTAATGGTTGTCTTCTAATTACGAACCTGAAACAATCCTGTTGAACGTAAATACTGAGGTATCATTATGAAAAATGGAAAGAATTTTACAAATTAATTGTGGTTCACACAAGCAGTTTGAAAAATGAAAAATGTGGGGTAATAAAAAGAATGACGAAAAATTAGAATAGCACTAGTGCATTTCGATTATTGAATCAATCAACTTGCATTGCGTAGCATTCATAATACTAAATTTTTTATAAAGTTCACATGAATAAGTGTGGGGAATAAAATGTACAAAATTAAAACATTCCGTGAGAATTTCACACATGTGGTAACAAAGTGCATGTAATTAGCCTTTGTTACTTTTTCATGTGAACTGTACAGAAATGAGAATGCAAAATCAGTTTGTATTGGACATTCCATGATTGTCAAGCATATTTTTCTTTACATGGAATCATTACTATTTTGTGTGGTTTTATTCTGTGTTCTAGTAGATTTTTATTTCATCTTTTTCATGTTTTTGGATTGGTATTTTTGATCACGTTGCAATGCCTGCCCACCGATAGTCGTGTTTTCAGTTATTTCTTTTTATCTACAAGAAAAATTGTAAGAGAGTTTCAAAGTGTCAATCATTTTAAAGCGAAAACACAGATGTACCAGGGGTACCGTTAAATCGACGGCATTCTTTCAAAAGTGTATTGTAGCCATCACATTTGGTGATATCTGACTGTTGCTCAACACAACGAATAAAATTTTGAAGTTCAGTAGCACAAGGATCTTGGTTTTCTGATCGATTCGAATTTCCACCATTTCCAGCGCAATTTTCCCCTTCACAAATTATAACGGTTTCGTTTGGTCTCATGCCACCTACAAGTGCGGATCCTAAAACAGTGCCCTAATGGTTTGCATACAATAATTCATAGATATTTTTTTTTGAAGTGTACCATGCAAATGCATTTTGATTTAACCAAAATTTTACGTCCTAACAAACTTACAGCGGCAACCCCTGCACCTGTAGCAGCAGCTTGTTTAAACAAGCTTGGGCCTTGAGCATTTGGTGGATTAGGTTGCCCATTACTACCTCCACTGGATCGATTTCGGGTATTCGGGGAAGGACTGCAATATAGCAGCAATGGAAGAAACTATGCATCAAAAATTGAAATCCAAGAAAATTTAGCATGGACTTCAAAAACGTGAAACTAACCTTCTACTAGATGTCGTTCGAGTTCGACTTGAACTTCTGCTACGGCCTGGCATTTCTATATCAAGCCTGTCCTATACTTGAAATTTTGTGTCTTAATTGTACGATAAAATAAATTTTAATTTAAACTGCTTTGTAGCTTGCATTTTAATTTTGCTAATTTACGAATTCGAAATTCGTAAATTACTATTCCTACATTATATCCAAAGTAGCATTTCACATGGCAACTTAATTTCTTTGCGCTATGTACGATGAATACACCTGTGAATAGAATACAGATCAGCGATTTATTCTCCAACCTCTCCTCTGTAATCAGTAGGCATTTAGCAATACATCCAAATTAGGTCATCTAATATTCATAGAATACAAAGCGGTTAAAATTGTACAAAAGATTCCATCCAATTCATTTGCCACCCAATGTATTGACGGCTACACATTATGATTATTATTTACACATATTTATCATCATCAAACGGCCATGCTCCTGATTTTTAAAAAGCTCTACCATACTGGGTCATTTCGGAAGTTGGCAGCTGATCAATAAGTATCGAACTGCCTCCCTAAATTCATTGCCAACTACTTTGTGTTGAAAAGGAAGAAAAAAAACACAGTCTTTTCACTCTTCATAAATAATAGAAAAATTAGCATCAATTGATTACCACATGCCGTTGCCACCGTGTAGAGAGAATTATTGTGTTAAATCTTCTAGGCTCATTACACAATGACCACACCCAGAAAATTCTCACGATTATGTCCAATGTTTACTCAAAGAAATCATCCTTGCATTCTAATGAATGAAATTTAAATTCTTGATCCTCAACTAATTGTACGTTCAATTGATCACGTAGTGCATCATAATATCTGCTTCTGTCCTATCACAAATATTCTAATCTATTGCAGATAAATGTCTAATGCACTATTAACAGGACACTGTCTGGTGATGAGATTGCTGCTTGTCAAGGGCGACAGTTGCTTGAAAAATACGTGGACACGAAAATCATCCTTCATTCAGTTAGTGCACTTAACAGTGAATGCACACTACATAATCGATTGCTTATTAAATATTTTCGTTCAATTTCACTACAAATCTACGCTTTTGGTCACTAAAAACCTATAGAGGAACATTTAACTCACTTTTCTATAAAAAACCTGCTGTTCGTGGTAGTTTATCATTCCAAAATCCAGGAGCCATGAAGCAGTAGCATACATTTTTCTTTAGAGCCAAGAGAGAGCAAGGACCTTCCATTGTAAGCTAAAGGTGCACACAGAATCCCATTATGTAAACATGAGCATTGCCCACAGAGTCAAGAAGAAGGCTATAAAAATGTAGTACGGTAACTTTATATAGGAACGCACGAGACGGCTGCAGTTGCTCTCATTGTCCAAAAAAAAAAAAAATCTATTATCATGTTGACAACGATGACTGAGATATAGATCTATTATAAACTTGGCTCAGCTTGTGCCAACTAACTAAAAGTATAAGTAAGTAACCAAAATCAAATGATGTCTGATCGACGAGCTAAAATAATGCGGCTGTAAAACTTGCTTTCGTCTTGTATGCATATGCAGGCAAATGACGTAGATTAAGTGGTGCTGACAAGCAATTAATTCTTGTTCCCCAACGGATCCTCACAACCAAACTATGTTTAGTAGTTTCTTTAATGTCCACTGTTGTGACAAGTTTGGCATGTTTCATCAGGGTCTTATATAATGTTCAAGGTCCTGTCCCAAGACTTATTGATTGACCTATTCTTTGGTCCCATGTGGATAAAAAAAATAGTACGAAGGCAGGTGATAGTAGACAAGAAAAAGTAAATCACAACTCTCACAGTCAGCTACTTGATAATCTTATTAAAGCTCTCCATTGTTTATAATTTTGACTTTTGAGAAAAAAAATTCAAATGTGGGTTGACTTATTAACTGTTACTCCCTTCTGGTATTTAACACTTCCCGTTTTATAATTAATTAAGAATTGGTCAACTCGATTTTCAGTACTATCGAAGAGTTAAGTCGAATACTTTTTGTATCTACCTACATTATTCATGTTTTCCAAAATAGTTATTGACCATTACAAACTTCAAGTTTAATTTTGCAAACTAAAACTTTAATAAACTATTAATACTAAAACTTTGAACTAGGTAGAATTGTGGCTGGATTGCGAAACATTTAAAAATGTAAGTAATCAATACAACAAATGCTTAAAAAATTTCGTCCTCCCCGCCTGTCTAGCTATCGTATCCTTATTGCACTTTTGCTCCATTTTTATTGCCCGATCTCACAGGCATCAAATCCTAATGTTTTTAGTGAGTAATGATTGCATTGTCTTATTGCAGCTCGCATACTTATATACACTGTCGTCATATTTTACGAACAATTATTTCATTCCCATTGGTTTGAGCGATAAGTAGAGTGATGTTGCTATTTGCTCTAGTTAAGCCAACTAGCTATACTTATCTAACTAGGGGCTATCATCACTTTTCTAATTGAAGAGTGTCCACGCATAATCATAATTTTTAATAAACATTATCATCAGACTGATTAGTATTGAGCTTGATCAAGGTTGACGATTGTTTCAAACCTGGCTGCAATTTCCATTGTCAATAATAGTATGATATTCACGTGGGGATTATTAATCAGGAGCACAATCAAACTCTCAAGTAAATTTCTGTGTTGGGCGCCAATTAGATGGAAATGGTTGTCAGCACAGGTTAGCCTAATTGGTCGTATGGGAAGACAATTGGATTACATTAGTGCTGACATAATACCCACACCCAATCCGTAAGGTCAAGTAATCTCATCCCAAAAATGTACCCACACAGGAATATTTAATACGCTGGATTTAAAGGGTTGACCCAAAGGTCAAGTCATTATGTCAACGAGTTCTAACAAGCTTATAAAGCATTCTTCTCTGTTGTTGCACAAGTTTTGATAGGTTGTGTGAATCTGGTCGTTAATTATGAAGGTATAAATGTCATAATTTAGATAATTCTTAGTGCAATCCACTTATAGTTGGTGGAGAATTTTATTGTTTTATTGATTATTTTGCACTATTTAAGTGGATTTTTATTTTCTACAATCTTTGTGGTTATGCATTTACGCGTGAATGCGGGCGTGATTGTGGTTTACTTATTTGGTTCTATAACTGAAAGTCCATTTGCTTTTAAATGCTATTATCCTGCCAATAAATATCATCAAGCTATTTTTCATCTTATTCAAATTCAATTTGAATAAATTCTTAATTGACCCGTGCATTTCAAAGTTAGCTAATTTTTCAAAAATCAAAACTAAACAGCACTGTATAGACTCTAAAAAAATCTTCCACGCGGAATGAAAATCGATTATTAGAAGCGATGATTGACACAAACCTACCTACCTTACATTATTTTAAAGATCCTTAACAAACATGGTCGATGGTACCCATTCAGATTCTAAAATGAGATGCTCGTGTAAATGCCACTCATTATGCAAGCATCATGCACAAATAGAAGCAAACCGCCAGAGCCTTTTACTTATGTTATCTATCTACAGTAAAGAAAAGTACAACATGAACATTTGTCCACCTTAACTAACTAACTAACTGCAGGCCAGGCAATCATCAGCCTGGGTATGCATTAGTTTGCAGAATTTCCAATCTGCAGATTCTCTACGCAAGAAGATGGGTGTTGGTTCCATCAAGATATAAAGACAATGGACATGAGTCAACCCTTCATTATTGAGTATTTCAGTGACTTATCCAATGAAATGTAAAGTAAGCAAGTAAAAGTGAACCAAATAGTATTACCAAACGCTCCCATAGTATATCATAGACAAGTATCATCATAATAAATCAATGCGAGTCAATTATGATTGTGATGTCGTTGAGCTGAGTTGGTAACTTGAGTCGTGAAGTGGTAGTCCTCTCATCATTACGAGTTACCAACTAACTTTGCCTTCTTATTATTACTTATCTTGGCTAACAATTGGGTCCATACAAGCAGTTCAAGTCAAAACAATCGCATGCAACTTCGATTGTGTCTTCTAGTGATGGTGATCTACTTTTTTTCAATCAGATACAATTTTTCATTGTGTTAACATCAAATCCACCTGTCGGAAATTAATTTCGTTGGGGAGAACAAGTAGTGCTGTGTAAACGAGGCTTACAAATGTGAGCATTATTAGAACTTTTTTAGATATCTTTACACTGTTTGCAAAATCTGTGGAAAATGTCTCTTGTAAGTGTGTTCAGATCATTTTCATTCAGCGGGGATGTGTTTAGTCTATTTTCGGTTGTTCGGAGGAAAAATTTTAGCATCTCAGGTTTTTATTTACATTTCTTCATACTTTTTTTAGCTTTCTAGTTTCTTCCTACCCGGAGTATTGCTGATCATGGCGGTACTTACTTCCACAACAATGGGGCAAAGTGGCCAAAGCTTTTTCTACTTTTACCGTAGAAATGAGCCCACTGTGATCAATTCTCAAACATTTGGCGAACAACCTTCTGCAGCAATTTCATACCGATCATCTCAACCTGGAGAATATTATGATCCCTTTTCGGAGTCGGAGGCATTAGAAAATGTGTCGCCTCAGAATTCATTCGTTTTACCCACGCCAATTGTTCCCACACGCCAACCAGTTTTTCACAGATTTGTTGGTCCTGCTCCTACCTATAGGAGGCTTTCCCCAATAATTCCTATACCTCAACGCCAACCCGTGTATTATGGTAATACACAGCTTCATAGGCATATCCAGCATCCAACTTTTGCGGCTCCAGTTCGACGACGTAAGTTTATTTCTCAATAAATGCGTTTTCGTGTGTCTACTTCAAGTCAGGCTTCTTGCTATTTAGAACTGTGTAGGTGACGTCAAAGTAAAAAATTCCTGCCATGTCGTCTAGGACTTGTGCAAAGTGAATATTCTGTTAATTGTTTATTCCATGTAAAGTTTTTAAAACTTGCAAGCTGGAACTTCATTCAGGCGAGTATACGTAAGCATTTCCTTTCCCCTCAACCTCCAATGTGTAATAGGGCTGATGATAAAATATAAAAGGCAAAAAAATGCATCATCATAATTAGTTCGTGACCCATAATAAGCCAGCGCACATATTATTGCCATAAAAGACACTATGCACACCTATTTAAGATTATCATAAATGAACAGGTAGGTTTGAAAAATTTGTTTATGTTTTCAGCGGTGGCAAGATCCCATAGCTTGAGAAGATTTTACAATTTAACGAACAAAAAGAATGGAGCTACCGGCTACGCCTTCACAATTGGTTCAGCAGAGGAGCCAAGTCATTCAATGATCCACTTTACTTTGGGATCCACTGAAGATATAAGTGGACAAGGTCGACCAGAATTTTTATCACCCCAAGTTCAAAGGAACAATCAAACTGGTAGTGATGACTTGTCTACTGCTTCCCAATCGACATCTAAAGAGAGTGGAGAAGTTGGTGAACAGATTTCATCAGCACATAATGAATCTTCTCGTAATCATCCCGATAATGAACTCATCACAGGGATTGGGGCATTTACTCTGCCGGAGCATTTGCTTGAGCCCGATACGAATCGAGGGACTAGGAATAGGGGAGCTGACTCAGGATTCCCCAATCCTATTTCGAATCTTGATGAGGTGAGAATTATTGTGCAGTTGATGTCTGATTTGCGCATTGCTTTTATTATAATGTTGAATGGAGGAATTCATTTCGTTGATTAAACGGATGTGATCTAGTTGAGTTATCTGACATTCATATAGATTGACTATAAGGTCAGTGTGCCTTAATGAAATTACATATTTTAGTTGGGTGGTGTTGTTTACAAAATCTATTAAGATGATTTGCATAAAAGAAACATTTCCAATACTACTAAATATTCCAAACAAGTGCATCGACGACAATTTATTGTTTGTGCCAGTAGTGGGAACGAATGAGTTATTTCAGGGTTTTACAATGTATACTTGTTCTAGGAGGATTGGCGAAATCATTAAACATAAGGTTATTTAAAATGCGCAGTTAGTTTGAGTGTATACTATTTATTTGTTTTGTCGATTTTTTAAATAGAATTCAATTGAAGATACAGGCAGTGACCGCACTCCACCACGCCCTACAGACACAGCAAAGAACAAGACTATGCCTTCCCAGTCAACAGCGGTGTCTAGGGAATTTCCTTCTTCGGAAGAATTGAGCGTAAATGTATTAACTGACATGGGTCCGTCGTCTCCTACTATTATGACCACGGTGAATAAGACATTTTTAACAGACAAAAATAGATTTGCTACTGCTATTACTATCACTGCCATTGCCAAATCACCCCAAAATGTGTCCACTGGAGTTATCTCAACATCTACTGCTAGCACCGTGTCCATGACTAGATCTAGTTTATTGGATTCTAATAAAGATTCAACTACTACTACTTTGGCCCCAGCTCTCAATGATACTATTACTACAACTGAAATGGCTACAAGTGACAATCGTAGTACAACGGGGGCAGTAATTTCTAGCACAAGTATGGCTGTGGAAACTACGACTGAAAAAGTTATTACTTCAACTGCTTCAGTGCAGATGTTGAATATAGAAGTGTCTAGTAATACACCAGTCATAAACGAGACTGACACATCAGACGAAGATTTCACCACTACTGAGACTATAAGTTTCACAATATCGGAAGAAAATATGTTTTCCAATGATAGTAGCGACTCATTTGAATTGGGGGACCGTTCTGGATTTGGAGAAACAGAACATGTAACGGAGACGCCAATAATTAATATCACTGACAACATAATGCATGTGGAAACAAGTAGTACAGTAGCTGTGGGAGAATCTGAAAACGTGGAGGAAGAAATTATGACCACAACTGTTTCCTTCACGAGTGATGTACCTACTACAGAAAGGTCAGATTTGATTGCTGGAGATTCTGATAATGAAGAAACGACAGTATCTCCTGAGGAAAAGGTTTCAAATTCCAGTGAAATCAATGGTATGTCACAGGAAATTCCTACTACGGAAAATTCTTCGAATTTTGTTGAAACTGTAAGTGTTTCTGACCCAGCACCAGTTCCTACAACTACTGTTGAAAGCACCACTACAGTAGAAACTGTAACTTTGCCCACGAGTTCATCGGTAAGTTTAGAACCACAATCCACTATCCCCACAAATAATGATGTCCAGGTGAATGCTTCCATGGAGCCAGAAACAACTATTTCAACGAATGATGAGATCAGTACTACTTTTGAATCAGAATCTACAATTTCAGACAGCAATGCAAATGATTCCGATGCTATTTCAACGACAAAAGAATCTCAAATAAATCCCGTGTTTACAGAATTATCTGCCAACGAACGGATGCTAATTGCCCAAAGACGATCATTGATTCGAGCACTGAAAAACTTGAGAATGAGATTCAACGCTATCAATTCCACAACTACCACCACTACTACTACTGCAAGACCAATGTCGAAATTCATTCGCAGAAAGTTCTCTTCAGCTTTTAGAACCAATATCAATCGTGTAAGGGTCTCAGAGACTGAGAAAGCGGACCAGCAGAGTAATGTGCGGACCGTAGTTGTACAAAGAAGACGGATTCCATCGAACAATAGCCCTGCTGCTATTGAATTCATGGCTAGAATGCAAAGATTTCGGGAACAACTGGAAAAGGATGAAATAGACAGAATAAATGAATCTATTGATGAGAATATTGTTGTGAGTAGAGCTGAATTGAATTCAATTGAATCAGGGGACAGTGATGAGATGACCGCAAATAACCAAGCTGCACACAGTGAGATTAATCAGGCCGATAATGAGGAGAATAGTATAATTGAAGACATTATAATGAACGAATTAGAGACTCAGGATAGTAATTTATCTGAAAACGTGGAAACTACTGATTCACCTGAAGATCAAGTAACTGATTCAAACAAAACCATCGATATGAGTTCTTTAAAAATGCCATCAATTAATTCAACTGAAATAATTGTCCCTATCGGTGAAAACAATAGTATCTCAAACAACGAGAATACGAATGTAATAAAATACGAAGAAACGACTGAATCCATTATTAAAGAAACAAATTCCACTATTGAGGGATTCAAACTGTCTGAAAACGTGAACTTAAGCGCTGCAAAAGAACCCAACGTGTCTGAATTTGAAAATCAAACCGAAGAAACGAAATCGTTGTATGCTAAAGTAACGAATAAAAATGTAGAATATACAACAATGATAATGCCGGTACAAGATGAAGATGAAGACCTGTTAACTGCTACGACAGAAAAATCTATAGAAATAAATTCATCCAGTTCTGAAAGCACAATGTCATTTGATTCTGAGTCCACAGATAGCACCACTGAACTGCCAGAAAATGTGGAAGAAAATACTACGGTACTTTCTACTACAAATGGAGTGAATATGGAGGGAGATGATTTATCTACATCGGCACAAACTCAGAAATTGCTGTCCACAGCAAATTCTGCAATAGATCCGTTAAATCCTGAAACTATGACTTTTGTGGCAGGATTACCAAGAAAAGTTAGAAAAGTAGTTAAATTGGTTAGGGTGAATAAAGCAACTGGGCAAATTAAACGTTTGTCTCGTAAAGTTATAAAGGTGCGAGACTTTTAGCATTTCAACCTAGTTAGTTAGTTTTTAGTTAGCTTTTAGTACATTAACAATTTCGGTCATGGAAGGTGCAATGGTCAGATAAAGATAGGCTAAAAACTATGTTTTAAAATTACTAGTCTAGTCTGACAACACAGTTCGTATTGGCTCAATAATCGGCGTGTACTGTTTATGTTTTGTAGCTTAATGCTTACTTTTAGTTTATTTATGAGTGTTAGTTAGTTGTAGATTAATGCTTCCTCATTACGCCTGACATAATTCAGATATTGTGGGAACTGGGATAATTATTTGGTTAATTTATAGGAACGCGTTTTTAAAAACTGATATTTTTGTAATGAAAGATAATACAGAATGCTGAGATTAATGAGATAATGTGAAAGTTAAAACTCCATTAATTCAAGTTTTGGAGGGAAAATGAATAAAGTAGAAATTATTAATCATCAAGCATTTTTATTGCAATGACATCTTAAATAGATACATAGAAATAAGTCAATGAACACAATAACGTGAAGGAACGCATAAATTATATGACACCACGTACAATTAGGGCAACATTCTGTAGAAACACAATTCATCCTGGTATCGGAAGTGTGCATCTTTATTGCAAATTGCGTATTGGCGGCTCCAATGCTCTCTAATCATGTAGGAGCCCTATTAAAAAACCAAAAAGTATTTTTTAAAAGCTTTCCCTAAAGCTCATCAAGCCACCTGAAAAACTGATGCATTGCAATTTTGTCGTAAACATTTGCACTTACTTTTTCTCCAATCACAATGGCAGGAGCATTTAAATTAGCATTAGTAATCTCTCGTAGTACTGAATTATCAATCACCCGTAATCCAGAAGTCTTTAATACTCTATGTTTTTAATAATATAAAATCATTACTGACATTTCCTATTTTAAATTTTGTATAATAATAACTACTAAAGTTTAATGGAAATTACCTCAGTTCTGAATCGACTACTGCCGAAGAATCATTAACACGTTTCCCCATGGCACAAGTACCACTGGGATGATAAATGGTGAGTGTCAATTGTCGAACATAGCACTCATAATAATCATCGGATTTGAACTCAAGGTGTTCACACCCAGGGAAGGAGTTCGGAGCCAGTCTTGCCCCTAGTTTACCGTAAGTTTCAGTCTTTTCGTACAAATCAACAATGAATTTCACCCCTTCTTTCATCATTATAATATCATCTGGATGAGAGTAATATTTTGGATCAATTATCGGCTTGTCCCACATGTTGTTAGACGCCAGTCTAATCTCGCCTACACTCCTAGGCTTTCCTAACATCACCTGTGATAGAATCATTCCATTTAAACCCTTATTATAACTAATTAAAATGTAACTAACTATCAACTTGATCATCAAAGCAAAATCAATACCAACACATAATTGGCGTCTTTCCCTCTATGTGGACCATAGTAACTATGGAGTACCCCTTTTTTCATTCCCAAGATGTGGGAAAAGTCATTAGCCAAGTTATCGTATACTCCACTCTCACTCATGAAGTATCCAATATCGGGCCAAGTTTTATTTTTCGCCAGAGAGCTCGAAACAAATCCTACTGCTGCAACACCACTTATCGTCGACAGTGGACCTGTTTACAATTTTCATTTGGTAAGCCAGTTTGCAAGGAAAAGGCGCCAGCACACTTACGCAACAGAAAATGGGAATAGACACCACTAACTTACTATTACCTTCTCTATTGTGCGTGTAGTCGTTGATTGCTTTAAGGTGAACGTCTCGATCTATCAACATACTTTTGGCATTCATCAAAAAAGGCCCCACAAGAGTAGTCACCTATGGTGGATGGATGTGGATGTACAAGTTAAGCACAAGATTAAAATGGGATTGAACTGACAAAACTAAACTATCCCTGTTTATCTACAGATTTGTTTGCATGTACTACAGTGTATGTGGCAATGCGAGCAAAAAATTAGGATGGTTATAGTTAGCTAGCATGTTCAATACTTTACGTAGATAGGAAGTCAGAGGATCAAACTTGAAGCATTGTACTTACATGGTCCTGAAGATTAGACCCCACAGGTAAATGAGCTCTACACTTCAGCTGTGATATGATGTTGCACACAGGTAAAACACATAATATGTATGAGAGAAAAAATAACACGCATACAATGTGAAGAATCGTTTAGTGGAAAACAATATATAGAATATGTATTTGCCGCAAAATACCCCAACAGAATGCAAGTGTGATTTTAAGCCTATGCCGGACAACATGAGCAGTTTGGGTGAGTCCACTGCACCAGCACTAACAATAATTTCTTTTCGTGCTCTACAGAATGAAAGGAGGACATGCAATGAGACATAAACAATTAAGTTGCTTCTTACTTGCAATTATGTTGCTTGTTAAAAGTGCAAACTTGGATTGTATAAAACAGAGACCATGTTAAAATGTAATTACTAAATAGAAATCATACCTTACGAATTTTTGCATCCCATGGCGAACGTATGTGACTCCATAAGCGCGCTTTTTCCTGTCCAGATGAATCTATTTGTTGTATTCAGTAAGTTGGTGATATTCCTATATTTTCACTGTATGATTAAAAAGGTCAGTTTTGTAAAATTACATACCTTTTTTGCCCTGGCGTACCGATAGATTACCAAATTTTTACGATCCAAAATAGGTTTTAAAAAACCTGCATATGTGCTCCATCTTTCCCCATCTTTGTATGTGACGTCTAATTGGCTGAATCCTGTGTACAATGAAGATGAATAATAATAAAAACAGTTAACGTAAATAGTAAATAAGTTACAAGATATTCTTACATACCGTCTGTTTGCTCTGCATTTAGATCTTTTTCTTCATACCCAAACTCTTTGGCAGCATTAACGAAGTGATTAGATAAATACGTGGATTTCAACTTGCTGACGTGCTGTGGTCCACTGCGACCATGAAAGGTACCTACAGAAGTACAAATTACATGAATATGGGCAACTGAGTGCAAGTGAGCACACACAAGATTCTCATTATACCCCATTATAACTACAGTCTGAACGTTCAAAATTACAACGTTTAAAATAATCAATTGAAATGCAAATAAATCTATCCGAAGTTTACTTCTATGAAAATTCCCGTTATAGTTTTCCGAATTCTTGAAATGAGGCAACATATTTTTGTACTTCCATCCATCATCTCCACTTAATTCGGCCAGTCTATCATAGTCCAAGGGATTCCCCCTTTGGTATATCATGAAATTTAGGTTACTTGTTCCACCCAAGCCTAAAAATACATTAATAAGTATTCAATAAAAAATTAAACCGAACTCAATGATTTTATTCGTACATAATTTTATGGATTCACACTCTTACCTTTTCCTCTTGGCCACAGAGATCGCTGTAATATTTCCAAACAAAATTTAACGTTCAAACATAAAGTTAACGCAATAAGTTTGTTTTGATGTTAAGGAATATATTATCATCATACGTTTTCCTCCATGGCTTGACAAGATTGGTTTTGAGGCACAGTTCTGTACTGCCAGTCTGTACTGTCTATCCGTTGTAAAAATATTGATAATGACGGAACAGATGCTAATGGTGAAGGATCGCCGCCTCCTTCTAACAATAACACTTTTGAACTTTTGGACAATCTATTTGCCACAACAGCTCCAGCACTTCCTCCTCCAACTAAGTTTGAAATACAAGAATTACATACTTAAGTCTGTCAAATAATCAAGCTATATTATCTGTATCATCTATATTATCTATATAGTCTTACTTACCAACGATAAAATCAAACTCTTCAATATAATTTGGATCGTAAAACTCTTTAGTCTGGGTTCGAAGAAAATCCGCATAATAATTCATTGCTGCGTACATAGTCACAACCGAAGGAACAGACATAAGAGTCAAACGAGTCATAAATGGAACAGGTATTGTGGTCAAGTCAATCATTTTTGTTTCAAAAGTTCAATTTTTTTCCAACTCGGAAGGCTTCTGGACCGACACAGAACAAGAACACATCACAGTACAACTCTGGTTTTACAATGACAAAGTGCTTTTTCTAAGAGTATAGAGTTCATCTACTTAATAATCCTATCAAAGTTTTCCATTAGTTTTAATCTTGTATTATCGGAAAAAATCAAATTTGGATTAACTTTACTCCCTTTTGGTGTTCTGGTACTTAACAATGTCAATGTTAATGCAAACCATGCAAACACGACGCAATCATACAAGCAGCTAATACTGCGAAAAGTTTATACTATATCAAACTAGCACGCACCCTGGAGAAAAAAAATTGCCTTTGGCAAATAATTTGCACTAAACATCTAACACAACGGAATCGCAATGTAACTTGATAAACTAGTTGTTTTTGTTTCCATTGACCCAATATTTTAGCACACACACATCTTAAACGAAAACCAGTACATAAATCAAATACTTCCAGCACCTTAACAGTCGTATGCGCTATATTGGACTATCAGGACTCTCATTTTCAATTTTCAATGTCGAACTGAATATTTTAGATCCATTTTGGAAGAGCAACACAGCACATTTTATTCTAAAATGTCCACAAGACACGTTCATGCTACAACTGTAGTAATTACCTGCAAAATGGCATCCTGTAGCATAGACCAAGTACGCATTTCATAACAGATCCATATTTTTTGTCACATTTTTTCCCCAGTTAGTTAGTGAGCTAATGCTTGAGGTACATTTCATTTAGCATGTGATTGGTGATCTTCTTGAACGATTAATGGCCTGCATATCAAGACCATTCAACTGGCTATATTATATATATATAATATGACCTTACAAATATTTGTGTAATGCACAATGTGCACATCAGTAATCAGAATTGCTGTAAATACTACATAAAATCTTATCACAATCAATATTGGCGACTTCAATGTAATTTACCCCCAGAAGAATTCAGACTATTTTTCCCAGTCCATCACTGTGCTAATTCTATTAGTTAGTTTAGTAATATTAAAACTCACATTTGTCACTTCCTAGCAATCCCAAAATGTTGTCCACCATTGGACACAACTATCCAAAGGAATATGGAATTTGCGATGCCGTAATAACAACTCGAATCCATGATTCGACATCTTTACTCTCCAAAAGGGCACGCAACTACGTAAACTTCATCTCCAATTAATTACAAATGTTGTTATTTTGTAGGTCATTGCAAAGATCAATATTCACATACAATTACTTCACTAACTTGTTGACATTGTGACACCCACGAGATACGAATACGAATGCAAAATTGGATCCATGATGTAATATTGCTGAAGAATGAGGAAGTTCAACGACTTACTGACTACATAGTTGCAACGCTCAATGTTGGGTAGCCATTGCCATTGTCGATTGGCGAAACAATAGATCGATCCCGCTTATTCTGAATATCTGAATTGTCGACTGCAGTATACCAAAATGTCTACATTTCCAACTTGCAATATGTTAGTTTAGTTACAATAGTATCTAAAAGTTTAGCATTAAAAGGATACACGTTCGATTGTTACCTAAATATTGTCGAGATACACAGAATGCACACAAAGGTTATAGATTTTACTAATTTTACGTGTTTTGTAATGAGGAAAATGGTACTAAAATGGAAAGTTAGGGTTGGTTGGTTTGATTTTGGTGTATGTAGTGATTAGTAGTTGTAAAACAATGCCATCGTGTTTTGTATATTTGGTATAGTTAGCTAGTTAGTTAGTGTAAAAACATTGTAGTTTGCTAATTGTTTAGTAGTCAGTCATTTCTTAACATTAATCATTATAATTTTTTCATGTGCAATGTACATTATGTTCAACGTATATAGTTTCTCTTTCTTTGCTTCTTATAACAGAACTGGTTTCCTATTTCGGTAATAAACAATGTATATGTACCTATAACTTGGTCTTGTGGACTTCCGTTCTTTTGCATTCTTTTGATGAATTACTTACTCAAGACTCAAAACTCTTGAGTCAAGAGAATTAGCGTATGGAGTAATCAGTTTGTTAGTTTTAGGGATGATCAGATCATAGTTTTTTATCTTCAGTTAGGTCGCATTTGGCAGCACTTTTTCAGGAAAATTATTGTGTCCAGATCTAGACTTGTTTTGTTTGAGTTACTTTATCAAGAAAGACTTCATAAGAAAATTTTATTGAATTTAAGTGCTTGTAATAATGTTATCGACAGCATATCGACATCTGTTTCAAGTATTTTAGTGTTGCTTTTACAACTAAAAGTGAATTACAGAGCTAGAATTGGGTGTTTTAATGTTCTTTTTAATGTTTAAGAAAATTAAGATAATAGAATGCAGGCTGTCTTCATCGTTGCATGTAAAAATGCAGTAGCAATATCTTCGCCCTCTCGATCTTTAATTATATTTGTTTTGTGTGTATATAAAGGATTCTGAGTCTTAAAAACTCCTTTGATCCAATTTCCTAAATCTATCTACTAATTATCATATCAGTACTTGTGTAGTTTTCCACAAAATTTCCTTCAGGTTCTTAGCTTGTTATTATTAATGATTAAGTGTGCGTGATGTGATAGATATTTTTGAATTCATTATAGGAAATGATTGAGATGTAGACTTGAAAACGAATGAGGGGCATGCATTAGAGAAGGCACACTGTTTTCACTGTGCGTTAGGTTAGTTTTCATTCCCATTCATTAAATTAGGTGGGGCTTGCTACCGGCGTTTTTATGAAAGCCATAAACTTTATGATTACGCATTGGTTAATTACATTTTACTCATTTCGCCTGTTAATTTATTATTCATGAAGGCAGGACCCCACAGCAAGAAATTTATATTTTTGTTTCAAACCATTGCTCTTAATGGTTATCAACTAAAGTAAAGTTTGTGTGAAAAATAAAAACTATCAATGGAACTATTTAGATTTTATTTCATTTGTAGGCAAAATTTAATTTGCCTCGTTGAACTTTTGTAAAACGAGATGATCATGGGTGGCAAATGGAGACTTGGAGACCAAGTAAGCTACTAAAAAAAGTCATTCATGCTAGTTTGGTAAAAGAGCAAACAAAACCACAAGCATAGGGAAAAAGTCGTGATCACTTGATTTTTTTCAACACCATTATCACGAACAGTACCTGACAACAAGGCATATTCATTCCATAATACTGTAATAAATGTTGTTGGTATTTTCATGATAGTGATTTGAAATGAATCCAAGATTATCATCATCACCACCACTATTCAGAGATAACACACCATTCATGCATAAGTGAGGGATGATGGCCAAGACGTTGGAATCTCCATACATTATATAGTAAGACGCAGTAGACTCCATTCATTTATTCATTCACAGCCATCAGAATGTCATGTCGTACGGAAGATTTGTTTAGTCAGCAATCAGTCAGTCAGTCATCATTAGACAATTAGCAAGCTAAACAAAACTCAGGTTCCTATTATGTGTTATTTAGTTTGTATTAATGAATTAGGCAAACTATGTGTGTATCTATGTTATGTTTAGGTTTGTCTAAATATTTTTTGCCTACGGTAGGGCAAAATCTAATTTAAATTTGAATGACGACAGGATGAAAAGCATTGAAAATAATAATGTGCGGTTGGAAACATTTATTATTCACACAATGTCTTATTAAATTAGGGAAAAGGCTTGTGTTTTCTCTAATTATCCTTGTTAGTTAGTCTGTTAGCCATATTTTGCGTGTAGGGATTACACAGGCAAAATCTTATGTATAATACACTTTGGGCTGCGTTAGACTTCATTTAATTAAAAAAATTCTTGCTATTAAAAAGGCTTGTTTAGTTTTTTCAGCATTTTCAGATAATTTAATTTTCTGGAAAGAGGGTCACGAAGCATTCTGTTATTCTGTATTGACTACTTGTCACATTTTTCTAAAACAAAGACATTTCATTAGGTTTTTCTACTTAAAAATAATTTATTGTTTTTCTCATAATTGCTGAGGCTTAAACCCAAAACTGTCTGGAATCGGAGAACTTCCCTACACACTACACGCACACTTGAAAGGTATGATTTGATCTGGCTGAAGTGAACTATAGTGTGTTAAGTGTGTTCTACATCGGTGTGAACAAAGGTTCCAAATTCCAAATCAAACTGTACACTCATACTGAAAACAAGTTTTTATTGTTAAAGTTTCTATTTAGGTCCACGATTTTTAATAAAAGCACTCATATTTCTATGTTTCATCATCCCTTTTTGACTATAATCAGCTGAGCAACAATTTTTTGCTAAACAAAATGTTTAGGAAAAAATTTAATGTAAAACAGAGGATGAATTGCGTGTCGAAAGTTTGAAATATGATATAAGCACTCCCCATATGGTAAGCACTGAAAATAACCTTTCATAGCGATCATAATTCTACTTCTACTAGAATTCAAAACCTATATAAAAGTCCCCTTTTTTCATGTTGACAGACCATGTAAAATTCAACTGTTTTTACCTTCGCGCACGTGGCTCATTCAACAGCATTGGACTGGCTAATTAACTTTTTAGTGAATTCGTAAAAGCTATATTAGTTATAGTTAGTAGGTGGGCAGCTACATATTATGATTACATGCAAGAGGCATCATCCAGCAGACAGGGACCGGTCCTTATATTGCTTCATTCATACTCATTCCAAAATTTCCCTAGTTTGCTCCATATTGTGTGTTCTGATGGCTATTAAGTGATGAGCACCTGAACTGATCACGAGAAATTGAAAATGCTACCTTTAATCTATTTTCCTATTGCACTTAAGTAGTACTATAGTACCATCAGTCAGAATTTAACCATAGGTTTACAATACAGTTAAAAATGTTTAGGAAATTATATTATATATTTTATTTGGAGAGTTCAGCAAAATCTTTAAATACGCTTTCAAACGATTTTGTGACAAATTTTTAACTGGACACGATTTAATTTACTTTTAGCGTTCAAAAAAATAACAGAATGAGCTATTTAAATATGGGTAGCATTACTCACTTGCTTTTACTACTGTATTCTTGCAGTGCCAAAATTTATTAACATTATTAATTTATTATTTATTTGCTCATAGCCAGTTTACAACTTATTCCTGGCAGTTAAATTCTGAACCCGACCTCTGACAGTTTGCGATGAGTGGGCGACCGTTCATGCTTATTTGGGACCCATTAGATTCTAATTACACATAGTAACTGTAGCAGGAGAGCAACAGCTATTGCAAGGGTTGACTTTAAACTGAACGTGTACTTTTCCCGGATCGGTCCACTTTGAATGAGATGCAGCAAAGGGGAGCTATTTGTTTTGACATGCATGACTGAGGTGCATGAAGCAAGAATATCAGCAGATGACAATAATAAGCCCAGGTAGTACTAACTAAGTAACAAACTAACTAATCCTGTTAAACTCATATAGTTGCCTAGTTGGTTTGGTTAGTTAGTTTAGTACAGCAAATGCACTGGGTGTTATCGTATCTAAAAAGGACCATAGTGTAGCATCATACTAATGCTACTGTCCATAAACAAATTCTATGAACACGAACTTTACATTTTTCTGTAGGGTGTATTTTGTTTGTATACCTGGTTGAGGCACAGTCATGAGTGACTTTTTATTTTGGGGAGCAACAAACTTGTACAGGAAAGTTAATTTGACCGATAGAATACAAAATTTGAACATAGCATACTGACTGTAGTCGCTCACAAATAATATTATTGAATTCCCTTTATTGGAAAATAAAGATGGTATTGTTAGAAAATGCACATGTAATAGAGGAAACACGAAATTGATGAGAAGAAAGGAGTCTAGAGGTATTTCCTGAGGAGTTCAGTAAGCTTTATAGTTAGTTACAGTACAGTCAGTACTTGAAACATGGATTGTTTGCCTCAAATGGTAACTAATTTGTCCATCAAAATTGAACTCACAAAAGAATGGAGAGAAAAGGGGTTCTTTACCTGGTGATTTCAATGGAGTGAGAATTTTTGAACATTTGTGAGACACTTGAGAAAGACATTCATACAGGTTTTCAAGTCGTGGGGTTCGCTATTCCAAATGTTGCTACTGTGTAGACATTTTCATGACTTGTTCACTTTTGGTAAAAATGTCATTCTTTTATTAGGTATTGTGTATCCACTTGGTGTGGTACTTTTATTCAATAGGATGCTCACCAAGTCATCATCTGTATCTTAATTGTAAGGGTAAGGAAAACGTCGAAAAGTGGCTTAAACTGATATTTTAGACGGTATCACACTGACTAACTAACTCCATAATTTGTTATAACAGTTAGGAACAAAAATATCGTCTGGCCTGCAAAGAGCAACTAAAAATACAATTCAATTTCTTCGGAAAATATTTATGATTCCACATATTTTATCAGGATCCAGAAAATCGCGTGCATTGCCATTGCAGACACAACTAAAACCCATCCAATTACATAATTTCAAAGTACCGTTTTTAAACCAAAAGCTCACATTTGTGTTTGTGCACGCTTCAGCTTTACTATTAACGAGTGATTTGGAAGATTACAATGTTACGCTTGGAGCCAAAATAAGTTTATTAAATGTACACGGAGCTAATCGGCAACCTCAATTTTCAGATACTTACTAAACTAAAAGATAAACGATGTATCACGAATCTAAAAACTATATTCAATTTATTTAGTAACGAATCTCCAGAATACCGATCTAATCATGAGACATTCCAATATGTCTTAAACTCATCACTTCTTCTCAATCCCATTGACATTATAAACTCATCAGTAGGCTCAGGAACGTGATTTATGTTTTACACCTTTGTCCATAGTCCAGTAAGCAAGACACCCCATTGTTCTTTTGTATGTTTGTTTGATCACTGCGGTCGATTGGAGGATGAAGGCGTAATACCAGTTGGCATGACCAAGCAGTTTTGTAGATAAGTTTAGTGTACCCTTGAATGTGGATCCGATTAATTTGATAGTGTAAACTTTATCACCCGCAACCTCGTAGGTTTATTCCTTCTGTTTCAATACGGACTAATTAATTTATTTTTAACAAGTGTACAACACAAAACCAAGCTTACTGATCTTTTCATTTAAGGAAATCATGTTACAGCGCACATTTTTTTAGTTTGTTTCGCGTTGTATTGTAACTAAACTACTATATTTTGTGGTGGTAAAATGTGAAGTAAGGTATTATACTAATTAAAACTAATACAATTAAATATCAAACTCAAATCAAGTTTTGTGTCTGTTACTTGTTTCACCTTTATTCCCGGACCGAGTTTTAAAGGCTTCAGAATTTGACGAATTTGATGGATCAACGCGACGCAATACAAGGCCGTTTAAACTAGCCTTTCCCGCCACCAACTCTACATTGCTATCACTCATGCGCAACACATGAGATTTAAATAGTGTCCGAACTTTCACACAAAGAAGTGGACAAGTAATTTGTCTATTATAATGAATTCAACAAAAGACTGTGAGAATAAATTCAGTTATTCATAGCATCTAGTAAAGGTCTATTTGTACTAGCGATTATTAAACAAGTAAAGCATAAACTATTCAAGCCATATTCATGTTGGTTGATGCCGCTATATAATGAACGTGAAGGAAATAACGTTTGTCAATGACTGTCACTTGATTCGTGTGAATATTAGATCCTTTTGTGTCCACAGAGCCACTTGTTGAGTAAAAAAAGGTAAAATGTCCCTTTGAAAAGAATACAAGGAAGATAGTTAGTTTGCAAGTAAAAGTTTTGTTGAGCATACTGTTTGCTGTGCGGTTAGGACTTTTGGCTTTCTTTATGCCAGTATGACGAAACCTTCCTTTGTAACTAACTAAAAGATGGACAGTATTGTAGCCACAAGTTTTGAGTAGTATGTGGAAAATGTTAAGTCAGACCATAAATCAAGGGCTAACTGGTCAAATTATGGGTTCCTCGTCTGGTAAAAAGGTTCAGATTGAGTCCTCATTAGGAGTCTTTAAGGTTTCACACCCTCTTATTATTCTATTATTACGTTTAATGCCAACAAAAACAATCCTGTGGTTAGAATCTACATTTCATGGATCTATCATTGTAAATCGTATCATTAGAATATAGTTTTTTGTTTAAGATAGTTCGGGATGAAAAAAAAAACACTTTCGTTTTCAAGTTCAACTTTATTTTATTGTTATTGGTAATGATGATGGAATATTTATTTGATTATTTTTCTTCTGCACTATTATTAACTTCGGATTACAAGGGCATCAGTTTCAGACAACATTTTGGATATTTTTTTCCTGGTCGTTTCACCAACCATTTTTTTAAAATGTTTATGCCGACGGAAAGCAACCTGTTTGATTTTATCATAAGGTGTGCACGTTGGGTGCACGCAGTCGGACGCCTAACCGTCGATGAAGGAAAAAAATTCTGATAAGGATCGAAAAGACTGGATCCTACTAAATAGTCGCGTGGCTCGAGTTACTCCAACACATAGAGCTATATACACTATATAAACCCAACATTTTATCGAATTACCCAGTTTAGTGTATCTATGCTTATGTTTAAAAGACTGTGGTAGGAAGGATGAATATTAACTACATTACAAAATGAGTAGAATTTACTACTGTCGAGATGAATATTTATGTACCGGAAATTGTTAGCCAGTACTTCCTACATTTTGCCGTTTGTTTCAGAATGCCCCCAAATGAGCATTTATAGTTCCACATCACAGAAAGTAGAGAATAAATGTATGGTTTAGTTTTGTTTCAGAAAATACGAGACTTTATTTTATTGCCTTCAATATCACTATACATGGATGGATGATACAAATAAATTGACATGTTGATAAGCTTATTTACAATTTTCTAACTTAACTAACTAAAACGATGCTTATTAGCTGTGAGTACAATAAAAATACTTGAGTGAACCAGTTGAATGGATGAAATAAATAAATTTGGTCGCTAGTTACGTGTAGATGGCTGTATAACATTTAAGTTAGAATAATTATTGCGGTGCTTACTATAACTACACTACTACTAACTTCTACAAAATAGTGTATTTCAGTGGTCAAATGCACTTTGGTTTAGTTAAAGAGCCTAGCGTTGATGATGAGCCTTTGCCCGTGTATTTATTATTGGTCGTGAGTAGTTCCCTCAGTGCATTTATGTACGTTTGGGCCATCTGAAGCGTTTCAAATTTTGAAAGTTTATGATCCGAACCCAGCGCAGGAATCACTTCCCTGAGTCTGTCAAAGGCATCGTTTAGTCCGTTCATTCGTCTTCTCTCTCTGTATTCAAAATGTCACAGTTAATTCAGTGAACCATCAGTCATACAAACCAACTATAGATACAGCAGCGTAGCACATAAATGCATGCAGTTATGGTTGAAAAATTACTGTCAATTATAGACTTAAATTTCTTATTCAAGATTACTTGAAATAAAACTTAAAATGGTTCCCGAAGGTTGAACGAAGAAATCAGGTGGAGATAATACGATAAACAAACGCCAAATACAACAATCTTAAG
>Ga0210040_10001986_pt1 | contig 29674 bp, 23 predicted proteins | sample CryGeyCG12114_NA_FD_185462 | JGI IMG/M metagenome (GOLD analysis project Ga0210040, IMG submission 185462) | Groundwater microbial communities from aquifer - Crystal Geyser CG19_WC_8/21/14_NA (SPAdes) (version 2) | ecosystem: Environmental > Aquatic > Deep subsurface > Groundwater | place: USA...
TGCTCTGATTGGTCCGGTTCAAAATTAAACGCGCGTTTCGTATCTTACGTGTGTTAAAATAGCAATCAGACAAAATTTTATACGGCTTTGGGCTTCTATAAACAGCAACGATGATTCGTTTTCTATGATAATACTGTGGGAAGTGGGAATAGTATGTGGTGGGTGGGTTGGTTTGATGGTACAGCTCTCTATCGCGAATTTTTTGAACTATTCAACCTGGTTTTCTGCATAGTTTGCAACCAGGTTGCCACCAGGTACCGCCAAAAGAGAGTGGAACCACAGTGTCTCTGTATGTTAGGTTATAAGAACTGGGCTTTGAGCTCTGCATACAGAAGCATAGTAAATTCTGAAAAATATAAAAACAAACTTGGAAAAGCAATTTTGTGAATTTAGTCATCGTTGCATGGTGGTTTAAACTTTGAAAATATCAGTTTATTGAAAACTGCATTATTTGCTTCATTGTTCACTCACAATTGTCAATCCGTTATTGGAATTGTACCCTAAAAAACACAATGTCATTTACCATACAAACATTAGAATATTGCCTTTCTCAAGATTTAAGTTTTCATTAATTAATGCCAGCGCCACCTAGTGGCTCATTTCAGTTGGGTACTAGAACATTCCTCAGCATCTCAGCGCATGGGAAATCCACATGGATATGGTATGGCTATGGCATGGATGAAGATGGATACATGAATGGGTTTAGTTTAGCTAGACGAACGGAACGTCCCTTCGTTAGGAATATTGCGTATATTCTTTGTCTCGTCCCGTCTCAAACATCAGCATGGAAAATCGGATGTAAGGGTAAAAGGTACATGTATATGCAAATACAGCGAGCAGTGAAATGGGATGGTACTGACCACCAAAATTGGCTAATCATAACCTGCACAGATTTTGGGAAAATGGAGGATATCCCTCCCCAATTCCGAGCTCTCTAACATGAATATCAAAGGACAAGAAAAGTACCTAGATGCTTTTCTATAGTATTTTCCGACAAGAAATAAAAAATCACCTAAAATGGATGGACATAAGAGTGTCTCTTGTCTCTTCTTTATACATTTACTTTGCGGTAGGTAAGGTCGGTTCATACAGAATGTTATTACAACAACTTATCTATAAAGAATTAATTAAGGTCACGCATTGGGCCATAAAACTTTTGTTTGTGTACCAAAACAATGTAATTTGTGAAAAACTAAAGCAGCAATTTCAGAAAAAAATCTTTAATACGATTGTTTATTGATTAAATCTTATCGACGAACGATGTGACCACAACTGTGTATATTATCGGATCTGATTATTTATGAAATACATGATGAATATTTCAAGAAACAGTCATCATAATACATTTTATTGATTCAATGTCCTCTAACCACCATCATCAATTATAGTCATGTAGAATTAACTGACTGACTGACTGAGTAGAATAATTTTTATATAATATTTTTATTAAATCCTTTTGTACGTCGTGCATGCACAGCTCCTTAACTTACGGTCATCGGCTGAATGCAGAAAACATGTGGACAAAATGGAGTGCAGTCGAGCTCTGTAGCATGGCAAGATATAGAGTAAACAATATGTAGAGTTGTGTAGCTAGCAGACCGATCAACGGACAAATTAGTTCGCGTAGAGATCAGGAGAGAACAATCGAGAAGCCACGCTCTACAACCTCCATATTTGTTCCTTTCATTGATCAAAACTCTGTCGCTTTTTGGTGGACGGTCATAAGGATTTTAGCTCTTCCGTGGCTGTTTTCAATAAGTCCGAATTTCCGAGACTTTTGAAAGTAGCCTCCGGTAGTGCTAATATTCCATTTTACATGCATCACCCACAACCTCCATTACTTCTCTTCAGTGGTCATACTGAAACCGTAACTCTGACGCTGGCGCGTTTTAATGGAAAGTCATTGGAATATGAGCTCTGCTGGAGCTAATTTTAATGAGTCCGAAATTGTGAGATTTTTAAACGTAGCTACTAGCAGTGCTCATATTATCCTATTTCATCATTTTACACAAGAATGGGGCTTTATTGGAGTGCAGGTTGGTCCGACAATTGCGGTGGCTACTTTGGTGCATTACTGTCGAAGTTACTATTGCGGTAGTCTGAATTCCTCGCAAAGTTTTCAGCTGCGATCATGTTTTCCCATTCTTGAAAGGATCAACTGGACTGAAGATGGAGATGCTTGTCGAATAAAGGACGGATAATTCAATGGAGCGCAGGTTTGTCGGAATTTGGTGATAGCAATTTGTGCATTTTAATTGTCAAAGTTGCAATTTCAAAATTCTAACAGCCCGCATTGATTTCGATAGGAGCCATCCATTCCTCACAACCCGACTTGGAGAGATGCTGTTGATGTCGAAAAGAAGATGGAATACACAATGTGATGCAGGCTGGTCAGAAACTTGTGATAGTAGCTTTGTGCATTTTTAACTAATTGTTAAAGCTATTATCACATGTTCTCGACTGCCTCGCAACTTCTTCGGACATTGTGAGGACCAACTAGACTTGGCGAGTTGCTACTGACGTCGAAGAAAAGATAGAAGGCACAACGTTATGCAGGCTTGTCAGAGACTTGTGATAGTAGCTTTGTGCCTTTTTAACTAATTGGTAAAGCTATTATCGCTAGTCCTCGACTGCCTCGCAATTTCTTCGGACATTGTGAGGACCAACTAGGCTAGGCGAGATGCTGTTGACGTGTTTCGCGGTACCCCTATGCTAACTTGTGGATTCAACCAAGTGGAAATCGGAGTGCCTGCGAGATACTCAGCCAGCAATATCATATATTTAAATTAAACTGGAGACCAGAGTAATTCGATGGCACGATGATAATTGGATGGATATTGGAATTTCGGTGAGAGACGCTTTGCGCTTTTAATTTTTCAAAAACCGCAATGTGGCCCCCTACCAAAATTTGTTATTCAAAACATCTTACAAATCTTCCGTTGGATGGTTGGAGTTATAAAATGAAATTATTATGAAACGGAATGAAACCAAGAAATTTATTTGCATGTAGAATAGGACATGAGACTTAAGCATATCTAGACATTGTACAACGGGCAAATAAAGACATGTATTCCAAATCATTCAATTCAGCATTCAGGTGCTGAAAGTTTGATTCAAATATTATTGACTGCATGACAAAGTGCATTTATTTTATTAGCCAATAATATTTTCCTCTCCAGGAGGTGGTGCAGGGGGTGCGGGCCCACCTCCATTTCCCCCAGGCGCTCCCCCTGGTCCACCTCCTCCTCCTCCACCACCACTATTTCCGCCGGCACCGCCAGGGCCTGTGATGATAGGCACAATAGTGGCTCCCGTTCCAGTACTTGTCGGAGGTTTTCCATGTCCTCCTGATCCACCGCTTCCCCCAGATCCTCCACCTGCCCCAGGACTAGGACTCTCAGTTGCTGTTGTCACTGATCCCCCTCCTCCTAAACAATGAGCATTCGAAGGCCAGTCGCAGCTATTAATGCTTGGATTAAATTGTAGTGGAGGAGTGCAACTCATTTCTTGCCAGGATCCATGGTCACAAATATAATATTTTCCGCAATCCGATTCATGTGGCTTCATAGAAAGTGCTTGACATGATTTCACTAATCACAAAGAATGCATTTCATGTTAAATTCTAGTGTTGTTTTGTTGTTAACTGGTAAATAGATTTTTTTCTGTGCATCATGATTTTACCAGTTTTTAGGGTGAAATAGGGCACGTAAACACAATTTTTTGGTTCTTCCCAGGAGCACACCTTGTATTGATAAGAACCAGCTGATTCAGAAGTTAATATAAATACATATGCAATAAAAATTAGTGCAAATTTTTCCATCCTTGATTCACCTACTATACCCCAAGTATGAAAAGTGAATGCCACGAGTGGAAGACCAAAATTAGTTCGTAGAGCTGATTAAAAGTATCCGTGTCGGACAACCCTCTAAATTACAATGGTCCAGAAATAAAAATCTTGTGTTTACGTCTTGGCCAGCGTTTCGTCTTATTTGATGAGATAAAGCATTGTGCTTCTTTATCGTGGTCATTAGCAAGTGAACTTTATTGCAAGCAATCCCGAAGCGCAGTTGCCAGGTCATCGTGATTCTGCCCTAATGAGTTTTTTTAAATGTAAGATTCTAGGAGTAGAAATAACTACGCATGTACGTTGTCATCTTTATATAGCAGCTACAGTTAAAAGATTAAAATACTAATTAACTTCTAGTTTTAGTTCTCGACTGATTGAAAGCTATGTAGTCCTTGGTATTTCCCAACTCTTTACTGGACACCCGTGCATGTTTAACAATAACATTTTCAATCAGTTCTTTTAACATTACATTGGTATTACTAGTAAATTATTTGACTATGCTATATTGGAATTTGGCTTTCAATTTTTCTCGTATACATTAAAAAAGTGAGCTGCCGAAAATGCTTCTGCAAATGTCTAACTAACTAATGGGCATGCATATGTAACAATTCTTCATTTTAACAATTTCCCAGAGTAACAAACAATTTTTTTCGTTTTTTGTGCATCATATTTATGAAACCACAGTCGAAAAGTGCCTCATTACGCATCTAATATTATGCTAAAAATCTTAAATCAGATCGACTGTGTAAACTGCATATTGCATTGTATCGCATGTCGCATGGTGTGATGAATTCATGGAGGAAATTAACTATGCAAAACGACATCAGGCCACAGCACAGGCTTCAGGCATGAGGCACACTGAGACAGGACGAGACTCAGAGACGCTCACTAAAAACATGAAAGCCAGCATTCACGAGAAAAAAACCTTTGCCACCTAGGAATGAGAATTCATGGCTTCTATATGATAATACAACGCATATCTCCCTCCTTTGAGGCCGCACAACGAGACTAAAGTTCTCCGTCATGGGACAAACAATTACCGGTGGCAAAATAAAATTTCATAGCAGATAATTTTTTACCAAATGCCAACAGAAGCACTAAACTAACAACTTACAAGAAGTATGAGCTATAGTTAAGACGCATAAATATTTCGCTGGCAAAATTTTTGGCTTGTAGATTGTAGTAATTAAAGTATAAAATAGAATTAAAGTTCATAATTGGCGTATGTATGCTTTTTAAGGTGGGATTTGAACATAGCATGTAGTATATCTATTTCTATGGAACAAACTATAGAGACAGCAGAGCAGATATTAAATAATTAATTAAAAATTTTCATATTTAGTTGGTGAAGCCAGATTGGGCACCGTACACGGGAGCATTGTGGTTGTCTCTCGGGCCTTTCAAATTTGCAGCGGGATTATAGCCTGAGCCTGACTGACAGAATAGCACGTTGTCCGGACCGCCAAGGATTTCTTTTGTTTACATATTATTCTGTGTGGTCTTCTTCTCATCCAGTTTCGTGAATCTTGGATTATATACTTCGATAACATTTTTGTGATTACGGAATATTATTCTTACACGATTAATATCAACTGGACTTTTGGCTTCTCTTTCACGACAGTTTCGCAGTAAATTTTCAACTTATTTTGTCGACTATTTGAAGTTGAGGTTTGTTTGGTAAACGACGAAGTTGAATCTTCCTTCTTGTTTTTGAAAATACTAGAATGCAAAAGAAGATTACTAAATGTAGGTCGTAGATATAACTCGGTTAGTTGTTAAATTGCCGTGTTTATAGGCAGCTGTGTTGCTGTTTAATTTATACCGATAGTACCAAGCTGGCTTTAGACTTTCAGTTTTTTGGTCAGCGGGTCAGCCAGCGAAAAGCCAATCAGTTTAAATCAAAATTTTCTGCGGTCAGTATTTCAGATAAGTCGTCGGTCGAAACAAGTTTGGCTCTACAGTTCGGCCATTCTGATCATTAGCTTAGATGTTTTTCTATGAGTACTTCTACTTTTTATGAACCTAACAATAAGCCTCAACCAATAAACATAGAATCGTTTCCAAGCGAAACGAAAAACAGCGAAAATAATAACAGCGAAACAAAAATCCATGGAAACTAAATATCTCGAAGTCTACTGTAAAATGTTTTCTACGAACGAATCGTGGGGGACGCTGAAAAGACTTTTGCTTCACACAACCCCTCGTTTGAAGGACCCTGGGAAGGCCCGCCAAATATCGTCGTCGGCGATTTCCGATCCCAAGGCCTTCCCAGCTCCCTTCTGCACTCCGGCCTGTGCTCGAAAAGCCTTCCCCACTCCCCGCACACCCCCCTCGGCCAGATTAGAAATATTCTTCCAGCATGGGCGGAGCTCCTACATATCGGGCGAAGCCTTGTCGCGTCGTAGTTCTCGGTTAGAATTAAATAGAACATCATTTGAATAGACCTTTTTATTTAGTAGAATTTTTTGAGTTAGAACGAAGTTTCGCTATTATTTCCTTTCGCTGTTTTTCGTTTTCGAGGTGATTTTTTCGCTGTTTTTTATTTCGAGGTATACGGGTGGAACGTAACAATAATTTTGTGTGCTTGTTTTGCGTGTACAGAAGGTGGACACGGACTGCTGATCTCAAGCGGTGTCATTTTGAAAAATAAAAAACTTCTAAATGGACGGGGATGGAATGCGAAATAGTAAGTTGCGTTTAAACTGTACTGCTCCAATTTTATAATTGTCTAACTCTATAAATTTCTCCCATTCCATTTAGTTCGAGAGAGGATGAAGGACCTCTTTATGAATAACACCCAGCAGGATCCTGCTCATTATGTCTTCAGATCTAAAATTGACAGCGTTGGCCCGTTTTCTGCCTTAGTTAAGGCCGTTTGTTTGTCCGAGGCAAGTTTCCTATCTTTTTGGAAGTGAACCGGTCGTGACCATTTTATATAACTGTAGTTGTAATGATCTCTATATTTATATGTGTAGTCAATCAACTTTTTTATCCATAATGGGGGAATCAAGTTGACAATGGAGGATTCTAAATGTTGTCAACTGTCTTTGTTTGTCAGTCGGTCTTTCTTCGGAGTAAGTGTTCTATAATTTATTCCTTATGCTGCTTATGTTCATTACAATGCAATTACAGTAAAACTGATGATGGGCAATCATTTTCATTTAGGAGTTTCATTTGGACTCTGATTTGGAAGAACTGTGCTTTAAAATCCAAACTAAGGAGTTCTTGGATTGCTTTAAAGCATTTGTTGCCGATGGAAGATCCGGTGATTCTTTAGGAAATGAAACCACAAGTTTGTATCTGACCTTATGGCTTGCCTTTAAGCTCCAGGAAAACAAATTTATCGTTGTGTATGTTCAGTTGTCCCACGTTTTGTAAAAACTCATGTAGTTTTGTAATTTTTTTCCTATCATCATTCTGCCTCTCTGCTTTCAGTTTCGAAGAAAACAATACATTCTCGGAAATTGAAGTAAGCACCGAGCAAACCGACTGTTTGATGGACTTTCAATTGGAAAGTCTTCTGTGTAAAATCATCATGATATCAGAGCCTCTGAAGGAATGCCTCAGCAAAATTGAGGGTTCCTCTGATAGTGCCATTGAAATTCAAGTGGTCCCCTATTGCTATGTTAGATTTACAACATCTGATAGCTCCGGCGGAACTGTCCAGGTAGGCACTACATATTATGTTGATATCATACTTTGATTTCCAGTCTGTAAATAACATATCAAAGACATTAAGACCCAGGGATTTAATTTTTTCTCTTATATTTTCTAGCTCTCAATACCTCAGAATAGTGAGGCTGTAGAATCTTTTGATTGTGATCGGCCATGTAAAATAAGATACAATTTGGGTATGGTACGAAACTCATTCAAGGCGCTCAACATTAGCCACAAAGTGGCTATGAAAATTGATTCTAACCATGTCCTGAACCTAACGTTTATGGCTCAAAATAAGACAGATTGCTTTATTGAGTTTTATGTAAGTATTACGTTCGCAGATAATTATTGAATCCTTTCTTACTATTTCTCAATGTTATTTGGTATTACTGGAATGCAAATTGTATGATTATTTCGTGTTGTTTGGCAGTGCCTGCCTTTTGTTGGAGAAGATACTGACTTGGATGATATGAATGTGGAACGTTAGATGCTAACATCGCTAACTTTTTTACAACCATTTATCTATAAAATTGCACTGCTCAGTGTACATGAATTAAAACATCATCAGGAAATAATTAGGTTAATTGTTGTTATTTTATTTGGTTGCATATGATTAGCTTGTGTTAATTTTATGTCTAACTTTTTCATGTATTTTAGTATGTCGGAACTGGATCTAAGTCCTAATGTCAATTAACGAAGGCTGATTATTGTTATGTAACTATTATAATCATCATGGTACTTTAAAAGAACGATGCTTTATTTTATGCGTTTGCTTTTCATTTTAATCTGCGTCTATGTGCTATGAATTATTACCTGACTGATGATATTATATCTACCTGATTTTAAAAGTGTTCTCAGTAGTCTCAGTTATCTACTAATATGCTATGAAATGCCCACACTTTATATATGTTATACGAAAAAATAACTTACGAGTGTTTGATACACATTTATGATCTTTTCGTATGCTTTTCAAAATTAAATAAAAACTACAAAAAGAGAGAAACCACACGTATTTATACATATTTTATTTGTATTTAAACATTATGTAGTACCCTTAACCCTTATACTCACTATGGTTAATTCAAAGCAAAAACTTGAATAGGTAGTGATTATTAATAATTGATATAATATACGACTGGATATCGAATAAACTTGCATTAGCACGTACATTCTATAGTCGTAATGGTCGAAACCCAATCCAACTGCATAACGAGATGTTAAATCTCAAACTTTGGATTGGCTAATAATAACGACACGATTCAACACAAATTAATAATATTAATCGATGATGATCAACCAACCTACGTAATCTGCCATTGACAAGTTAAAATCACGTGCAACACTCTGGTACACTAAATGAATAGTGCTACAAAACGAAGACACTTCACTTTTTCTATAAAATACAAGACTAAGGATTGATTCGTAGTTGATCTCCAAAATCCAAAACACATTGGCTTAGTATGTAGGGTTAAAGCAATAGCCGAGCACTCTTACAAACTGTTTGAGAAAATAAATACATTTGATCGCGGAGCATTGATGTCGTACATAATGATTTAAATATTTGAGCCCGCACATAAATCAGTAAATCGATAGTATGAGTGCAGTCAATACAGCCTTGCTTAATATTTCGTCATTTAATAATGCTACGTAAATCCTAGGGGTCTAATCCTTTTCATCGTGTTTTGATTCTAAAGAAAATGGGGGTATTCTACATTCAAAAGCGTAACCATCTTCTCTCTCCATTCTAAACGTACCCCTGAAAAACAAAGCACACCATTCGTATTCACATATTTACTCCTTCATGAGCTAAAAATATCAACATTTAATGAATTTCAGTTACCACATGTGCCCTGAAGGGGCCTGAAGTGAAACATGCGATGAGAATTGAAATGCTGGGTATTCGCTACACAAAACTGGTTCCATTCCCACTACACCCCTTCCTCTGACCTACAATGGCATTACATAATAGTGTATCACCTCACAATAAGGCTAACTAATAGAAAATCAGGGAACAAATCCCATAAAAGAAATAGCAAATAATTACCGTTTCCAATGTTCCAGAGAGACTAAAAATTCGCCAATGTCGTTCATGGAGTACAGTTTGCAAAGTCCCCATATTTTCTAGCCGCACGGAATACCGCCACTGTATGCATAAGAATTGATTGCGAGTTGAGTTACAAATACAATCGGCTTGGCTTAGACTTGTACTTATAAACTGCTATCAATGATAGTACCAAAAAAGTAATGTAAGCTAAAAGGACTGAAAAAACCTTCATAGTTACCCAATATACATTTTGGCCAGGACCCTCCCGACATCCCATGTAAAACGGGATAACAGTAACTCGAATATTTTCCGTCGTTTCTTTGTGAACGTCACTTAACTCCAACCATGGGTGATTCTTCTCCTGCCAAACGTGTAAAGTGTCCTTGGGTAAAAACGGGGGGTTTCGATCAGCAGTGTACTGGAGGAACTTATCACAAAGTTCATGATGACATGGATGTTTTTCGGTAGGGTTGTAGGGTATGATGTCATCATGGCTAACGTAGTCCAAACCTGGGATGGCATACAAACCTACAATGAGGGACAAACCATTCTACAACATCTGTGAGCTTCTGTCGGGCATGAAAACACCGATAGAAACTCAACTTACTCCTTGCAGTATCTTGCGTACCCAAAAATGTGACTGCCTCCGTCTGGGACCGTAGATATGGACTGTCGCGATTGTCAATCAAAGTTTGGTAATAGTAATGACTTCGTGATTTTACTTCACGTCCTATATGACTAAATGCTGTTGAGTCGTCCAGCTCGGTTCCTCCGTTTCTAGTTTAGCAATTATATAAAAGCATTACGTTAAGTTCAATTTAATTGCGTTAAGATGCCGATTGGCTAGTCAGGGGTTAAGAACGGTTGAACAAAACGCTTCGAACATTCAGAAAGATTTTAAAACTTCTTCTTCTTTCTTTAATTCTTTGATTATATTATGAATGAGTATGAGTACGAAAGAAGGAATCTACAACAGACGAACGACATAGAGAGTAAGGCACTTGGAAAACAATCGCAATTGGTAATCCCAAAACTTTTTTTGACTATTTTTACAATTAACTAACGGATTCTTTAAATAAATTCCAAGAAAACCTAACCATATTGCGACTATGGTTTTTAACATTTCTAAAAAGTCAATTTAAACTACAAAAAAAATTCGTCATTTTATGAATGCATACAAGATACTTACTTGTCTCTTTTATTGTTAGCTAAATCACGATCATAAACTTTAGCCACCCATGGAAATAAAATAACTCCTCGGTAGCCAAAAACTCTATGCAAAAACATCTGACCGCATTCGTATACCCCTTCTTGCCTTGGAGCCTCTAATTTGCCGATTTCAATGAGTCTACATAAAAGATATGTTCAACATTAGTCCAACTAGATACATCTTCAATTCATAATTGTTTTTTTCATGCTACTCTGATAACTTACTTCGTGTTAGAATTAGTACTTGTGTTTGATGAGAACCTCCTTCGATTTTGACCCGGAAGCAGACGAGCAGGACTTGGGCAATTGAAACTGAGAGGCCCAGAACTCATAGGCACTGACGATGACAATATTTTTATCGAGTCTCGAGTCAGTTTACGAAATGCTGATGCCGACAATGGTTCCATGATAAGCATATTTAAACTTTAATTATTCTACATAAAACAGGAAGCTTTTTTAAGTTTTGCTTTGGCTATAGTAAGAACGTGTTCAAAGTTTAAGAGATTTATTCTCAAAATTTTGAGATTCCGTGAAACGTCGGGAATCACTATTGCGCTAAGTTAACCTGAAACAAATATTGTTATTGTCATTATGTCATAACACGGGAAAAAGGAGAAAGTGATGTGTGAAAATGCAAAGTAAACTCCAAGCGTTGACTTACGAAATTGATGAGGAATTAATAACAGCGTATAGTTAGTCTCATTGATTAGCACGTTGAGCTCAGGCATTAATTAAGCCATAACTCAAGTCTCAAGTTTCAAATAACGTATCTGAAAATTGGGTCAAGTTTAGAGAACGATACCGCATATGCTGACGGTTCGGTTTTAGAACTTGGGACACCTGAAAAATTTCTAAGTTTTTTCAAACACTATGTTTAGTTTAGGTTAGGTTAGGTTGCAATGTCGGTCAATATGGTGTTTGAAAAAACTTAGAAATTTTTCAGGTGTCCCAAGTTCTAAAACCGGACCATGCTGACACAGTTACTAGTTTAATGTACTTACATTTATCTTAAATTAATCACACGATCAGTAAGCTGATCACAGTATAGACACCGTCGTTAGATACCCTAAAAATATTTACAACAAGACCAAAATCTATGGACACTGCTCCACGGCTTGATTTGTCTAAATTAAATATAATTGAGGAAACAAAATTCCACGAATGTTAAACAGACCAGTTTGCAGTTGGAGTTGGATCTAAACTTGTGCTATGCTAGTTATATGCGTAGAGAAAGTTCGTACTTCGTGCTTTCGTATTCGTAATGCCAATGCCAAAACACACATGTTGGCTCGCAGGCTGCGGGGCTGCGGCGATACACGACAGAATTTGACAGACTTTTTTAGTATACCCACCCACTTACACACACAGCATTCACATTAGAGAAATGTATCAAAGCGACAGCAGAGCTACAAAAAAATCGTCGGAGCCTAGATAGCGATCACACACGCAAAAAACTGACCTTTGCTCCAGTTTCATACATTTTGTGCAATTTAAATAATCAGCTATCGCTGTGTAACGGTATCTACATGGAATCCGGTGATGCGAGCGATTATCATTTACGTTAGCAATAATTTCATGAACTATATACCGTCAGCACTTCAGCAGAAATTAGAGATATGCCAATTAATTATAGCATATAACGATATTAAACGGGCTCGTAAAGGCAGATGCAACTATTATTTGCCAATAAAAAATAAACATAAATAAAACACATTCCACATTATGTAATTTAAAGCATACCTGAGTACGAGAAAATACAAGGTTTATTGAAAAAAGCATAGACATTTCATAAAAATTGTATAACAAAGATAATTAAGTCCAAAATAATAACATATGCCAAAATGTAATATAGTAGTGTCATCAACTAATACAGATCATTGACTGGCGCCGGGACTTTTACAACCATGGGTGCCACGTTGGATCCATTCTGCAGAGATTGTCATGGCTATTAGCAGCCGTGACCAAAGTGCCCACCTAATCAGTATACAAACAAATTAAATTAACATTTCATTCATTCATTTATTGTATTCAATGAGTCAATTTCGCATACCTTGCTTTCAGTCCCATCGAAAGCAGAAAGGCTCTGTAAACGACCCATTATTTGATTCACACTTTTGGAAACCATTCGAATAACCGTATCCGCATCTACTTCAGCCGGTGGAGTTCCATCGTCTTTAGCTGCTGCACTATCTTCGTTCTTTTTCTTAATCCAAAATGTAATCTCGTCCTTCAAAATAGCTTTGAGAATTGAAGATAACTTATAATTAGGGTATACAAGACAACGAGCCAATGAAATCATTGCCGATACAATTGGCCCGTTAACACCAAATGAGGAAATAAATTCAGAGATGCTTGGAGTTAACCGAAATGGCACTGGTCGATTGGCATCCAGTTCGCCTACATTACATACAATCCCATTTAGTTTACATAATCATGGCATAAAAGATCGATGTTACTTATTGCAAAACGAAGAGCTCACCAGTCTCATCATCAATGTCAAATTTATAGTAAGACACATTCACCATGCCGGTATCCTTGTGTAAATACATCATTTCGGGGTTCAGTCTTGTAAAGTGGAAGGCGTATTCGGCAAAACAGGAAAGACAAACGTTGAGAATAAACTGGAAAAAATAATTCAGCATAAAAAAAACACTAAAACATGCATAAGTCAGTAACTAAACGTACAATTTTTCTAAACATCCAGTAGTCAGATGCTCCAGTAAACGTAGATTGAGCCCATTCCCTCATTAATGTTTTAGGTACAATTGTGGTCTGAATTTCTTTTAGAATTTCGCGTAATACTTGATGGGTTACTTGCCCACCACGAGCCTATCCAAAAAAATATTATTTTTGAAGTTACCACTAAGAGCACACCGATTAGCAAACATAATAATAACATGAACAGAGCACGAAAGTCATACCTGTATTGCGGCGATTCTTTCATAATAGTGACCAATCGCAGTGTCATATTCAATATTCTTTTTTGAACAATATTGTCTAAAAATGTCCAACATGGACAAGGATGACGGATTGTCCTCCACAACACGCATTTGAGGGGAAACTGCCACCAATTTGGGTACAGTGAATCTCAAATTTCGTTTAGCTGTCACCTACGACACAAGTACCAAATTGACGATAACGAGCACTGTAAACACTTAAGAGCGCACATACTCCCTTATTATTATACAATTCGATACCTTTTGCCTGCTCAGGAAGTGATTCAACATCCGAGTCACTTGCAATACACGTTCTTCTCGCCTAGCATCTGCCATCCCAGAGTCATTGACTATCAGGTATGGATAAATCTTACCGTTGTGACCACGAATGAATATTCGTCGAGCACATGTGTTGTTTTTCGAAACAACTTCAATCCTAGGTTGGAATCTCGCAATCTTCACATAATAGTGGGAATGCTGAAACAAGACATTGACCATTGTAAAACTAACAAAATTCAATTATTCTTACAATCTTAAAGCTAATGTCATTAATAGTAAGAAGTAAACACGTACTTTCGGTATCAAAAATTCACCAAAAAGTTCGATCTCTGCAATCTGGCTACTGAAGTTAGTCAAAAATCTATATCGATCCTCCATAAGCACAGATCTACAAACAAAAATTGCTTAGTGTTTCCAGCAGCTAATCAAATGCACATAACATTAGTTTAGTTATCATACTTGGGAAACAGCTTTGTTTTTCCTTCCAAAATTTTGATCCACTTTCGAAGCCGTTGAATCAAATTATGTAACTTCATAGCTCCTATGGTAGCTACATCAAAGTCGACTGAAAATTGCATTCTCATCTGAGGAAACGAAGGGTCTGGGATAGCCGATCGTTTCATCAGCACGTCCATATTCGATTGTGGACTTCCTGAGTTATTTGTATGAGCAGGAGTCAGCACAGTGGATGTTCCACTCGAGTTCGCCAAGAAAACTGTGAAAATAAAAATAAAAATTACTTCCATTTTCCATTCATAAAAAATTCGATTTTTTTAAACTTTAAACTCACCATGACCAAACGTGGTTACCAGCTTCCTCACAAAATTTTGCAATTGTGGTGTGATATTTGAGTCCACTATAGACGATCTATTCTCAAAAGCAATAGCATAGCATTTGGCAAGTCCGAATTTCAATTGTCGCAAGACTTCTTCATGCCAATTTTCTCGGAACCAGATTATCTATTCGAAATTCAGAAGAAAAATTGGTTTGTTAAATGTGCATATATTACACATTAGGCATTAGTAGCCCCATACCCATTCTGCACACAATACACATACACCGAAACCAGTGCATTCATATAATGAGGCATCAGGTGATGCTGATGCCTCAGTAGGCAACAGTAACTAGCACAAACCATTGTCCATACCCTCATGCATACACATTATATTGCATGCATGTATGAAAAAACCTATTTACAAGTCAAATAGGTAAACTGCTTAAAAAATTTTCGATCAGTTTACAGAGTTAACTGTCTTTGTGATTATCTAATCCCTAAAGATTTTGAAACACTAACCCCAAACATCGCCAGCCTGGTCGATAATATAATCTGCTGGTGAATATAAAAAAACCCATGCCAAAGCTAAGAACAAAATTACACTCATTGCTCTCAAGAAGTCGACACAAGCGACTACTACTTACATACATCGATTTCAACTACCATAAATATTGGGAAGCAATGTCGACTTTTTTCTTACCTGATCAACAATAGCCTCCAGACTAGACAAAATCGTAGGATGCAAATCCCTTTGCATATACATAATTCTGGAACACCGCCACATAGACGGAGTCGCACGGATCGCCTGAGCCTCTTGTTGAGGTTGAGGTGTGGAAGAAGCAGCAGGCAATGGGGTCGTCGAAGGAGTGGGTGGCTGAGACAAGTTTTCAGTAGTGGGAGCACTACTTGTACTGGGAGTGCTAGCCGAGCTAACAACAGTAGCCGCTGTAGTCGATCCACTAGCTGTACTGGTGGATGATCCAGCAGTGCCCATAGGTGTAGTCGCAGTGGTCACAGGTGGGACATCAGAAACAGTTTCTGTAACAGTAGCTGTAGAACTGGTAGGCACAGTTGTCGACGTGTATGAAAATGAGTGCAATGGAGGAGAACCAGTTGTAGTCGATGAGGCTTGGGCGGCAGCTGCTACAGCAGCAGCTAATTCCGCCCGAACTTTTTCCCTCTGCTCGATTTTCAAGGTCAAGTATAAAGTTCGAATTGGAAAATACACTGCTTGCGGGTACATCCGACCAACTTGGTTCAATAAATTGATGACCTAAGCAAATATACGGTACTTTAATACAACTGGTCGAAAAATCCACACTTTCTAGTACAGCTAAGTTTTTTCTTATACCATTTTGCCATCAAGTCGAACCAACAAAGTTAGTAACTGAGGAACCCATGGGAGCCATTGGATTGGAGGAACTCCCACACAATACTTGTCCACAGCATCAGACAAAGTTCCTTTACTGTCGTCAAAAGTAAGAAGCCATAGGATTTTGGCTATGTATTTCCTTCCCTTAGGCTCATTTTGATGCCGACAGGCATGCATGAAAGCCGTAATGGCTGAAATTCCAATAGGGATGGATTTATTCACTGTGAAAATTGCTTCCAAGTAGTCTCCCCAGAATCCCCAGGCTTTGGTCAAGGTATCGTGCATTTGACAGGCGGCTGAGAATGCTTTGTTCGCCTCATCAGATCGGTCTACACAGATAACAGCTGTTAGAATATATACAACACAATAATTAACCTCATATATGTATAAATAAGAGCTTACTGATCTGGCTTAACAGAAGTCCCTTGAGCGCAAAAAACTCGGATGTCATCTCCTTTGAAAAGTACTTCAAATTTGTAGAATCGACAATCTCAAAAGCTTCCTGCAACTCGTTTCGTCCAAGCACTTGAGCTTGCTGAATGTAGCATTTCACTTGTTGCTTGATTTTCTGGAAGCAGTCGACTATGGGGACGCTTGGAATGGAATATATTTTAGACAAAGTTTCCAAACAAACGTTCGTCAAATTATGCTTCCTGGCAATTTTTCCGAAGTGACAGATCGCCTAGATACAAGCACAAATCGATTAGTATTCAAGTTCATCACAACACAATAGCATGCACATATTTTGTACGAATGAATCAACAGTATCGAACAGAGTCGGATAATGTCCCATCGCCTTCTGAATACAACACCCTCGGTCACAGGTTAGCGCAAATACATAGTAAGCCATTATTGGCGAGCGTACACTTCAGCTTTACAATGCATATCTGCGCAGCGCAATAATGCTGTTATACATAGATACATCAAGGATTAGGTGTTGAAAACAAGTTTAATAGTCGAGATAAAGATACGGCAGCCAAAGGTAAATTAAATGTTATTGTTATAAGCTACAGCTACAAAATAACTAAAAGTACGCTTCCCGTACGTCTCTTTCAAATAGTTAATTAATATAGTTTTTGGACTTCCAAGATATTAATCTACGATTACGATATAAAAATTGGTCGATTGGTAATGTCTCAGTCACAAGTAAAAATGAAAACCAACAATTTTAAGTTTACATCGAAAAAGTTGAAGTTATGTCGGTACAAAGCGCGGTCGACTAAATGAACTAACAAATCGAGACTAACTCTTAACATTAGTGGACAGGTGAATCTGACTGAATGGCAATAAGCCGGAAAGGTAAAAACAACCAAATAAAAGGAATGCAGGCAGTTAAAAAACAAAGAAACTCCATTTATATCAATTAATTAAGATCAGCAGCATCAGCATTAGCTATATTAGTGTACAACACTATAGGGCACAACATCGCATGCTGCCGCTCATCATATATAAATACGTATGTAAAGCTAGCTGGAAATAAGAACAAGGATTAGGAACCACACAAATATAAATGATAGTTAGTAATGTAAGAAAAATAAAAAAAGCAAACAAGCAGACCTTAGTTGTGCAATGTATAGCTGCATTTATGTTCATTCTGTGGTTGTTATATCGAAATTCAAAGTTGTTAAGGTCACGCATTGTATATTTTTTCCTATTGCAACCGACCTGAGCGGATGCGTGAACACCCAGCATGGTTTGGCTGCCACCAGATTGCTCATTGAGTTCTACAAAATGTTGAGCAACGAATTGGTAGTGCTGTTGACGCCATTGGAATATATCTGACCAGTGACTAAGGTCATCGGCAATCCAGGGACTACGATTTCTCCAAGTCTTCACAACTTGCTTCATATCCTGTAAGGATGTCATCCTAGGTTGCATGATAGCTTGGTGAATTGTCGCTGCTTCGTGCAATTCTACAATCTATAACGAACATGGATATTCTTAGCTCACCAGAAATATTCACACTGCAAGCGAAACATGAAACATAATAAAATCGGGACCAACTAACTAACGTACCATTTGCGCAGCCTGTAAGATGGGAATGTGAGAATGCGATATCAAGTGCGGAAGTCGACGCCACTCCTTGATGCAAAGGGAGTGAGCGCTTTCCACATACCGATCCACCGAAGTCAAATTCTGGTCTTCAGTAGATGAAATAGCAATGTAGCCTCGATACAAGTGGATTTTCCAAGCCAACTCTTTTGGGCAAGCGATATCAATATGCCCTAACGCTTCTTTCATACCAGCCCAATTGTTCATTCGCCAGGTGGCTTCCAATATGGTTGCAGGATTACTTCCAGGTTTAGTAGAACTATACTCTTGGACAATTTCCCATTGGTTGAGCTCTTTGGAGCACCTACCACAAAACACATACATGTTTGTAGCATACAATATGCAAATCGTGACGTGAACAGATTATTGTTACCTAAAAGTCACAACTTACTTGATCCAATGTTCTTCCCACAGCCTCAACTCTCCAAACAACAACGGTGGCATCGTATTGTTAGCAAATTCAGTTTTGATTTTACTCATAGCCAACTCATACGATCCTTGAGCCTTCTCATAAAATCCTTGCTGCTCAAACGCAATTGCTATGTTGGTCTCGGGATAACTGCCTCGTTTATGCCACATGCCACACCACATATCCTCCTCCTTCAATGCCGAATACAATTCAGCCAACGCATCGTAAATCTCTTGTTGCTGAGTAGACGTAACTCCACTAGAGCTAGTTGAACTACTCGCAGTCGTACTCCCACTGCTACTACCACCACTGGTGCTTCCATTAGGTTCAAATTCATAGCAGTCAATAGTCGGTAAGTCTTTTTTCGTCTTCAATTGGGGCGACAAACTATTCTCCAGGGCTTGTTGTTCAAGCAGCAATCCCATTCGATGCCACAGATTATGTGTTTTACCCAAATAGTACATAACACACCTGCAAATCCAAGAAATAAAATGAATTTACTCCGGCTACATTAATCCATATGATGCACGCATGTAATACATCAAGGAAAAAAGTGAAAAACTTACGGTCTCAACGGGACAGTCGGAACGCAATGACTAAGGGCCTCAACAAAAGTACTGATCACACTAGGTGAATTATTCTGCTGCAGTACATGAACCCCGCTGCATAAAAAGGGCGTCATCTCATTTGCCAAAGCCATTTGCTGTTTTTCAGTGAACGTGCTCCAAAGTCTAGGGATAAGAGCGACCCACATGTGCTCAGCCAAACTAGTGTCCCAATGACAAAGTTGAACCAAAGCTCGACAGAATTCAACCGTATTCACAGTAGACAGCAACATTTGTTCCAATTTCTTCTGTTTGATACAAAATACTTTGGTATTCACTGCAGGATGTGAAGGTTCCACCCACCCTTCATTGATAAAGGCATCTTCTAATCTCTTGATAGCATGCTCCACACTATTTTTATCCTCTTTCGATTTCCCACCGGTATCCGAGTCATCTTCATCACCTTCCTTAGCCTGGTCAACAGCACCCTCCAAAATCTCAACATCTTTCTCCAATGGTTGAACAAAAGTCATCTCATGTTCCAATAGTTCAGCTCTCATGGTCAAATCACTAGTTAAAAAGCTATCTTGTCGATCTTGCTCCATAACATAAAATCCATGTGCAACTCCTGGTATTACACTAGCTTTGGGACTCAATTCAATCCATACACTGGCCACAGTGGCATAAAGGAGTTCTTCACATTGTTTAATCCAATAATGTGGACCCATGGCCTCCCAATTCTGACTGCATACAATGTACATGAGTCGTTCATGAACTCGTTTTCGCATACTAGAATCAAAAACCTTGAAAAACTTTGCACGGATTTCTGGTTGTGTGCATCTTAATCCGGATAAAAATGCAGGTTCTAGTTTGGAATTTAGCTCTGAATTCCTCAAACTGTCATCAGTATATATAAATATAATGAGTTCCAGGAAAACGCCGACAAGTTCAGTATCAGATCCAAATCGTTTCTCTACATTCTGCATCAATTTGGTAAGCAAAATACTCTTCTCCCTTATACTCGGCCCTTGGTTAACAATGATTGCGATTTTGGCTGTAACCCATTCTTCAACGATCTTCACAATGCTCAACATCACTTTGGAATCCACCGACTTTTCTATCAAACTTACAAGAACTGTCCCAATGAATGCCTTCCGCATCTCAAGTCCCATGACACCAACTCGATTTTTCACCAAATCCAAACTCAGAATTAGCATTTCGGTTGTTAGGTTGCTTTCTGCACTACCCGCAATGTTCACAGATCCGGAGGCCGATGCTCCAGCAGCGGCTGCGGCAGCTGAACTCATCGTGTTCAAATGTTCTCGAGAGAGCTTTTGAAGACATTTCATAAAGGGGGTGATAATCCGATCGATATAACACGGATTATTGGCACAGGCCGCTTTTAGCATCATAAGTGATCCTAATAAGGCTTGAGGACCAGCACTACTTATTTCGTAAGTACTCATTCCTTCATACACAACTTTGCTCACACATGTGTACAATGTTTCCAGTTCAGGATACTTGCAGGCTGTAGCAGCAGCTGAGTTGGAGGTGGGAAATTCCGTAGGGAAAAGACTCATGAGTTTTGACATGAAGGAATGGGCTGATCGAATCACTTTCCCACTTTGACAAGTCATACAAGAGGCTATTCCTTTCTGCAGGATTTTCATATGCTCTAATACCGAGTCTCGGGATAAAACACCGATTACGAATGTCAGCACTTCTAACGCTGTACATGTATTGGGGATGTTGACTTGCACAGTTTCTAAGGTTGCAAACAACTTGTCGAACCAGCTTAATTTCAAATCGAAATCTTTCCACACGTCCGGTTTCAAAACTATCTTTATCAAGTTCACACATCTTTTAGATAAGATTTCACCAGGAGATCCACTAGCAGCAATCGGTTCGTTCACCTACAAAAAAGCCAAAACATAATTATTATACTAACGAATCTCTAACGCAAATAAGTAAGACTTTTTTATTTCTGCTTACCTGACAAGCCAATCTCAATAGAAAATTCAACACTGCATCAGTATAAATTTTCTCTAAAGGTTTGACACTCCCAATGCTAGATACTTCCAGTTGAGGTGGGGGAGCACAGCTAGGTTTCGATTTTTTCGTCTCGGGAGTCCTGGGCTCTTCTTCTTTCTCAGTATCACCCGCATTTCGAATCCTCTCCAGTTCCCATTTTATAATAACTTCGGCCACTTCCACCGCCAATTTCCTGTGCTCAAAAGTGCTGCTCGATGCAAACCCCAAACGTTGAATAGCATTGGTCATATGAGTCACTAACATATGGCGTACAGGGTAATACACTTTCCAATGTCGAACAATTTGCTGCAGCAAATGCATCAATTGACTCAATGAATGCCCTTCTTCCACTAAAATCTTCTTGGTCCAATGGATCAACATAGCATGCCCATCTTCCATGCGGTAAGGTAAAGCAGGAGTAATGATTTCCAGTGCTTGCTTAACTACAGTCTTTGCTTCCAAAGTAGAAGCCTTCAACAAGCTATGGAAAACTTGCAGCACAATGCGCTTGTGAATCGCGAATTTCGAAATCACATGACAAAGTAACAAATGCTCATAATACTTTGTGGAAGAATCCACACAGGATTTGGCCAACAAACAAGGCCAAGCAAAAGTAATCAGTCGTTTCAACTTATTCCCTTGTTTCTTATTGGACACATCATGGATATGTTCGGCAGCTTGATCCAATAAGAGACAGCTCAACTGACACAAAGCAATTCGCACTGAATCACTCATAGTTTTATGACCATCAGGAATCAAATGAGGATCCCCCAATCGCAGTTGGTTATTGGGATCGATAACTTTATTAATAAAAAGGGATACGAGATTATCATTGGAATCCACATCAGGCATGGGTGGTCCCCCAATGAATTCTTCGCCTTGCCCTTTGTCAAAACAGTAGGAGGCACATGGGATCAAAATGTATTGAATGATCTTCGCTTTTAACTCGTCAGGGTAGTCTGGGTCAGCATAAATGCTGACAAATTTTTCAAATGCCATCCGTTTCCATGAAATAGAATAGCGTGTTACCGTCTTCTCTATAAACTCCTTGAGGAACTGGTATTGTGAGATCGATCGGTAGCAGAATACCAGAAGCAGTTTAAACAGCAAATCAATATCGGATGGATTCTTACGGTAGTAGCTAAGCAGCAATCTTACAACCATTTGAGGTTCCTTCCATGCATGGACTTGTAGTCGAGTCCAGCCAACGGGTACTACTGCATCGGTTTCCATGGGAGTGCTACCGGTGGAAGGGCCCGCTTTTTCTGGCGATTGTGTCGTATTCTCGTCCAAATAAATCGCAGGGGTCTCTTCACTTTCGTCCGGATTCACGGCAGGTGAAGGCGGAGGCATTTTTGGGATCAAATCCTTAGTTGCATGGAATATGGTGAGAATGTTAATAGCCGCAGTTTTTTGATAGTCATCACTTTCCCATAAGGTCCTCAAAGCTTGGACGACTTCTCCCCGATTTGTACCATTTCCTAAAATCCAGTCGTCATCATATTCGCTAAGTACAGCCATAGTTTTCACAGCTAGGAATTGGATTTCACTTTGCTCATAAACAGAGAACACGGCTTCTGGATTGGCCTTGTAGATTTTTGACGCTGTAGCCGATCGATTACATACAAATTCAGCAATGGACGGATTTTGCTTTACATTCAAACACTTTATGAGCCTTTCAGGTTCCGCCATAACAACCTCTCTCAAAGCTCCGGCTTCAGGCTGCTCTAAAAAGTAGATGAAAAATCTAGCCCACTCTGGCATCTGAATGTATGGGATGGAGAAAACTAGACTAACATATGTGTTTGGACTTTTTAACAAGAATTTCATCAATGGTCTTCTGAATGGAGATCCTTTGGTGAGTGAAAGGGCTTTTTCAGCTTGCAAAGCCAATTTCGTCACAGGCTCAGCATAAGCGATGGATTCCGGTTTGGAGAACTCATATAGATCAAGGAAATGGACCGCTAGATTTACTTCATGCATTCCATTTCTAGACGGTGTTTTCAGGTGAGCCACAATCGACATTTCCAAACTCTTCCTCAGCAACTGAATCATATTGTGCCACACATGATCGTAAAACATTTGGGGGAACAGTCTATACAGATGACCCATATGAACTAATGAAGTTGTCTTAATACTCCGGAAACATGTGAATTCGACCAAAATGGGTCGAACTGCCGCCGTTAATATGTTTTGCTCCACAGCGAATCCCGCATCCAAGTATTTTCTTAGCGCACCATGTGCTGCATTCTGGATCTCCGTATTTGGATGACACAGTCCCTTCATGAATATAGCCAACATTTTCACTCGGTTTGGGGCCGAGGATCCAGGACATATGGCTCCCAAGCAACGCATCACAGACAATCTCACGGGAATCAAATTTGTCACATTTTTGTAACAAGGTAGCTTGCTCAAAGCCGCATCGTCTGCTTCACTCAATGCAATCAACTCTGATATAAAAATGCGATGCTCTGGCTGATTTACATCGTGCATGAACAACCGTGGTTCCAACGAAATGCAGAAAGTATTCCCATCCAAAATTCCAAGTTGAGTTTGAACGCTTTGATGACGAATGAGATGCTTTTTTGGTGGAATCATGTCTGCCAAAATCAAATTATGGGGTTCAACAACAGCACTAGCAGTTTTCCCTTGAAGTTCTGCGAGCAATTCTATAGCCTTCATTGACTCCTCACGAACATTACTAATGGGCGATGTCAGTTGCTTAACAAATTCCAAGGTCATTTCAGAAAGACAAGTCTGCTTGACAGTGTGAAGTGTTTCAACCGAGCATGTAGCACACATATTTACCAGTCTAGTTACATTTTTCTTGGCAAGGTCCACAGCTCCAGCTGACACCTCACCAGTTAAATCCGTTAGTACGAAAAACATAGACTTTAAAATGATGAAATGGTGTGTGATCACCCATCGGAGGGACATGTTTTCCAAAAAGAAGCTCATAGCTTCACAGCCACCCATTTTGGTGTACCAAGCACGTTCATAGCAGAGATTTGACATTTTTTCAGTCACATATTCTATCATAGGGAGAGCACAAGCCTAGAAAACCAAAATGCAAGGCTCTAAACTCGCAATAAACCTAAAAAGCGCACGGTAAGTAAAAAAACAATACTTACCCGTTCCTTCGATCTCAACATATTGATTACACAATTCATCAAAACGGAGAGTCCAAACAATACTGGCTTATTGAATGCCTTTTCTTCATTTGCCAGTACACTAGCCATCGCATCAAACAATACGTACGGATCCATATTACAGACTTTAGCAACAAAAGGACCAGTTTGTTGGGCTGTCATAACCATAGCCAAGTGCCTTATAAGGGGAACTAGCAAAGTGTACACATCTTTTCGAATCTCCTTCACTCCCGTCGCGATGAAAAGCCCTCCTAGAGCATTCGTCAATATTCCACGACACTTGTCGTCCGTTTGTCGTTGTATTGGTCCTGAGTCTGGAATCTCATCATGCATGGAACTATGCAAAACCACTCGATTCCCAATCACACTGTTCATTTCCAAATCCACTGAGGACAAAATAAACATTTTCAACAAGTCCCATGCTTGCTTTCGGTAATGTATATCGACAGGAGTCGGAGATCGTAAAGCTGCCACTGCTACTTCAATAGCTTTTTCAATTGGTAGATAAATTGGTGTTTTCTGTTCGATGAAGGGCAATGTAATACACTGGCCAAGATTAGTAGAATCAGTATATTCCAGCTTCTGTGGTTCAATTAACATTTTACGGTTGCTACCACCGAACTTTCCCAAGATTCTATTAAATATCGAGCACGAATATAATTTTACTACTATAGTGACAAAAAATCTTTCCTAAATACTACATTTTTTGTTCTGGTCTAACCTGAAAGCTACCACTGCAGTAGCGTCATTGGCAGTTCTTACAGTTCGCCACAGAGCTTGCATCAAATCTGCTCGTACAGGTTGAATATGCTCATACAAAAACTCAGGCTGCAAATTATCCACACAGAGTTCTAATGTCCTCAGGCCTTGAGGAATAAGAGTAGAGGAGCCATTTAGAGCCGAAACCAAAGGATCCATTAACATCGGCAAGTAGGGCAGCAAACTGCTTAATCTAACAGGTACTGTCAAACACAATTCCACAAACAGGTCCTTCATCTGGGGTTTATGGAGTCCAGATTGGAGGCTATTGAGACCTGCAAAGATAAAATTTAAAACTCAAACATCATTCCATTCATCATACCATATTAAACCTAACCACTTTTTATTACCTTGTAGCAAACTTGGTAAAAGGGGTAAAAATTCTTGATAAAGTAGATCATGACTGCCTCCACCAATAGACCGGAAAAGTGCACGCAACAGCAGAAAATAGTTGTACGGATCTTTAGCATTCAGCGCTAATTCCATAGATCGGTTCACAATATCTCTCAAATGTGGTCGGAGCATTTGTTCATTTTCAGCTGGAAATAAACTGACCGACCCAAATACCAATTTGAATAGTCGCAGATACAAATTGCTCTTGTCCGAGTCTTCACCCATCTCTGGTAATTTCTCTAATAGGTATTCAACCAAGATGGTGGCGAATATTGCAGACGTGGTTGGATTGGCTAATAAGCTATTAGCAACCACTTGCAACGCATTATTTTCATGAATTCTCTGGACCAAGTGACTCACAGAGACAGTGAAAAGCTCACGGAATGTGTATGTATTTAACAGTGTGAACTAAATAAACAATAAATGTTCCATCTAAGTAAATGAATTAAACAGGCATGCCTCTGACCATATTACAGAGCAAAATATTTGACTTACAGCTCCAGCAAAATGCTCCAATACTTCTTTTTCTTCCTTGGACCGAACACCTTGCGTATTTATCGGTCTTTGGGGCAAGTAAGTAGTCTGACCGCTCGAGTTGATAATCGGCCCATTGATAGCGTAAATGTCTATTGCCTTCAGTCCCCATTTCATGAGTCGTAGGAACACGTCCGTTTCTCTAGGAGAGAATTGCTTATATGGACAAATCGTTGCTCCAGGAGTCATTTGCGCTTCTGGATGCAATTTACATGAAGCGATCCCCCATGAGATGGTTTTCACAGCGCAAATCATCGTTTTCACTAAAGTCCGACATTCCCCAAAGTTGTAATGCAGCATGGGCAAAAATGGTAAGGATAATTTTCGCGATCCGTCTTCTTTGCATACAGTCGACATTGCAGCACTCATATTTCCTAAAGTGTACACTCCATCTGAATTGGGGGTTCGATTTAATAACTCTTCTGTAGTCATGGGATCTCCATCCGACGGTTTTTTGCTGGGAGGAGGGATTCCGTCTTTGCTGTAAATTGAAACAACAAAGTATGAGCATGCACGAACTTAAATACACAATTTAATATCACCTTGAGAAACTAAATAATCTTACTATTTCTCCTGGAAATATGGAATGTAAACTTGTGCAACAATCTTAAATTTGAAAACAAGTACGTCCAGCATCCGTATCAGGAGTTCACGGCCATTGCCGTTCTCATTTTCCGCTTTGTTTCTAATACTGTCTACCAGGTTGAATAACAGTTTGCAAGACATTGTTTGAATACTGTCGGTAACAAATCAAAGCCGATGTTATACATGAGACATTTGTTATTTCCTGGCAATAAAGAAATTGATACGGAATTCCATGTTTACCTGGTAGGTACGCTCTCATCATGAACATGACAACAAAAATATGTGACCGCTCTATTCAACTCTTTGAGAGACAAGCTTTGACGCACATGATGCACCAAATCCGCAAGTGTACTATATGCTAAGGGTCTCATAGTTTCCATTACCGTCCATCCGCCGCCCAATAGAATATCTTCATCAAATAGTGTTTCGATGTATGGAACGAATTCTGGCGACAATTTAGATTTAAAACGTTAGTTACAATTACAATAACATAAAGCAACCTGACATATCGAACATAAAAGTAATGAAAATTTACTGTATCTCATATCAGTAGCCATGATATGACGGGCAGCGATGAAAAGTTCTCGTCTTAAGTACGCCACTTCTTTTGGACATAACGTAAGTAAATTGATGAGTCCACTGACTAGCATACCACTATGTTGAATGACAACATCTTGATACAATTTAATAATGTAAGCAAGAAACGACAGCGTCTTCACTTGGGCTTGCATGAACTCAACAAGGACTTCCCTGTTGAAATTCGGTTGTGACCTACAAGAGCAAAAAACAATTTCACTTACAAAAACATTACAAATAATTAAAAATATTAAACTTATAGTGAGACTGAGACTCTTGCTTACTGTAAAGCCATGCTTGGCTGAAGGGAAATTGTGGACATTACAATAGGTATGAAGTCGGTGACTTCGCTTTGAACATTATTTTTGTATATCTGGTACATCAAGACCACAATAACGGGCAGCTCTTGAAAAACTTTAACAGAGCTGTGAGATCTAGGTAGTAAATTGTACTGGAAAGAGAAAGAAAATACGTATACCAACTGTGTTTGAATTATGTCTTTAAAAAGACTAGATTTTCTTACAGTTACTACAGTTCCATCAGGATTTTTCTTTTCAGTTATAACCGTAGTTACAGCATATATTCCTTTCAGGGCTGCAGGAATATCTAGTTCACTTAACTCTCTCACGTGAAACGCTTCTTTGGGTTGGAATATCTCATCTAAGTGAGTTGGTAGCTCCTTATAAACTCCTTTGACAAACATGAGGAACTGCTGGACATCCGGAGTAAACGGTGGACGGTACGTCTTGTGAAGCTCAATTACAATACGAAGACAAAGTACTACGTTTTCTTCATTGTCGATTTCCATCAGCTTGAAGCAAGTGCTAATAATGTTTTTCACGTGGTGACGAAAATTATCATTTCCTGGCATCCGATGGATAATCTCCAAAACAACCTTTCGGGCTTGCTGTAATCAAACATTGAACCAATCAAAAGTAAACAATAAAACAATAGGTTTTATCTGGTGTTAAAAAATAAATATGCAATTGTAGTTACGGACCTGAGCATGAAATTCGGCCAAAAAATGAGCTTCTCCCTCTAATAAAAACTTCAAAAACACCGGGATAGCATGATCGATCCAAGCATTATACCCAGTCGATGCCAAGATTATCTGTGTAATTAAGCACAATTTAAAAACCAAGTAAAAATTTTCAACAGTCAAAACTAAGTTACACTTACATCAAATGCTTCATTGATTTCATGAGCAGCTTTAGACTTCATCTCGTCTTTGGCTCCAACTTCAGCAATAATATTCACCCGTTCCATATAGGGCAAGGTAATCTCATCTGATTCGTACAAAGACGAAGTACATGAGCTCGGTGGCCCATTTCCACCCGAAACCGAGCTAACACTCATTTTGAAGTTTTTCAAAACCTGCAATCAAACCATAGTAAGAAAATAATCATCGTAAAAACTCGATTTGCGCGTACATTGATAACGAATCAGGCAAACCGTAGAACTAACTCCACTACATTAATTTCATATTTTGCATTACCTTATTTGGTTTGATGAACTATTCATTTTCAATCAAGGGTCAAAATATACACTAAATTTTCGGTCGTTGGCTGTTAAGACGACTTTTCACGGTTAACTACACGACTTTCATCCTGGGCATAGTCTTGAAATCTAAAGACAATTAATTAAGGTTCCATAGAACGAAGCAAATGTTTCATGTGATTAAAACAAGTCAAATATGATTAAATAAACAGGTTTGTAAGTTTTTTTAACTAAGTAAAAATTGGTATCGTTTTCAAATGTCAGTTTGCTAACTTAGAAATGTATACAAGTTTCAGTTTACACACAAAAGCAGAATTTCGGCATCACATTTCATTTGTGATGCCCACTGCAGGTTGAAACTCGAGCTTCGCGGTCCTTATGACTTTATGAAAAGAATGTATTTCAAGCTGTAGTTGTACTAAAAGCTATGAAGACAGGAAAGCGGACCCTTTCATTTCAAGTCACCCAACTTGACTGTGTATTTTCCTGTGAAAGACACACTTCTCATTTTCATGCAGTTTTGTATGCACAGAAAATAATTTGTACGTAAACTTCCGATACCAATGGATAAAAATACGTTTTTCAGCAACGCTATGTATTTGCGAAATGTTTGGAAGAATTTTAAAGCTTACGGGGAAAGTATATCATCAAGCGCTATGCTCCAGCATTAGCTTGAATAACAAATCAAAATGGTTTCTTTTGTTAATTAATAACGCGTAATAGTTATCATATCATTATTGGGCTACTTTGGTGTGTGTGTGTGCACGGAATTTCATAATTAAAGTAGAGCTATATTAACCCAAAGTTATTTGGCAATGATTACTTTTTGGTGGTTACTGGGATAACAAAATTTAAAAAATGGCTAATTTAAAAATGATACATGTATTTGTTTGTGCAGATTTGTTGATTTTAGGGGAATATACAAATTTGGTTGCCAAAGTTTTTTACTAATTTTGCAATTTAGATGAAAAATTTTTTAAGGGAATTTGAATTTTTACGAAAATGAAAGTTTGATTGGAGTTAAT
>Ga0210040_10001987_pt1 | contig 29632 bp, 18 predicted proteins | sample CryGeyCG12114_NA_FD_185462 | JGI IMG/M metagenome (GOLD analysis project Ga0210040, IMG submission 185462) | Groundwater microbial communities from aquifer - Crystal Geyser CG19_WC_8/21/14_NA (SPAdes) (version 2) | ecosystem: Environmental > Aquatic > Deep subsurface > Groundwater | place: USA...
AGCAATTTTTTAAATCTTGTTAGCAAAGCAACCAGCAAAAGCTAACCATTACCACATAACTTTGGAGTTAAATAACTCTGTTTTAATCACAAAATTCCGTGCACACGGAAGTAGCTCAATAATGATATGATATGATGATATTTGTTAGCAAATAATCTCAAAAAAAACGAATTTGAGAATTTTACCTGCAACTTAATATTGAATGAAATGAAAAACAAAACCCCCATTTCTGGCAATGCAATTCAGCACGGTGGAGAAAGCAAAAAGAAATTACCTTTTACCTCATAAAGGGGATTTTGTGAAACATATTGAGCCAGGAATAGCACTTAATTTTTCCCATGATACTACTGTTGAATTTATTGATAAAAATTTCTGTATATTGTTTTAACCATTTGGGCTGGCTTGATAGTTTTAAATTGCCTGGGATTAACTGATTAGCAATACATCTTCCCACTTTACAGAGCATACCCTGGGGACTACTGACTTCAAACTCTATCAAATGCCGGTAACATTCTAACCATAATGCAGTTCATGTGCTTTTGTTGATAAAATGATCAAGAAGTAGTGAACTAGAAGCAAATCATAAACCTCAACCAAACCAAAGATCTAACCAACCACAATAGACGAACTTTGCAGTACAGGCAGACATTCAGACATGCTAGGTTTGTTTACAAAGTAATTATGTGACAGAACAGAGCTTAAGGGAATGGAAGTCTTTGTGATCGTATCTTGCCGTAAAATATTTAAGGTCACAAGGAATGTTCTGTTCTTGACCAAAGAGTCAAATGTGAATCGTTGAACATATAAAATACTAATCGTATATCGGCAACTCTAGGGCTGCTGTGCGCGCTCTCGCTCACTCCCATCTAGAGCTCCTGTCCTGGCAGAAAAAAACACGGGCGATGCTCCAATTAATTTATTGACTTAATCAGTGCGGTTTTATTAAACGTGTTTGAGTTTTAATCGGTTTTCATGTCCTGTCTCGAGTACTCAGGGTTTCTCTGAAGTAAAGTCGAAGTTAAGTTCCTTTATTTCTTCGCCCTGGGAAAGGAACAAATGAGCCTTCATTAGAAACCCATTGTGTGTAAAGTAAGCAAAGAAAAGAATTCTGAGAATCTTATCTCTAGATTTTCGGATGGACGCTTTTTTAATTTGTTAACGATAGAAATAGAAGTATCCGACTTTGATTTCGAGAAAAGCGAGCGATTAAACTCAGCAATGCTTTGTCTAAGCCCGTGCGACATATTATATTAGTTTACTTTGTTGCTCCAGATGTGATGAACCAACACGATATCTGCTATTATACAAACCCACCATTGACTTACGTTTTGCTATTAAATAAATAACTTTCGAATCTAGATAATCTAAAACTCTGCTAGCTCTGGCATATTGTATGTCTAATGCAAGCTATCCGATGGAATTCAAAGCTACCGTTAATCCCAAGAATCTGCTTGCTGCATGCCAACAGTGCCCACTGAGTTTTCTTCGTATTGGGTTGGAATCGATTCTTAGAATCAATCCCCATATGCGTCAGTAAGAATTTCGAATAAATCAGTTAGTGGAAACAGTTTCATTAACTAGCTAAAAACTAGTCAAAGAAGGTCCATCGTTAAATATTGGGTAGAAGGTTCCACGACCTCGTCTGGGTCATTGAAAGAGATGATGACTATCTTACCATAAAGTGATTACGTTGTACGGCGTCCAACATAAGAAAAATGAGGCCACGATCACAACCGTCATCTTCAAAGTACGGATCTTGGCTCTTCCTAAAGCTCCCATGTTCGAACGTCGCAACTCGTCCCCTATTGTTAGTTGGTAAAGCAAAACACAATCATTAATGCATCACGTTAACTACCTGCCAACTCTTGTAGACACAATTTACACCTAATCTATTAAACTGACAAGAATGCTTTCACAGCTATACTCAAGCTGACTTGATTGCTCTGCTTGCAGCTCACTGTATATTGCACTCACAGCTTGTCTGAGCTTTGTAGTTTATAGTATTGCTGGCTGTTGGCTTCACTTCTCAACAACGTGAAACACCGCCGCAAAGCTTATGAGCTGCTGCCAAATGGACAAAAAACTATGGGCCATATGCATAAAACAAACATTTACTTAAAAGTAAGCAAAAGCTTGTGCTTGAAGTAAAAGTATTTGCTAAATAGTAAATGGTTGAAACCATATGAATGAAAAAGTTATTTAGTATTTACTTTTACTAGACTGATTCTAGTAAATGCATTGCAAACAACCATACGCATAAAGATGTGCAATATTTTTTTGCCAAAAAGTAAAAGCATAGGCTTAATATTCAGCTCCATAGTTTTTAATTGTTTGTCAAATGTATGAATATGAAAAAAAAAGTGAACTTATCCTGGAAAACAATTTCATACCGATACCAAGTGAAAGTGTTAGATTAGACAATGAAGAAATATGGAGTAGCATTCATTCAAGGAACACAGGTTGTAGTTAAGAACTTTTCCTGCCATGTTTATTCACTCATTAAAACTTTAGGAGTGACCAAGCGTCTTATAGTATTTTTGACATTTATAGTTGCTTTGAGACATACACAAGGTGACGTCTCCTTGTTCTTCACTCGTCTTCGTCTACGTTGACATAAAAAATATTAAAAGTTTCTTCGTTCAGAGCTCAATGAACATGGAAAACAGTTTTTTATGATCTTTTCTGCATGGGTGTATGAATCCACCGGAAGGCAGGGTAGCATGAAATCAGCTCAACTCGACGTTTGAAAAAGTTACATCAACATAAAGTAGGAATTCTTGATTTTCTAATATATTTACACCCCACTTTCATAATTTGAATCTCTTTTATCGATATTGAAACAAGCTATCCAATACACTACGTGGACTGAAATATAAATTTAGTATCAACCAAGGTTCCTACAGAAAAAACCCGAACCCCCCTCTGTTACCAAGTTTGGAAATACGTCAATCTGAGAATACAATGCAGGTGCAAGACAGAATTTAAGAAATAATGTATGGATAGATTGAACATAGTGATGGTATATGATTCGTCCTGTTTTGATTTCCCATCTGCATTGGATTCTCATATTTAGGTATTTCCAAACCTGGTAACAGAGGGTTGTATCTGCTAGGGACTTGAATGTGCACACTACACTATAGGGCATGTTTTATAGAGCATAAACTACAAGAATTTACCGTTTGCCGAGTTCGCAAGATTATTGACTTTGTAGATTTCCAGAATAATCCGTAAATAGCAATAGATAATGGCGACCAGCGGGAATCCGTACATAAAAATGAATCCAAAAGCGTTGTACATAAGCTCGACCGATGGGGAAGGAAAAGAGTTGAATGTGACGCATTGCTCAAACCATGTAGCTTTCGGATGTTTTTCCACATGGAAAATAAAAGACTGTTTTCGGAGAAAAAAACATTTTTAGCAACTTGTCACAGGATTTTGGCGCATTACAGTACTATATAGAATGCTCTATTATTATTATTTAAAAAACTTTTACAGCCTTTATGATTTACCTTCTAGCTATTTTTTCAACATTTTAGCGCATTATTGTATAATATTTGATGCATGCATTTAAACTTTTTTATCTGACTTATTAACAACTTCTCTCTCAGTTGAGTAACTAGAGCTGCACGAAAAAGAAAGTGCCCTTATAAATATAAACGACTTCATAACAATGCTTCCCACGTGTTATGCATTTTGGATGAATAAAACTCGCTTTAAACCACAAAAACTGCACATTAATTTCTTTCTCAATTTATTTATGTGAAAATGATGCATAAATTATTAAAGGATAGACTGACACACTGACATGTTCCGTCTTGAGAATTGATAGCCAACCTAATAATCTAATTTCTAGCTCTTTCCGTTACCTTACACAATAATGAAGAATGAGCACGTACCTGGGGTAAACTGCAGAGAATGCTACCCACCCAAGCAGAAGTGAGCATAATTTTGCCTCGTTTGTTAGCTTCGGGAATAGTTAAAGGTTTCAGTACTGCAAAATAGCGGTCGAAACTTATGCACACCAAGACAAAACCAGAAAGGTACAGACCAAAAGCTCGGAAAAACAGCATAATTCGGCACATTAAGTCTCCAGCCTCCCAAGATACTGTGGCAGCCCAGCCAATCTAATTCCACAAAAAGGGTTCAGCTATCAACATTTATAGTATAAGTACGAAGTATTCATTACCATAGCTTAACGACTCAACGTCTATAACGAGGCAAATCTGATTAAAAGTTGGCTGAAGTCAGACTTAAAAAAAATGTGTGCGTGCCAATGCGATTTTAAATAATGAATAATATGAACAGGTTCCTATAAACCACAAACCACGAAGGGAGACTTTTTTTAGCACTGAGGAAATTTAATTCTATCTGCAGGAGTTATGTGGCTACTGTAGATACTTTTTCCTTTCCAATCCCCAGAGAATTGAAATTGATTACAAGAGCTAACTTTTGCGTTATAGCCATAACAAAGTTACAAAGTGATTAATGCGATTAAATTGGCAAAAGTTGTGTTTGACATTTTTTGGTACCCTATTTAACCCGAGCAAATAAACGGGAGAGAATGTGAAAGATTCATTTCACCATTAAATTCAAATGGTATTTTGCTCGGAAATAGTGAAAGTGAGCACAGGAATAGATTACTTCAAAGCTGAATATTTAGTTGACAGCAGGGAAAAGATTTATTTGACAAGGTACAATGAAAGTAATTGTACCTATGTTGGTGATGATAAATATGAATAGAATCTTTTTAATCCTTGATAGTTCAAATGTGGAACTCGTTTCACGGTCATACTTACAAAGTATTAACAAGTGAAAAGCTTTGATAAAACGTACCTCCATTGGCATCATTAGGAACGTGACCATTAAATCTGCCACTGCTAAATGCAATAGAAACAAGTTGATCCGATTCATGGAAGACTTTTGACGGAACCTGCGGATAAACATAAGCAGGGGTTTTATTATTTCAGTGTTAAATTCTAATCACACGATGGATAAAGTTTTGATGATCAAAAAGGAAGTCTTAATGTAGTCAGTCACTATCATCAACCCAGCTTTGTTCCATTATTTGGACTTATAGTTCAAACCACACTCACTCAGTCGATTACATACATTTTCGCGTAGCAAAAAAAGTGTGTTTTCAACTAACTCCTTCAAAGTAAAACTAAAATGCTTGAGCTCTAGTAAATTACATATTTTGCCAAGTTTTCAGTTTGGTACTCATTGTTTTTGTTTTAAAAGAACCAAAACAAAAGTAAAAGAGTATCTTCGTAATTCAGATCAAAGAACATTTTGGAAAGAGTCTGACCTTTTGAATGCATTGATAACATTTGGTTTTGTGAATAAAAAAATTCTATAGCGTGTTAAATTTTTTTTTAGTATTCTAGGCACGTAATTCTTTGATGTGAGCCATACAGTGTCGCAAAAATATACATACAGGTGAGTTGTCAATGTCAAAAATTGTGGCGACTGACATGAAATTCACACATGATTCAACTACATGCAGCACTTTACTTACGCCTACGTCTGATGTGACACGCCGTTATGTAAATAATAACTAGCCGGGCCCAAGTCTGACTGTCAATGTTAAAATCTATTAAAATTTCAATGATTTACTTTCGACGAAGTCAAGTGTCTAGAATGTAGTACATATTTTCTTACTCCTGATACTAATCTATAGCTAGTCAGCGACCCACTCCTTCAATTACTTCAATGCATGAATTATTCACAGTTCCCCAAATCACAATCATTATAAATTCATAAAATATTTAATATACCGCAAACAAGCTTTAAGGTTTGGATATTCTAATACAAATACCACTTATTGTTACATAGCAGCAGTGCAAGCATAAGAATGGCGGTTTCCATGTATTTTTCATCCAACAACGTCAAGCCCAAACATTTTAATAATGTTTTGACTTGTTCAAGATGAACGCTATTGGCAGTAATTGTCAATGGCAATATAAAGAAAGATTTCTTTCTCGGAATAGAACCATCTATGGAAACTGGGGAGAAATTCCTAGAAAGCTGGTTTTCGAAATTGGGTCAAAAATGTGAAGAACGCTTCCTCATCATCACACGGTTCCTCATTCAATATTGTGAGGACAAAAATTACTTTTTGTGATGGTCATACTATTTTTAGTATAATTTCAGTTCATTCAGGTTTAGGTTATTTTAGTTTTAACACATGCTTTGTTTTGTTATGTGTATTAGCATTATCAATGTGCTCAAAAAATGCTTTACATGGAATACGTGTATTCTGCTTTGTGTCTAATAATTAGTCCACTGAGATGTATTTTGCTTTCAGTTGTTGTAGCTTACAAGCTATATAAAGGAACGAGACAGTCGTCTCGTGATGCTCAGTATAGTCTCAGCAGTTTTGGGTTTTGCCCGGGCAGTGGGCAAAATCGGGTAAATATGGGCAAAATCAGGCAAAATAGGGCGAAATGGGGCATAAAGAAAGAAACACGCTATAACATATTTATTGCATGACTTTGTTGCCGAACAAACATTTTTTCGCTCAAATTCGATGTGAAGACTCGGTGGCGAAATTTTTCAGAGCACTAGTTTTGTTTGCGTTTAAACTGATTGAAATTTTTTTTGAAAGTTTAAATCGTTTCATGGCAGTTTTTTTTAAGTTCATTGGATTGAAATGCCAAAAAAGGAGTTAAACGTATGTGTAATATTTTCGTACGAAGTGTAATATTTTCTTGAAGTGTAGTATTTTCGGGAAGTGTAGTATTTTTGGAAAGTGTAGTATTTTAGGGAAGTGTAATATTTTCGGGAAGTGTAGTATTTTCGGGAAGTGTAGTAGTTTCGGGAAGTGTAGTATTTTAGGGAAGTGTAATATTTTCGGGAAGTGTAGTATTTTCGAGAAGCGTATTTTTTTCGGGAAGTATAGTACTTTTGGAAACTGTTCGCAAACTGCAGCAGGAACCCTAATGAGTAACCATAATAGAGTCATTCGATTAACTCAAGAGCAGTTTTACCGTTATATTCAAAATCTTCTATCAGACTTTAGTACAGACAAGACTGATATTAGTAGTGGGTTTTTGATTTGTGAAACTGCAAGCAATTAAATTTCAACTTTCTTTTGTCAAAAGTCAAGTAACTAAACACTCGATAAGTTAAACTGTTCATGTCAGCTTTGTATTATTAGGGCTTATAATTTTTTTAGTCAACAATAAGCATTAATATCATAATTATTGATATTTTCTTTGTAGCAACACCACATTGATCAATTTCTTAGTTTAAGATTGTTTTCAGTTATTTTCTTTCATTCATTTACCGCTTATACTTTTTCTATGTCGCATAATAACTCTATTGCTATTTCTCCATTTAAGCGTTTTGCCCAGTTTTGCCCGGGGCAAAATTGAATTTCGCCCGGGCAGGGCAAATATGGGTAGGGAGCAAAAGCCAACACTGAGGCTAAGCAATGCCCAGTTAGGCCCTGTTGTACTAAGCTACTCTAGATTGCCTCAGTCAAGATAACTCTAGATTCTTTTCCCTTGATTCCTAAATTCTTTAGTTATCCTTAAGTTTAAGTTATTATTTCAATTTGCTTGTGTTTAATTGAATGTCTTTGCTTACGTTAGTAAAACTACAGTATTATAGGGACAGGGAAGTGTTCAGTTCTGGCTAATATTTGCATCACACTTCACCGTATCCCTCTAATAAGTGTATGGTGGAGCATAGTTGTGAGAATCGTTGCATTGACCCTACGAACATAGCTTGCATTTACTCGACCTCACATCTTTTGCCTCACAATATCTCAGGCAACAAATTTCTGCTATTTAGTTATAGTGCAAGATCGCACTAACTTCGATTTAAAAATAAATTGTAACATTTAATTGCTATCGAAAATGTATTTTAAAAAAAGTTAGTGTAAGTTTTAGTTTTCATTGGGAATGCTACCAATAGTCTTGCTTGCTAGCAACTAGCAAATAATTCAAAATTGTTGGTGAAATAAAAGCAGTTTTTTGGAGCTTCCTACTTGGGATTAGTTACCAATTTAGGTGCCCACGGCCCACAGCTCAGTTCCTGAGGAACCACTCCTACGTACGATATGTAACAACTATGAAAAACCGTCTAAAATTACCCTAGAAGTAGCGTAAATACAGTGGCAAAACGAGACAAAAATTAAAAACGAGAATTTCATCATTGTAGTCAGTTTGCATTTATGTGGCATTTACCTAAGTATAGTAGACAGAACCGTGATATTTCCAAGAGCAGACACAACAATCAATATGGAGTATGCAATAATGGAAATGACATGGCCATCATTAAATTGCATATCAATGGTTAGTTCCCAATCCTCTGTCCCGTTTTCGGAACTTGATCCATTATCACAACACTGAGAAGTGATTATCTCACTACTGTCGTTCATCATTCCAAGGGATTTGCATTGGAAGTTTTCAGCTGGGACATCAGCATATCCTGTATAATCATAACTGTCATATACAGAGGATTCACTAGTTTCCAGCAAATTCGTGCGTGGCGTTGAATATTCTTCCATTTTTGTGTTTGCACTTGTTTACTCAACCTATTTAACTGTGAGTGTTGTTTCTTGTGTTCAGGCGTTAAAGACAAATCGTAAAAGCACTTTTCATGCCATGTCAGGTACAAATGCTAAGGATGTATTGCTTGCTCAATGGTAAAAGTAGGTTGAGTTGTAAATGTTTTGTACTCAATCAAAAGACCCTAAAATTTGATAAAAATTGTTGTTTTGAAGTTCCAAAGAAGACTAAACTTTACTCACACCCACGATAATCAGCTAAAGTTTGTTAAAAACTTAACTCAAGTAAATGTGAACTTCAAATTTTCTACACATCACGGACGTATGTAACACTTATTAGTTCCGATTACATTCTTTTGGAACTTTATAAATCTTGAAAGTGAAACTTTGAGATTCTCACTTAAACTCAGCATTTTTTCCTGTAGTTGCCTGCAACTGTACCAGTAAGTTTGTGCCTCCACAGTTACCGTGTAAATGAAAGTAAAAGCGTGAGCTTTCACTTTTCCATGCTTCCACTCCTCGCTGAAAGTGCAAACTGACACGGAAATGTGAGCACTCAACGTTTTTCTCGTTCTGTGGCAAAAGCTCTATGAGATGGGAAAACATCCAAAGTACAAGGGTAGCTACATGCGTTCCTTTTTTATGGCACTTTTGATATGGTTGGTGTGATTGTAAATAAAATTCTTCCACGTTTTTATAAGTTGCAAAAAGTTTAACAACCATGGCTATGTAGGTTTGATGAAATGAAATCAGCAATAATAATGGAACGTTCATTTTGTGAGAAAACTTTTTAATTGAATGAGTCTAACCAAGTTTATACAAGAATACTAATTTCCTGCACTTGACAGGACGGACAGAAATTACTACTATTTGAGGGATTGAATAGAAATACTTTCTAACCATAACGAATCTATAAATCATGAAGCAGTTTTCCGAGTTTTTGTGTGGAATTCCATACGATCTTTCAAAGCATGGAGGATGGGGAATTGGACCCATCCTTTACAATAGTTTTTAAAATCGTCCATATCAATTGACCAAACCATCATGCCAGCTAATCCACGGCTCATGGCAAAATCCACCTTTTCATCAATGATGAGTTTGTTACAACTTCACAATTTCTAGCTAAGAGCATTACCTTTATCTTTTGAAAAGATTCTTACTTTCTCTTGTGCACTAATTTCATCGTCGTATCCTAACCAGGTTGTCTTTGTGAAAGCCCAGGGGATTTGATATGTTAGATCGTAACGCATTTCCCAGTCTTCTGGAGCATGAACGATTTGCATACATATCTGTGTTGAAAGCAGAAAAGAGACAAAGAAATTTTGAGCTTTTTTTTTGACTGAAGCAATTGTTCTAGCATGAGTTTAGATAGCAGAAGTGATTGCACAAATTATGTGAAAATTGGACAAAACTCGTAGGTTAAACGTATTCTTTCAAAGTTTTCACACAGCTTCTAACGATTTGGAACGAATATTACAAAAAGAGCTTCTAAATAATAATTAAATAATTATTAGTTCATTTGAGCAAGCGGTTTTGGTTCAGATTATTATTTGGGGCCAAGTCCGTAATGATATAATTTCTTCTATAGCCTTATACTTACTTCAAAATAGGATAAAAATCCTGCTTCCCGAGTTATTGCACCTTCCGGGCCAGGTCCTGCAGCTTCATCGTAGAAGTTATGTTTTGACGGCTCCGTCAACGTGTAAGTTCGGCCGTATGTTCCTACGCCTACAAAAAATGTATTTCCTCATGTGGACTTGAGCAAGATGAAAATTGATTGTTGCTATAAGGCATTTTTTTTAGAAATGTTTTCTTAGTTTGGAAGATTGAAACCGAAAAAGGTATGCTCACTACTAAAAGCGTAGTACAATAAAAAGCATACCCAAAGTAATTTTGTCTGGTGGCGCACCAAGCTCCATAAAATATTCCACTGCGAATTCCTATTAATACAAAGAAATTATACCTATTAGCGAATTGTCTCCAGCATTCAAATTTGTAGTAATTAACACCTGACAATTAACTTTTAGCTTACATGTTGGGAATTCATGAATAAAAGAGCGAAATTAAATGCATGGTGTCAATTATTATTAATAATATACTATCAACTATAGTTTGTCGACTACAGCCAATGAAGCAATCGCCAGTGTGCAACTTTTTAAACGATATTTAACTAAACCAGCATATATTGAACAGCGGATCCTAATTTATTTTGTATTTCTGCATACTTTATTCCCAGAACCGTTTAAAGGATTTTTGAAGTAACTTTAACTGCTTTTTATAAGGTCTCATTCTGAGAAGTTATTTTTCAGAATGATCACAAAATGTGAAATACATATTTACATATGTTTTCTCAGTCAGTCAAATGAGTACAATGTGCACGAAATGATGATATCGTTTTTTTGTAAAAAAAATTTCCGCGAATTTGAAAAACTGTCAAAGTTAAAGTAGGAATCAGTCTGGAAACTTATTTTTCAGAATGCTCACCACAAAGTATAGAACTCTAGTTTTCTCTGTCAAATGATAAAAATGTGCACGAAACGTGAATAATCATTTTCTCGCAAAAGCATTTGTAAGAGCTTGAAAGACAGTCAAGGCAAAATCAAAGTAGAATACAACACAGTCCGTAGTATAGCAATATTCAGGGTTCACCAACTTACTAACAGTAAGTCACTTCAGCGCAATGAAATCACCTAAAATGTGTAAAAATAATTACCACAGTTAGTTGTTTGTCCAATTCAGTTTCCTCTTGTTTAAAATATAGTGGACTTTGATGTCCAATTTTTCTAGCTTCCGGTGGGTCCTCCAAAAAGACTTTGAAATCGTAGAGCATCAAGTTGAAGTAGTCAATGTGCCTAAAAACAGCAATTACGTTTATATTTCAATAGCTTTTGATTCAAAAGCGATGAATCTATAACCACAGGCTGGATCATTCGAGTGTCAATCTTTTTACCATCTTTTGTACATATAACAATATATATTATTGTAATTTACAGTTACTGATCATTTGTAATTTATTCACATGCATAGTACAGCGACTACCCGTATAGGATTTGAAAAGTAACTGACTTTATACTTTTAACTGACCCAGCATGTGTAGTATGAAGTGTGTGTGAACTACCTACACACAGACACAGACATCATGGAACGTACATACATAGAGTGAAAGTGGCAGGGCATGCCATTAGCTAAAGAGTAATTTTCCCTTACTTCGAAATTTCCAACACGTCGTATGCATCGTCAATAGTATCTTTCCCACAACCGAATGCTGATGTGAGCAAAAGTCGCCTACCCATTTCTTCTCCCAAATTATCCAGGGCTGCACGTAGTTCCTATAGTATATTGTTTGCCAAAAAGTAATTGAAAATGTTTTTGCACATCACTCGCCAAATATGCTCATAAATTATGTAACTAGTAGAACGTAATATGAGTATGTAACTCGAAGCCATTTAGAATATTTGATGTTTTTTTTACCTTTAAAAGTATTGGAAAGTTTTCTTTGTCTACAGGTCTTCCTCCACGTTTTGCTGGATCTGAAAAAAAACATGGACAAAATATTCAGCAAATATTTTTACTCCAATGCTAATTAAAGATTCCTAGATCACAAAGGCTTCCCATAAGAAATAAATAGTTGACGAAAATGTGTAGAGATATAAAAATTCAGTCTGTTTTATTGATATTGCAGACAATAGATCAATGTTTTGCTCTGCTTGGCTTTCTTTGCATATATCTTTTGTTCGTCTTATTCTTATTAGTAATTCGTATGATTTTCATTCATATTGTGCATGCATCCAGTTAATTAAACTGTGCTCCGACTTACGTACATTCCCAATCCATGTCAATCCCATCCAAATCAAATGTTTTAACAAACTCCATTGAGCTATCGATGAAAATTTTCCTGTTTTCTGGAGAGCTAGCCATATCGGAAAATCTAGTGGATCCTTGGGTCCATCCACCCACGGCAACCATCACTTTTGGGGTTGCATTTGAATCTTTTGATCGTAGCGCTACCGTCTTTCGTATCATGTCTGCAAAGATAGCATTGTTGTCCCGCAAATTAGCAACTATGGAAATTGAGATCACGACAGCGTGATTGATATCATAAGATTTCGTGTTTACCAAGCTGCCCCATTCTATTGTCGCCTACATCAGGATCGATTTCTTCTTCACCCGGTGCGAGATCAAAATACGGATCCAGAGTGTAAATTCTATTAGTGCGATTGCTTAGCCCGACAAAGGAGTATATGAGATGAGTGCAAAGCTTCGGATCAATATCCTCTGTGCTAAATCGCCCTCCACCTTAATTAATTGGCAATATCTTGATATAAAGCATCGTTAAACTACTTGTAGTACATTGAGTAGGAGCTTCGTTTGTAATCAATTAGTGGATTGCTTTGTAAATACAGCCCTTTGAAGGTATCCACTAATTTATCTGTCAGTTAATTTTGCAGCAATTGCATCAAACTGATAAGGTTCATACATTCTTAAAAGGTGTTTTTTTAGATAGACATAAAATTATACTGTTTGTGCCAATATTAATGTTTGTTGCTTGATTGTAAATACACCAAGACTAAAGACTTACTTACGACCTTATATAAGGTCGTATAAAATGTGCAATCCATCTTTTGCACCCAAAAATGTATCACAATGGCATACTTTTTGTGAATATATTTACCCAGCCAATGGTATTATGTTTCAGATTTCAAAAAAAAATCCGTTTCACCTTAGAGAAATCATAAATATTGCAAGCAAATACGGTAAACTACGGTATGCGGTAATACTTACCGTCTCTCCAATGTGACCACGTTCCCCAGTAACACATGAGAACATTTCCACCTGACTCTGTTGTAAAACGTGAATGAAAGTTTTCTACATTAAAAATTGAATATTGCAAACTGGATAGCAATTTTTTATATTTTCTGTTGGTGCTACCATATTACTTGAATCACATTGTAGAAAAATGTTTGAAACTGTTCCAAGAATGATGAAAATGGTCCATTGAAATACGAAGGTGCCTATATTTCCACAAGAAGTTTATGCATGAGCACATCCATATTACTTAAATGTAAGATATGAGTTTGGTTTTACCTTTCATATTGCCAAATAGTGACGACAAAGTGCATTAAACTAGTCTGAACGAACACTCGTAGTATTCTTACGAGGATTTAATTTACTGGAATGTGAGTGTACCAAAAAGTATTAGCGTTATGAATGCAATTTATTATCGTGTGTTCAACTAACTAAAAGTCAGTTTAATGATTTGTCCATCATTTTATCTTATCTTTTTATCTTGTTGAAAATTCCCCTTGGAATACGCGTAAATGATAAGAGGATATTATTATTATAATGCAATTACGTCAGACATCAAACAAATGGCACCAGCGCCTTCTTCTATACAAATGAAATTTGCAATCTTTTTTCATGGAGAAAATATAGCAATGAGATGATAATACTTCATAACATTTCCAATATCAAATTACTCATTCTTCCCTTTGACTTTTCTGTAATGAAAATGGAAACCTTGGTATAACAAGATTATTCATCCATCACCAGGTTCCAGTAATATGTAAAAGCTTGTCACTTTCCTACGAGACGTAATATTTCCTGTTGGGAAACAAACTTCAAGTGATGCACGCCCAATCAGCACCCAATGAATTTTTCGTCTTAAATAATAGCCCACCACATTTTATTCGTATAGTCAATCACTCTCTCGTAAAATTGTAAAATACTTTATAATAGTTTTGGACAGCTACTCAGTCTCTTGTATCACAAGACAGTTTGAAGTACAAAATATAATACAATATAAGTTGTGAATAACACAAACAAGCAAATGCATTTTCAGCTTATAGGTTCATTGTAGGTCCTTAATATGAAGCCAAACTCATATTATGTATGATGCACAAAAACTAAGAAATTACACCAAAAAATATTAGTGTGTACAATAGTTAAATAATAATAAGGATCATATGAAAAAATCATATCACAGAATTAAGCAGTCTCATTATTGTTTGCACGGTGCAAATTTTTCCCTGTGATTGATCCTCTGTTTTCGTCGTCCAAGGGCTTCAGAACATATTTGATAAAACTGGAAAGGAAAGCAAGAGTCGTAGTTAACTCGTAGTGCAATCCAATGTGAAAGCATTGTATAGATAAACTATAGTAATTTGGAACCGTACCAAAAGGTGGCTATTGGAGCCACCAAAATTCCAGCTTCTATAAGAAAGATTAATCCTGGATATATTTGTCTTGTCAAAGGGTATATGCTATTGAACAGAACAGATGCTGAGAGAGTGCACAAATCCTCCATGACGGCGACGAAGGCAAATATTTTCCCTACAGAATAGATATAATGAATAAAATGAATTTAAATACCGTGTAGCCACAATATAACAGAGTTCCGGTTATTCTCTTTTCACCCTTCAACATAATATGTTATTTTGGCGAACAAATAAGGTTGGTAGTTGGTTTCCATTGCGGCCAACCTATATATAAGCACCATGCATTTCCTAGAGGCTAACTACTTTGGCGATTATGTAAGGATTTCTACGTTTCAAGCATTTATCAAGAAGAAAATATGTGCACAAGCAATTGCATAATAAATAGGGAGTATGTTATTAGAAAGAGCAGCCATGTAATTTCAAAGCTATGGTAATACATAAGCCTCACAAAGTTATGAGATTTGGACAAACACATAGACACGATCATAGCCTAATTGCTAGTCCAACTACTAAAAGTAATTGAGCAAAGTAAAAATAGGCCATACGACAAAAAATGTATTTTCAAGTATTATGTAATACCTTGCTCCGAGGGTAAGACCATTTTTGAAATTAAAGCTCGAGTGGCAGGAACCGTAAAAGATGTGAACGCAGCTGTGACAGGAACTGAAAGAGTGCATGGAAAAAAACAGATGAATGAATGAAATAGTGATCGTGAGTGGTACATTTGTTTTGTTGTTTAGCAGTAGGCTTATTGGTTGTTTCTTAGTTATTCCTGAGCACTTGGCACAACTCATCCTTGAGGAAAACCAAATTCATTTTGTAAATACTATTAACTGACTAAGGTATCATCACTAAGGAGTCTTTATGGATCGAATTTGATTTTGCACTTGAGTAGCCCCTCAAATACAACTTTTTACACTAACTTCACTTGCTTGCCATAGCGTCCAAATCCTCAAGTCTGGTTTCACTTCACCACTAGTTGTAAACTGGATAGGAAAACAACTAAAGTAGGTAGCTCAATTTCTGCATTTAACTCTGTAGAGTTTCTGATCAAAATCAAAGTATGCAGTCCAATGGAGACAATCAAAGTTGCTCCGTACAATAGGAAGTGAACGACGAATTATTGATGCGCTTACACAAGCGTACTCGGGCATTATGTAAGCGCCTTTTATATTGCGGACATAAATAAACTGAGAAGAAAGTAACTATGGAATTCTTTCTGTCCTAAATCACATATTGTAACCTATCCAGTTTGTATGAAATACACAACTTTTAGGTGAATGATGTTTTATACTTGAGAGAGAATTTGCCTAGTTATGTTTGACTTTATATTCATCTATTGGTTTGGAAATTATTGTGCTGAACTCGGGATTCATTGCACATGATAAAGTCCACACATGAAAAGTTCCCATGATCCCATGTCATTAAATACTACTTCAAAGTTCAAACAAAACTTACCGAGAAAGGCCATAATGGTAGACGAGCTGAAAGCGTACAAAATGAGACCAACCATTCGGGAAAACAGGCCTAGCAAACAAATTGCTATGTCATCCAGAGAAAATTTTTTAAGCAGCGGCATCCCTACAACCAGCATGAGTACTCCAAGTCCGTATTTGAAACCAAAGTAGTACGAGTATGTCTTGTACGACCATTGCAAAGGGTCTCCTTTGGCATACAAGTAGGCAACATCAAGTTCACCTGAAACAAATAATTAGGGCATTGCATTCACTAACAGTGGAAGCATAAGAGTGGATTGAATTCAAGAACATATTATTCCACTTGGCGCATAAACGATATTTTTTAACAGAGTAATTAGGCAAAGAAAATGTTTTCGCTCACTTTGGGTCAGTTTTTGCTATAATTTAATAGGAGCATAGCATGCAATTTTAGTGGGTTTAAGAGCCTGGTAATTGGCTGCTTCAAAATTCATTTTCAAGCTGCATTTAATTTAGTTGAAGTCAACTGAATTTATAAGCGGGATTAGAACTTGAAGCATTCATGTAATTTATGTTGAGCAAAAAAGCTTTTTTTTATGAAATTGACAAGAGCCGGATTATTTCAAAGTCAAATCTTTTCATTTCACAAAAGCAGCTTAAATTGACAACTAACTAACGAACAACTCTTCACTCTTGAAAACAAAATGAAAACTGAAAACCCATCCCCTAGAACTACAGATTTTTTTGTCTCACAGCTTTATCGAAATTGAGTATTCCTGCATTGCTTAAGATTGGAACATGAGACTCTACACTACCTCTTTCAATGCATCAACTTGAACTATTTGTTTTCAAGTTTACATAATGCATACGTTTACTTTCCGAGGGTTCTGTCGCTATCTGCACAGCCTTTAGACAATAGAATGAAAAGTTTCAAGTTGTAATAATAAGCCCTACTCATCATGAAAGTTTAACTTGGAGGATGCGAGGGTCTGTAAAATAGAAAATAGAGCCCTGTACATATTTGCACTTTTGTTAGCTAGCATACTTAAAGTAAACATTTCAGCGGCTACAATCTGGCATCATCACTCAATTATATGCACAAAGAGTTGAACTGAATCGGATTTTGCAAGTTAAAAGGTCAAGCAAGCCTATGCTCATCAAAGTAATAGATTCTCCAAGAAACAATTTGGTTGCTTACCTGCCGTAATCATCATAGTGATATAAATTGCAACAATCAGCAAAATGAGACAAGTCCTCTTATTATTTTCTCGTTTCTTGGTCACAACTCTGACAGCATCAATAAAATGGGCCGCACTGAAATACTTGACACAACAAGACTCCTCACTTTTACCATGCTCCAGCATGTCCTTGATGTCATCATCAGACACGCTCGAGGTGTCATGGCTATTGCTCGAATGAGTAATAAAATCCTTTTCACATTCCTTATCCTCATCGCTACTACCGGTGATTGCATCCTTTTCATGCTTTTTTAATTCCCCTGAAGAAACGCTGGAATGAACCAACAGGGTTTTCCTTTGGTCTTCTTCACTTTGCACAGAGCACGGAGTTGTGCCTCGAATTTCCTCCTCGTTCACTACATCGGGCATGATGCCCACCACATCGTCCACAAAAAATATGACATACAGACAGGAAGTTGCGTAACAGCCCATCATGAATAGAAAAGCATATGCATGGCCTGTGATTTCAAGCATAGATCCACTAATAAATGGACCCACAGTGCCCCCCAGAGAAATCATGGCTTCTAGACGACTAATCCGGATTGTACGGTTCTTTTGACTGCTCACACTAGCCACGTATGTCATGCAAGACATAATGCACGATACAAATCCACCAGTTAGTCCCGACAAGAATGAAGCTACGCATATTAAGGCCACAGGGGCTTCAGAGAAGACTGCAATGACGATATACACTATGCAGGCTAAACAGCCACCCAATGGAGGGAACAATATAGGCCATTTTCGCCCAAATCGATCACTCCATGATCCTAAATAGATGGCCACTAGTAAAGAAGGGATGACCAGACTAACGGTGGAGAGGAGAATCAAATGGGAAGAGGCTTTTTGAACAACCTCCAGCTCCTGGCTATACTGCACATCATGCAGGTCTTCGCAGATTTGGGGTGAGTCGAAATATTTTTCTGAGCACACTTTGATGTACACTAGATCTTGAAACAAGGAATACTGGGCAAACACTGCCAGCATGTACAGAAACAGGACGGGCTCCACTGTGATCCCTGTGAAGGTCAGCTTCACATGTTCTCTTAGCTGAGCAACAGTGAGCATTTTGGTTGGAGTTTTTGGGAAATGAAAATTAAAAAAAAAATTTTTTGCACTAGCTTCCCATGAGAAGAACTATTGTGGGTTGAGAGGTTTTCAAAGGATTCACTTATAGTCTATGGGCACATTTTTTGACCACATGGGAGTAATTTGAGAATGGTGGTGAGTTAGTAAGTACAGTTTATGTTTTAGTTAGTGCCAGACCAAGGTCAACTGTTGGGGCTCAAGCTAGTGTTTGGAATCCTACCAAGGCACAGTGTATAAACAAGAGAATGTTATTGACTTTCCCATGGGATGTGAGTCTGAGCTGGTGGCAAGTCGGTACCTGCAAGAAGGTAATGAAATCAGTGTTTGTTAGCTACTTACATACTCTAATGGCTGTACATGTGACGAACATAAGTAAAGTAGCTTAATAATAGTGGTAAGTAAGTAATAATATTTATTGGTACATGCATATGTGGATGACGAGACAGTTTGAAATGATAGTGAAGACGACACAACAACATTTGTGACAATAGAGCGGGCTTGGAAACTACAATGCTATAGTTAGAATTATGTGAATGGTGGTTAGACTTTAAAACGATACCATGTGTTTTAGAAATATGCAATACATGCGGCTAAAATCTAAATAATTCAAAACTAGAATGACTTCCAGTTGCAAAGGAGGATACAAAAACGTTTGAGGCACTTGAAATGATTCCAACACTATTCATAATAAAAAGGTTTGTGTTTGCATAAGCTTTTCTTTAGCCGTACGTTTTGTAGTTTAATTTCAACTTAAAGCTAGTCGTTGCAGCAGTAAGAGGAGCTCAGGAAAATAATGAAGGTTCATTGTGAGTTTCAACTGCCGCTACAGCCTTCACATTTATATGACTGATGCTCATATATGGTAATGCGAAATGTGTAATGAGGCATGCATATGTTTTCTCCTGTCACCTACTTACACACATAAAAGATGCCGAATGACATTTAGCAAGTGGTGAGAAAAATTCATTCACCGTGTCAAAGTCAAGTGCAAGTGAGTCTATGCCTGCAGGCAAAATGAATAGGATGACGGGTGCAGTATTGGATGAATATTAATGCTAAAATTGTTTTCTTTTAGTTCCATTCAATTCAATAAGAAAGAACTTGGAATGAAAAAAATCATATTGTTTGCTCAAAACTGTCTTCCCAAATAAAGAAAACAAAATAATTTGCTTTCAATTCAAGATAAACTTTTGTTGAACTAGTTGAAAAACATTGATACCTTCTGTTCTGCTATAAGTAAATAAAAAACACAAAAAGGGAGATTTTCAAACATGTTTGGGTACAAATTAATTATTCTGCAAACTTTTTTAAGCCCAGCCAAGAATAATTTCATTGTATAAATTTTTTTAACACTAGCATGCTGAAATGAAATAACAACTTACAAACTTTCCAATAAGTCGGCTGGAAGAAGAAGTTATATAATGGCTAAACTCGCTGAACTTGTGAATCAAGTGAAATACGAACAAAAGGATTTTCACGTCTGCTGTTAAGACCTGATGGTTCCCAAATGAGAAAATGCAAACGCTATCAACATTGGCTTATACGACTTATTGATAACAGATGCTCAGGTCATTTTCAAAAGCAAGGACAAAACCTTTTTTTGAAGTGTGCCCAAACTCAATGTGAGATAAGTTAAGCTATCATTCTTATCAATGTACCAGCTACACTAATAATAAGAGAAAAATTCAACCCATTGAATCATGCATGTTGTTTCTACAGAAATTTGTGGTGAGAGCTTATCACGTAATTTTGGCAATGATCATGACAAATGCCATTTCTGCACTCAATTCTGGAAACATAAGCTAAATCCACAGAGAAAGATTATTGGAATCCATATTTTACACAGGTTGAAAGATAAAATTTGTAAATACAAAGAGAAATCATTACAAGTGAGTGACATATCCTACCTTCAGTAATACATTCAAGTGGATCTTCTATGTAAACTTGAAACTGATATAGTTAGTTAGCTGTAATTTGAGTGCAATGACGAGGAGATTTTCAAGGGGTTTTCTCGTTAATGCGAGCATCATTTTTTTAAGCTTGGAGGATTTGATGAGAAATTGTAAGATGGGGATTCTAGCTGCTATACGATTATTAGAATTTTTCTTCAACTCCAAGATTTAATGATGAGGTTAAAAAAAGTTCGTCAAAACGTCTTCTATAGTATGTTGCATAGCAAGTTACAATATTCAATTTAAATAACATGCGTGATTGCAGTCTTCCAAACTTCTGATCTCATTAGGATTCTTTATTAACGTTACAGGCCCCATAACCTGAGGAGATGTTGGCATGAAACTATATAATCAATTGCTCGCAAAGTATATGGAGATCACCATCAATATTTCAAGGAAATAAACTCTCCGTTGCTTCACATTGCCAACGAATCTGGATTGAATGGTTGCTGTAAAAAGTCAACAGCTAAGTTGATTATGTAGCAGCAGTAAAATCTAATATTAAAAACTACTTGAAGGCACTCATTTAAAAAGTTTCATAGGATTAATTATACGTTGCTGTGCTTGGTTGCCAAAAATATGCATAAAATAATATTCCTCAAAATGTAGTGTTTGCACATGAAAACGTATGTAAATGAACGTTTTGACGGTTTGTATTTCATTGAAAGCTTTCTGCTGTTATTTACCCTTGAATGACATTGTCACTCATTCTCATCCTGATAAATATTTAGCACACTTGATGAGCAGCTCATATTTCACGAAAAAGTCTGAAACTGAAAATTATTTTTGTCAACACCAAACTTTAAAGAAATTTCGCATCATGTGTGTCCGATCTGAAAAAAGTTTGACGATCAAATAATTAAACTAATAAGATTTTGAGATAGAATATGTTGTAAGCTTAACTTCGGCGTCTTACTCAATATAAAACTTCTAACTATTCTTCGTCTAACTATTGTCATCCGCATGATATGGTGCAGAACATTTGCAAATTATAATTTACGATGAAGTTAACAGATTGTTGACGAAAGCTTGGTGAATAATCAATATGAACATTTTAAACCTGTATATACTCTGAGGAAAAATTTCTCCAGTGAATAAGATCAGTTTACCGTATCCATAGGCTTTATTAGACTAAACTATTGCTTACAAAAATGGAATGAAACCTTCCATACAAGGTCATTTACTATCTTATGCTATCTTAAGCCTGCAGAATCGTTCAACATTCTGCAAAACGAAAATAAATATTAGATGACAACTTGAAATTAAATCAGCATCGAGTTGAATTCCAATATGAATTTGCATTATTTTCGTTCAATGAACCCGCTTGAGTAAAAACAACTACCTAGATTTACTTTAGCATGAAAATTAATATTCGGAATTCCTACTAGTCGACCGTTCCTCCCAAAATTCATGCCAATTTGTTTCTTGTATAGTGTTGAGTAAAGTAAGTGTTTTAATACTGGTAGTTAGTTACATAATAAATACTGGTAGTTGCAGATATAGATTAGAAAGTTTGCATGAAAATCTCTATGAATAAATAAAACTTATCATTATATTAGTTTGGACGACTAAACGAATTCATGCAGTGGCACAAAGAAGCAAAATATGTCATGCCCTAAAAAAACTTCCCAATTAGCTCATATCGATATAAAATAATCAATAACTCTAAACTTTAGCGGTTGGTTGAGCGCAAAAAATATATGACGGTAGCAATAACAATTTGTACAGCTTTCCTGATCAAAACAGGTGCTACATGAAACTGTTGCAGAGTCAGTTCTGAGAAACTGACTAACACTGGGAAATGAGTTCATTTTTCGGAAAAAATAAATGTGACAATGACGAATGCTAGTTTACTACGTTTGCATTTATACTGCGTAATGAACGAGCCCATATAAAAGTTTGTCGACTGAGAAATCCTACGAGCAACAATTGTTTCCCTTTCATTGTGCATCATTATTAGTAAATTTGCATATCTACAGTGTATTCGCCTACGCGTTTTTCTTAATTCGATTATGATAAACTGATTTCTACCATGCTCTGTTCTATATTCTCAAAACACCGAAATGCAAGCAGATACGAAAACAAAACACAAATACTTACTTTGCTTTTCCTTGTATCCACTGCATAGAATAATGAAATATTAGTATCACATGAAAATACTACACAATCAGTTACACCCATTCTTTGTCACAATAACTCACAAACTGAATCAGACCTAGATGTTCATACTTTAAATATGTGCGGGTGGCCAATTGCACTGCATATGAATGAATGAAAATTCCCATATGAGTGACTGAAAATGGCCAGCCGACTACTATATAAGACCTCGTTTTTCAAGCAATAATATAATGTAATAGTAATGTGCCTAGCCAATTTTGTGAAGTGTGTGTACATCTGGAAACACATTGAGCATATTAATAACAAGGCTTGTCCAGCTTCGTAGACAGACAGATGGATACACTTATTGTAACGCACATAATAAGAGCCTTGGACTAAAAGTTAGTTAGTTAGCTACATCATACGGATATGTCTATGTTATTCTGGTTTGGTTCATCAAATACACTGGAGGAGATGTATAAACGGAGACTGCATACATACATAATGCTGTAAATGATCAAGGTTAGATTAGGGGTGAATCATTACTATTGCCTGAATGTGTAAAGCATGTGACCAAAAGTATAGATAGTGAAAAATTGGAACAACTACCACCACTAAAACAAAGCGCAACGATAGACTCGTATTAATACAAACTGTATGACCTACGCATCGTATTTTATGAATGGGAATTTATCGCATTAAAAAAGATTCAAGTCACAAGTTAGCTGCAATTAAATAGCTTGTTTAGCTCGTTTAATGGATGTGAACATGGTATGAAAAAACTCTGATACAAGTTGGCTGAGCTAAAAAGTGAGAAAAACAAATTTTATTGTTTTCAAGAGCTCGACAGTTTTGTTGATATCAAAGCTGGTAATAATGCTAGTTTTTTGTTTATGTTATTTTATTACACATAATGGAAGAATTTTGTAAGGCCGTGTGTAGAGGACGTGTTTCTTTAGGGATCTGGACGACCAGTTTAAATAAGAAATTAACTTAATGGGTTAAGGGTTGTTAGTTTTGAGTGGGTAGTTTCATGGAAATATGTATTTAATAAATTCCTAGTTTTATTCGAGATGATACTGCCCGTGTAGAGACTCCCTAAAAAACGTCTAAGCGTAGAGAAAATGAATGCAGAAGATTATATTTTCATAATTTTGTGCATTTGTTACATGAGGAAAGGAGAAAATATTGCGATTTGAACATTTCCTCAAATACTGCAATCTGTTCCAATGTTTACACGAAAATAAAGGGCAATAACAACCACTTCTCTATCTCAGCCAAGGTATATAGAATAGTATTTGTAGAAGGTACGGTAATTGAACGAAAATTGCTTAGCAACATAAAACTGAAAATAAGATGGAGTTTTTAATATTGCGTTTCAAATGTTAATTTTAAACGCTGATGGAAGCAGTAAACAAGCTCCCAGAAGACGTCATCTGGGAGCTTGTTTACTGTTTTTTGAAAAATTACTAGGCAGTTGCCAGCCCCTGTATCTCAGCAAATATTTCTACTGTGTTGTTAATTATTTTCCTCGAATTGTCTTGGACTAATATTTATCAACATGAACTCTTGCTACATGGCGTTTAGCTATGCACAGTCGGTTTCAGAAAAAAAGGCAGTAGTTTAGCTCGTTTAGGTTACATGGTAATGATTGTTTAAGCAAATAAAAAGTTGTATTATATTCGCGAAAACCTAATGAGCTGAAAATTATAATTTTCTATAGAAAATATCAGTTTTGTTGCTTCACCATTTTTGAGATCGACAGGTCGATCTCCAGTATTCCTGGGTCACTAAATAACACAGGGCAACTAAAACTTTTATTCTAAAAGCCATGGTCATTTGAAAAAAACAGACAATTCAGCAATGTGTGTATACTTATATCTTACTACGTACTTACGTGCTAATCATGCTTCAAAAAGTCTTCCTGTAGTTTTACAAACTATTGCATGAAATGAACCATGCAAGCGAATACTTGTTCTAGTACAATAACGGTTCTGGCAATGTCCATAGAAAAATGTTAGCTGCACTATTTGAATATGTGTAAATTCCTAAGAGTTTACAGCTCGTCTTTCGTCTTATTTTGATAATTGACTTTTTATAATGAGTTCATAAACGTGTTATAAACAAGTCAGAGGATTCTAATAAAATTGAAAGTGTGGAATTAACGGGAGACTAGAATTAGAACGTATGAATCGTCTTTATCTTTGAATTGTATTGAACTGACTGACTGCAGGTATAGTCTCTGCGCGATAGTATTTGCTAGCATTGAAATGTTACTGTGACTGTGAACTTGTATTTACTTGTGTTTTTTCAGCCATTATTTCTGATTCATAAATTAAGATTTTACTATAAACGTCACAGGATCTAACTTGTTCAAAATGGCTGGCCATCAGAGTCTTATGCGGGAATTGTTTCGAAGTGTTCGTTCATTTTATTTGCCGCAGTAAGTATCTTATTATGTTTTAGGTTACACGTAAACATTGTTTCTATTTAACAATGCTTAACTGAAATTTTTTAATGTTTAGACGATTATTAAGTGTAACTTCCCAACAGCTAGCTAGCGAAAGTGGGGATAAGTCGTTAGCTGCTAAAGATCGGGTTCCTATCGATTCCAACAAAGCTTTAAAAACTAAAGAAGAGCTAGAACACGAAAACAAATTACAAGGCTATATTACAGTAGATGCTCCGGTAAGTATTAAAAATTAAATATATAAGCTTACAAAATAACATACTAAAATAATTTTCACCATTCTTTTCTTGTTTCATAGTTGGACATTACACCTGTAACTGGTGTTCCAGAAGAGCACGTAGCTAGTAGGCGAGTTCGCATTTTCAAGCCGGCTAAAAATGCAATGCAATCGGGAACTAATAATATCAAGAAATGGAAAATGGAATTTGAAACCAGGGAGCGTTGGGAAAATCCATTGATGGGATGGTCATCCAGGTAATTAACCATGTTTTAATTTCAATTGCTTGCCACCTGAGTTATTGGTAATTTAATGACGTTTAAAAATATATTTTAATTTATGCAGCGGAGATCCTTTGTCGAATCTTAATTTGGACTTCACGGAGAAAGAGGATGCAATAGCTTTTTGTGAAAAAAATGGTTGGCCATGGTTTGTTGAGGAACCCAAAGAAAAATGGAAGCCTGAGAAACCAAGAACATATGGTGCGAATTTCGCGTGGAACAAACATACAAGAGTCTCTACCAAGTAAGATTTAAAAGGTTAAGAAATATGCATCTATGTGTCTATGTGATGTGTAGATTCTAGAGTATGAAATCAAATTATAAGTTTCAACATGCTGTAATATTAGGTAACACGTAACTTAAAAAGTTGTACATAATATGATAATTTATTGCGCAATAAATGTAAAATCCTTAGTCAACGAAAACAAAGTCCATTAGGCATTTTTATGTAGTGTTAGAATTCGAGATGTTACTGATGCTTTTTCCATATAACGCATGATAAAATCTCTTCAAGTCGTCAGAATTAATTTGATGCATGGAAATCAAATCTGGGCTGCAGCATTGCTTTCCCTGGAAGATATACATTTTCTGTATCTTTTAGTGTATTCCATAGAATAGAAATAGACATTACATTTTACGGTTATTCTAATCATTGAAGAAAAATATTTGCTATTAAAGGGATTTTTACCGTGATTACTGGATGCCAGGATTGACGCCATAACCAATGGAACATTGATATTTTGTTATTCAAAAAATGATTTAATGGTAGTGGCAAAAACGTTTGCCGACCCTGTTTGTCTAAGGTGGACACATCTTCTACTCCTGCAGATTTGAAACAGCGTCCTGAAAAAGCACAGGTTCATAGCGATTCACAGAATGTACTCAATGTACTAATGAGCATGACTTCAAATTGGGGCTCGCTAAATAGTATCATTCAAGCCCGTATTATATTTCAACACGGTGTATCTTCTAGTTGGATACATTCAGTCTCAGTTAGACTTTCAACGTTGAATAAGCTCTTCTTAATTAGTTAGGTACTCACCTAGCTCTAAATCTTCCATTCCTTGAGCTGAATCAGATTTGCACATTTTCGAGTTTATAACTTTCTGTGTGGGTGAAAGCATTTTTGTTACAGCATTCAGCGCAAACAAATTGAACACATAACCAGCTCCACCTGACATGTATCCCTGTGGAATATTATTTTTAGCCCTTTTACTATTGTCTGTCGCTTTGAAAGCAAACTGTTATGGTATTTGCATGACAGAGAAACATGTTTCGCAACATTTTACTTTGATGGTATTATTCTCTTCTGGACTAAAAGAATCAGTTAATCAAATAGAATGTTACTTTATATTTTTTCTTTACAAAAAACAAAACAACATTTCTGTAAAGTTAGTTAGTCTATCAGCAACAACATTTAATATCTAACAGCAAGTTTCCATTCTACAACTGTACAAATGTCAACTGTCAACATGTTATTATTACCGTTTTCAAACTTTTATGCTTCAGTTTATATCCCAACCAAATTGGCTTCTTTACTTGGTTGTAATGACTCAATAATCGTTTAAGGTTCTCCATTACGACAAAAGTGTCATCATCTGCTTTCAAGTACCATTGGAATTCCTTCAAAAAGTCAAGAAACAAAACGCAATTTAGTTGTGATGTCCCAATTTTTCATTCCGCTTCTGCTTTATGCAGTACTGTTTCCCATTTCTGTGATTTCGCAAGCACAATGCTAACTTACTAATATCGAAAGTATAATAGCTGTATTTTTAAAAACGATTTTATTCCTCGCAAAAAAACCATGACTAACAGAAAATTAATAAACTGGAACTCCCATAAAGGACACTACGCTCTTATACATTGCTTTAGTATACGTAAAGCAGTAGATATCGACTACTTTATGGAAACGCAATAATATCTGTCTGTCTGGCCGTCTGGCTGTCTGTCAACTAAACTCAAGCTTTTTTACTTCAAATTACTTCAAAAATTGACAAGTAAAAATTTCATCTAAAAATATGAATTGAAAAAAAATGTTTCGTCAAGGGTGGTATCGTAGTCCAAGAAGAGATCGATGAACCATAGTGTTTTTCAAATCACCGCACTGATCTATGTTATACGCTCTTTCTTTAATTGAACATAGATCATTACATAATTCATAAAATGCCATAATTTAGTGCAGCAAAGTGTTTAGCACATTTTCATGAGTAGATTATCATAAATAGTCAAATGAATATATTAAGACCAAGTCAATCTTTTAATGCAATTTTCAGAATGCAATATTAAAACAAAATTTAGAACAATTCTTACTTTCCCAAGGTGTATTAGATAAGTATGCATTTAACGCGGTTATAAGCTTTCATACCTTGGAAAAATGTTCAGCCAAGTGCACCAGTGCTGCTTTTGTTTTGCCCCATAAAAACCTATAGCCTTCAGTAACATTGAGTTGAATGACTGGAAGTTGCTTATTCTGGAATCCTCCATAAAAAACAAGCTTGTCACACCGACTTCCCCAGGTCTCCTTAATGACTTGAGAGGCTTGGAATCTGCTTGGAGATGTGAGAACAAAGCACAATACTTTTATGTGATTTTCATCAACCAATGCACCTGAAGAATTTCCTTGGAGTTGATGTATTGAGGAAGTAGACAAGTTGAGTTGATGCGAATTTATTGATTTCTGATATTTACTTCGTAGTTTTCGAGCTCCTTTTACAGTAATTGGTACTTCATTTTTTGTGTGGAACAAAACACACCATAATGAACTCACGATTAGAAGTATGACAACAATCACTTTGGTGTCCGAATAGAATTCTAGACATTTGTATAGCTTACGTTCCATTGTAAAAACATGTTGATGGGTAATGAAGGCTCACAGTCAAAATAAAAAATTTAATAAGTTGATATTACAGTTTTTTTTTCAAGCTATACATTTTGCTATTTTGGATCCAATTTAACTAATGAAGACTGTATTCTTTTGTGGATATTTTCACTACCGACTGCAGGGTTTACCCGTGAGTAAACATCTCATTATGGGAAGAGCTGCGTTGCACAGTATTGTTTGTAAGGAGGGAGGTAAGCTGAGAGTTCCATTGTAAATTTGTACTTTTTTCGAGTTCTTTCAACTCGTGGGGAAATGTGAGAACATGTAGCATACAAAATCTTATTCCTAGTTAAATGCAAGCTTATATAAAAGTGCAAATTCATGCATGGCTGAGTTTGGATGAATAAGAAACCAACTGCTAAACACATTTTCCGTTCTTTATTTGATACGCTTGGTTTTTTTTTTGCTGTCACAAGAGACAGAGACGGATGGAGAAGGCGTACATTGCATTTCTCAACTTATAAGTTTACAATAATGTTCTTCAATCTGAAGCTCCGCTTGGGCTATGTTTTCTGTGGAAATGAAAGAGAAATATTAGCATTTGTATTTTCACATAACTATTTATGTGACTATTTATGATTATGATTATTTATGGTGTGAAGATATACAAATCTATAATCATTAGCTGGTAGGGTCGTATCTATCAAAGAATCAATGTCCAATATAATTGACAATATTTTCCCGAAGTCAGATACAAAATGAATTATTGAAAAAATGATATGATTAAAGACCATACAGAATAAAATGATACAAAAATAGGATTAGCGTTTAAAAAAGTCATAAAATTAGTCCGATTGCTGTGAAATTTTGCATAGGCTAGTGTTTCTGAAGTTGGTCGCATTATGGCAACCTTTAATTGAACCCGATGTTAGCAACAATTATCTATTGTTGGCAGACTTTGACGGTTGATAAATTAAATTTTACTCACATTTTGAAGCTCATACACAACTTTCCATGCACTCTATGTACTATGGACAAAACTTTCGAGAATATCAAGGTTGCATCATGCATGGTTAAAGATATTTTCTTTCATGAATGCGGATCAAAATGCATTATAATGTTTCAACTAAAATTCAATATTCAAACTATATTCTAGTTGTAAAAAAATAGTAATACCAGTTAATTAGTCTGTTGTCCTGTTGCGGTTTTATGGCTACTCATGTTTCTCAAACGTATTCATTCGGTTACCTTGCTGTTTATAGGTTTACTTAATGCTACTATAGGTTAAGGCAGCAAAATTTCTTATC